>Ga0102962_1000487_pt1 | contig 18863 bp, 16 predicted proteins | sample SalPonF2_C_D2_MG_FD_84519 | JGI IMG/M metagenome (GOLD analysis project Ga0102962, IMG submission 84519) | Salt pond soil microbial communities from South San Francisco under conditions of wetland restoration - Salt Pond MetaG SF2_C_D2_MG ...
CCCGGATCGGTTGGCCGCGGCGCTGGACTCTCTCAAGGCACAGCCCGCGCTTAGCGAAGGCCTGATCGTGTCCACGTGTAACCGCACGGAAATCCACGCGGTCAGCGCCGGCGCCGAGGCACAGGGGCTGCGCGATTGGCTGGGGCGTTGGCACGGGCTCGACGATGGTGAGCTCGAAGCCCATTGCTACATCCACCGAGACCGTGACGCCGTGCAGCATGTGCTGCGCGTGGCGTGCGGACTGGACTCGATGGTGCTCGGTGAACCCCAGATTCTGGGACAGATGAAGCAAGCCTTCCGCCAGGCTCATGCGAGCGGCGCGTTGGGTCCGACGCTGTCGCGGCTCTTTCAGCACGGCTTTGCCGTGGCCAAGGAAGTGCGCAGCTCCACGGCCATTGGTGCGCAGCCGGTATCGGTGGCCTTTGCCGCGGTGAACCTGGCGCGGCGCGTGTTCGATGACTTGGGTCAGGCGAGTGCACTGCTCGTTGGCGCCGGGGAGACCAACGAGCTTGCCGCGCGGCATTTGCGCGCAAGCGGACTCGGGCATCTCGTGGTGGCCAATCGCAGTCTCGGGCGCGCACAGCGTCTGGCGGAACGCCTGCAGGGTTCGGCGATCCCGCTCGATGCGGTTGCACAGCACCTCGGTGGCGCCGACATTGTGATCGCCAGTACGGACAGCACCCAGCCGTTGATCACCCAGGCCATGGTGCGCGATGCCACCCGCTCGCGGCGCCATTCGCCCATGTTGCTGCTGGATCTGGCCGTGCCGCGCAACATCGAGCCGGCCACCGCCGAACTCGACGATGCCTATCTGTACACGCTGGACGACCTGCACGAGGTCATCCGCGCGGGTTGGCGCTCACGCGAAGCGGCGGCGCTCGAGGCCGAGCGCATCGTGCGCGCGCGGGTGGAGGACTATATGGGATGGTTGCGCTCGCGCGTGGCGAGCAAAACCATTCGGGCGCTGCGCAGCCAGGCTCAGGAGCACCGTGACGCCGTGCTCGCCAAAGCGCTGCGCCGCCTTGCCGCCGGACAGTCGCCGGAGCAGGCGATGCGCTTCCTGGCCGATACGCTTACCAACCGGCTGCTGCATGCGCCCAGCGCACGCCTGCGCCAAGCCGATCACGACCGTTACGCCGGCTTGCTGGATAGCGCTAACCTGTTGTTTGATCTAAATATCGGCGACGATGGCGCGGAAGACGGCTATAAATAACAGCGACGGGTATCGGCTGGACGCGCGCATCCGTCAGCGTTTGCTCGTAGTCCTAACTTTGTTGTTGCACCCGGACCGGGTGGCCGAGTTCCTTGGTTAGCTTGGCGGCGAGCCGGACGGCGCGTCGCTTGGCCGACAGTCGCCCCGCGAACACGCGGTGAAACGTCTTGCCTCTGACCGTCACGCGTGATTCGAAAGCGTCCACGGAATAATGTCCTTGCAGGCGCTTGATGAGGCGTTGTGCATCCCCTTCCTTGTCGAAGCTCGCGACCTGGACGGTCCATCGGGACTGCTTCGCTTGACGCTTGGCCAGCCGGGACTGTTGTGATTGGTCCTGAGAGGGCGCCGATTGCTGAGGCGCGGGCGGGGTACCGTTGTTGGCATTCTTATAAGGAGGGTAGTGGTAGCTGTGGGGCGAGACGCGAGCCAAGCGCACCTTCAGCGAGGGCGAGCCAACCGATACGGCGACGGGCAGCGGCGATAGTGCCTTTAGTGCGTGGCGCACCCGCAGCCATTCCACTTGTCCGCGGTTGCCGTGATGCACGATGTAGTCGGTGACCGCATCAATCGCGTCCTGCATACGGTTGGCCGTCTTGGGCGCCTTTTTCTTTTTATACGCCTTGAGAGGCTTGAACGCGGTGACGTACAGCGTGTTGTCGGCGCTCCTGCCGACTAGGAATGGCTTGTTGATGATGCGCACCGGCGTACCCACAGGTACGTGCTTGAAAGCCGTTTTGGCGTCTTCAGGATACAGGTGGAAGCAGCCATGGCTCGGGCGCATGCCCACGCCCCATGGCTTGCTCGTCCCATGGATGTAGATCTCCGAAAACCCGGTCTCTAGAGCCAACTCCCCCATCGGGTTGTAGGGCCCGGGGGCCACCACCTTGGGCAAGGAGCGGCCATTTTTCTTGGCTTGCTTGCGAATGTCTTTCGGTACCACCCACTTCGGATCCCGGAATTTGGCAATGATCCGCGTCTTGCCTAAAGGATCCGGAAAACCGGATTGGAAGATCCCGACAGGGAATGTAAAGACCTTCTTAGCAGCGCCATGTTTGCTGGGCGGAAAATAGAACAGTCGCCGCTCGGGGATATTAATGACGATCCCTTTCCATGGCTTGGGGGGTAGCACATACTGGGTCGGCACCACTATGTGCGAGCCCGCCCCGGGCAGCCATACGTCGGTATGCGGGTTGGCATTGACAATGGCCTGATAACCGACGTCGTAATGCCGGGCGATGTCGAGCAGCGTGACTTGGGATCCCTTGGGGATGGTGACCACGCGCGGCTGGCCCACGATGGTCGCTCCGTCTGCCGGTACAGCGAATTCCGAAGCCCGGGCCTTTGAAGCAAGTAACGCACCTATCCCGAGCAGGCAGGCCGCGCAGCACGCCAGCCACGGCATCGTTGATACACAGGGTCTGACACCGTCTGTCGAACGAACAGACATACTCGGAGGCCTGCCGCGCCGCGTGGCGTTTCGCTGCGCTCGATCATCAGCACGGTTCATGCGGGATGCGCTGCCTCCTCGTCCGTGAACTGGGGCGGACGTTCGAAACTATGATAGGGCGCCGGCGACGGTAAGGTCCACTCCAGCCCCCGGGCACCCTCCCAGGCCCGGGCCGGCGCCGTGCGTCCGCCTTGAATGGCCCGCACCACGTTGTAGAGCAGCAGCAGTTGCGCGAAGCCGAACAGGAACGCCCCGACGGTGGCCGTTTGGTTGAGGTCGGTGAACTGCGTGGCGTAGTCGGCGACACGCCGCGGCATGCCCGCCAACCCCAGGAAATGCATGGGGAAATACAGCACGTTGAAAGAAATCGCGGAAAGCCAGAAGTGGATTTTCCCCATGCGCTCGTCGTACATGTGCCCGGTCCATTTGGGCAGCCAGTAGTAGAGGCCGGCCACGATCGCGAAGTAGGAGCCGCCCACCAGCACGTAATGGAAGTGGGCAACCACGAAATAAGTGTCCTGATACTGGAAATCCGCCGGCACGATCGCCAGCATGAGGCCGGAAAAGCCGCCGATCACGAACAGGAAGATGAACCCCAGTGCCCACAGCATGGGCGTCTCGAAGGTGATCGACCCTTTCCATAAGGTCGCTACCCAATTAAAGACCTTAATGCCGGTCGGCACGGCGATGATCATCGAGGTAAACATGAAGAACAAGTCTTCATAGACAGGCATGCCGACGGTGAACATGTGGTGGGCCCATACGATGAACGACAGGAACCCGATCGCGGCCATCGCATAGACCATGGACGAATAGCCGAACAAGGGCTTGCGGGCGAAGGTCGGCACGATGGTGGAGATGATCCCGAAGGCCGGCAGAATCATCACGTAGACTTCGGGGTGGCCGAAGAACCAGAAGACATGCTGATATGTAACTGCGCTGCCGCCGCCTGCTGCGCTGAAGAAGCTGGTGGCGAAGTATTTGTCGAACAGCTCCATGGTCACACCCGCTGCCAGCACCGGCATGATGGCCAATAGCAGGAAAGCGGTGATGAGCCAGCTCCACGCGAACAGCGGCATCTTCATCATGTTCATGCCGGGCGCGCGCATGTTGAGGATGGTTACGATGATGTTGATGGCGCCCAAGATGGACGAAATGCCCATCATATGGATAGCGAACACGGTGAAGGGGAACGCCACGCCCACCTGCATCTGCTGCGGCGCATACATAGTCCATCCGAAGGAGGTGGCCCCCCCCGGCATGAACAGCGTGGACAACAACAACGTGAATGCGAAGGGCAACATCCAGAACGCCCAGTTGTTCACGCGCGGCAAGGCCATGTCCGACGCGCCTATTTGCATCGGCACCATCCAGTTCGCCATCCCGATCTGGGCCGGCATGATCGCGCCGAAGATCATCAGAAGGCCGTGCAGCGAGGTCATTTCGTTGAAGAAGTAAGGGTCGACCAGCTGCATGCCGGGCTCGAACAGCTCGGCGCGGATGACCAGGGCAAACAATCCCCCGACCATGAACATGATGAAGCTGAACCACAGGTAGAGCGAACCGATGTCCTTGTGGTTCGTCGTAGAGATCCAGCGCAACAGCCCCTTTGGCGGACCGTGCGACTCGTCGGTATGGACCTCGGTTATAGAAAGCGACTCCTCACTCATGGCTCACCTTATGTGGTGGGTCTTGCGGTGAATTGTTGCCCCAAACCGGCCGCTACGACTCGTTTAGAATTTTGTGATGGTGCTTATGCTTAGCAGACGCTGCCGACATGCCTTCGACTCATGCGACAGCGCGGTACGCGCCTGGGTTCCCTTGTTTGCCTCGACACGTGATGATCGCTGGCGCGCGCGGCGAAGGCCCGGTCGACGGATATATCCACGTTTACGTGGCTGTGCTGGTGCGTTCCATGACTTCACGCGGGGTCCCGCTGAGCGAGTGATCGGCGCTCGCGGCACGGCGACGTCATACTTGGGAGAACGCGTCCGCCCGGTTCAGCGGAACCTTCAGGTATCGATACCCATTGGCCTCGGCGGGCGGCCACTCCCCGGCGCGAATGTTGATCTGCACGGACGGAATGATGAGCCTGGGCAGGCCCAGGGTGGCATCGCGTTCCGTGCGCAACTTCGTGAATTCAGCTTCCGCGCGGCCGCCGCCGACGTGGATGTTGTGACGCTTCTGCTCGCCCACGGTCGTTTCGTAGCGGTACTCGCGCCCTCCCGGCTGGTAGTCGTGGAGCACGAACATTCGTGTCTTATCGGGCAGGGCGAACAAGCGCTGGATTGACCGATACAGCGTCTGTGCGCTGCCGCCCGGGAAATCGCACCGGGCCGTGCCGCCATCGGGCATGAATAGCGTATCCCCCACGAACAGGGCGTCACCGATGTGGTAGGTCACGTGGTCGGGAGTATGGCCGGGCGTGTAGATTGCTTGCGCCGACAACTCACCGATGCGAAACGTCTCGCCATCAGCGAACAGATGATCGAAGACGGACCCGTCGGCCATAAAGCCGCGTTCCAAGTTGTATACTTGCTTGAAATGCGCCTGGACGGTGCGTATCTGCGCACCGATAGCCGTTCGGCTGTCCAGCTCGCGGTGCAAGTAGGCCCCGGCACTGAGATGGTCGGCATGAGCATGCGTTTCCAATACCCAGTCCACGGTCAGCCCCTGGTCGTGCACGAAGCCAACGATGCGCTCCGCGCTTTCGGTCGATGTGGTACCCGCCTCAGCCGCGTAGTCCAGCACGGGGTCGATCACTGCGGCCCGGTTTGTACCGGGGTCCCACACCACGTAGGAAAAGGTGGAGGTGGGTTCGTGTAGAAAAGCGCGAACCTCCGGCTTGGAAGCCATGGGCCTTACCTCCTTCGCGAGGGCAACTGTGCTACTATGTATTAGGATACACTTAATTAGACAATATGCAATTAGTGTTTATCCACCCGGGTCCACGATGGCATGCATCGTGACCTCATGCTGAGGGTCAGTCTATGAACATTACCCCTGCAGCGTCTGGTCGGAAAGCATCGTCAGCGCCTCAATACGAAGAGCCGATGACGGCATACGTGGTCGAGGCTGCGCGCATGCTAAAGGCCTTATCGCATGAAACGCGGCTGCTCATTCTGTGTCATCTCCTAGGCCAGGAGTTGACGGTGAGCGAGATCAACGCCCGCGTCGCCGGAAGCCAGTCTGTTATCTCGCAGCACCTAGCAGTCCTGCGCCGCGACCGTTTGGTCAAGACGCGACGCCAAGCCCAGACTATTTACTATTCGTTGGATGATGAAAAGGCTTCGCGCATCGTCGAGGTCTTGCACGACCTGTATTGCGGCGAGGGGCGGGCGTGATATTAGCCTGGGCTGGTGCCATTACGGTAGGGCTCAGCCTGGGGCTGCTGGGTTCCGGTGGCTCCATTCTGACGGTGCCGATCCTGATTTATGTGGTGGGGCAGTCGGACAAAGTGGCCATCGCCGGATCGCTCGCTATCGTCGGCGGGATCGCGTTGTTCGGCGCGGTTAATTATGCGCGGCAGGGGTTGGTGTCGCTGCGCTTCGTGTTGTTATTCGGGATACCGGGCATTGCGGGCACATACGCGGGCGCGCTCGCATCCAGCCGTGTCTCCGGCGCTGTGCAGTTGGTTGTGTTCGCATTGGTCATGGGCCTGGCCTCGTACAGCATGCTCAAGCCGGCCGCCGGGGAACCCGGGCACACACCGGACAGCCAGTCCGTGCTGATACTGGTGGCCAGTGGCGCCGGCGTTGGAGTGATTACGGGTTTCGTCGGGGTTGGCGGCGGCTTCTTGCTGGTGCCAGCCTTGGCCATACTCGGCGGACTGGTTATGCATCGGGCCGTAGGCACGAGCCTGGCCATCATCGTCCTTAATTCGGCCAGCGGCTTTTATAAGCATCTCGATCTATTGAAGACAGCTCACGCGGCTATTGACTGGCATATAATCGGGTTGTTCCTGGTCTTGGGCGTCGCCGGCAATTTTGCCGGCAGCCTGGTGGCCCGACGCATCCACCATGCGCACTTGCGCCGCCTTTTCGGTTGGTTTCTGGTTGCCATGTGCCTCTATATTTTGTCGCGCAGCGTGCCGCAAGTTATCTAGGGGAGGGCCCGGCGCGCCCAAACATCCGCTGAAGAACCGTCGCGAGCGCAGTAGGTTGTTAAACAGCTTCTCAGACTGGCGCTTCGGTTCCCGCGGTATCTGGACGGTGCGGATCTGACGGATCACGACTTGCTGCAGATGCCCGCCGTGTGTGGGTGTGACAACATGCTTTCTGAGTTGCAGGAACCGAAGGGGGGCTATCACGCGATGCGGCTTGGGTCATGGACATGGCTGGTGCTTGCCGCGCTCCTTTGGGCTGGACCCCAGGCCGGATTCACCGAACCGATTCGTGTGCTGGCCGCCGAGAATTTTTATGGTGATGTGGCGCAACAGGTGGGCGGCCCCCGCGTTACTGTGAGCAGCGTTCTGCAAAACCCCAATCAGGATCCGCACCTGTTTCAGGCGGGCGCGTCGACTGCGCGCGCTGTCGCAAATGCCAATATTGTGATTCTCAATGGCGCTGGCTACGATCACTGGATGGATGCCCTGCTCAAAGGAAGCCGATCCGACGGGCGCGCGGTCATCCGTGTGGATGCGTTGGTGAAATTCCAAGCCGGTGACAATCCGCATTTGTGGTATAGGCTGAAGGCCATGCGGTTGCTTGCGGGTCGCCTTGCCGATGTGATGGGGCAAATGGATCCGCAGCATCGCCGAGCCTACCTGGACAGAGGACGCGCGTTCGTTCATAGCCTGCGCGCGCTGATGCGGGAAGTGGTGCTTCTGAAAACGCAGTACGGCGGTCTTCCCGTCGCGGCGACTGAGCCCGTATTTGGCTATATGGCAGCCGCGATCGGTTTGGCCATGAAGGAAAATGGCTTCCAAACGGCGATTATGAATGATGTTGAACCAAGCGCATCGCAGCTTATCCAGTTCGAGAACGATCTGCGCCGGCACCGGGTTAAGGTGCTGATATATAATCGCCAAGTGACAGATCGGCGTACGTTGAGGCTTCGCCATGCGGCGCAGGCGGCGGGTATTCCGTCCGTGGGGGTGACCGAAACGATGCCGCCCGGCAGGACTTATCAGAGTTGGATGCTTGAGCAGCTGCATGCGCTTGGCGAGGCGCTCCAGTCGGTTGTTCACGGGCGTTCGTCGAATGGGCGGGCGGCTGCACAGCCTTCAAGGCAAGGCCTTGCCCGGGCACCTCGAAAAACTCGAGGTGCCCTGCGGCACAGGGATGTGGCGCTCGCAATTAAGCACCTAAGTGCTTGATTAGCGGAGGCGAGTCCGGACATGTGCCGGATTCGCCGGCTCGCAAAACTGTCACGACGACAGTTTTGCGAGGTTCCCGCCCTTGGGTCAACGGGACTCCGAGCCGTATCTGCGCGGAGGTACTGGTTTATCGGCCCGTCGGGATAGTCGAGATCACGGCCGCATGACCAAGTTAAGGATCGGCCAGTTCTTTATGAAACACTTCGAACAACGGTTTTCATGACGTTTCCGGAGATGGACGGCCTGGCGCATATCCGCTGCACATGCGTGGGCCCAGGGTATCTCGGACGCCATGACGTGCCTGAGATTGCATTAGGCGGGGTTTGCCCCCGCGTTGAGGGCCTTCTGGGCATGTTGGCTCGCCTGAAGCAACGCTGGCAGCCGGCACAGGCGCCCTCCAGCCGGCGGCAGATCCCATGCCTTACAGGCGCCTTGCGTGGCCAAACAGCCCTTGTGAAAGATGGAGCCAAACACCACGTTGAATTCGCGCCGAAACTGCATTCGGGCCCGTGGATTCCAGCGTCGGGGGTTTGAACCCGCAAAAACGAGACGGGCCTTGATCAAGCGGATCAACGAGTCATGGTTGATACGAGGGGCGGGACCCGCGTTGGCGTACAAGCGCTTCCAGCGCCCACGCATTGTGCTGTCCCCGGGCGGATCGCTCTTGCACTATGATTTTTGCATCGAGGCATTGTTATAGCTTACAATTGATAATTGATAAGCTGACTCGGTGCCAATATTGCCAGCACGCTCGCCCAAGGGCGCCACGCGTTGGCTGGCGTTCGTGTTAGATGCCTGCAATCTCCGTCAATGGTCCGGCTCGTTCGGTGTGTGGTCAAAGGATCGCTGTTCCGCGGTGGAGAATGTAACACTGGGGTGGAATTGTTTAACTATGTCAGAGCCCGTTCATGTAGAGTCGCTCAGTAAGGGCGAACTAAAGAAATTACTGCGCAAAGGTACAAAGCGTTTGAGCTCGATCAACCGTCGCTTGGATACCATGGATTTCAGTGACGATGAACGCGTTTGCGCGATCGCTAATGAAATTTTGACACTGGCTTATAAAACCAAAGTGCCCAAAGCAGAGGTGTTTGCTGCGGTGGCCGGAAACATGCGGCAGTCGCTAAAAGACGTCCTGCCACCGTCAGCGCCGATCGAGCCAGAAGTTGACGCCGGTGAAGAATCATCCGCCGCCGATGAAAGCGCATTGGTTGAAGTGGCCGGCAGTGCGAGTGCGCAAGAACCGCGGGATGCTCAGCAACGATCCGATAGGAAATTGACGCTGCCGAACGGGCAGCGGCGCGCGCAGAATGCCGTGACCAGTAGAGCGGCGTGCAGGGAAAACGAAGAGAAGTCAACGGGTTCTGCCAATGAGCCGGCCGACACGGCATCTGAAGTGATGTACCGCCATCCTGTGGATGCTGATAAGACGTGGGACGGGCAGGGGTCGATGCCAAAGTGGCTTCGTGATGCCGTAAGCTTTGGGCGCAAGCTGGAAGAGTTTCGCGTCGCCGGAGGCGCGCGTTCGGATCGATAGCGCTCTATTTTTGGGGCCATCCAACCAATGTCACTTAACTCTCGAACGTAAGGGAACCGCTTGTTTCTAGCGGGCACATGCTCCCGCTGAGTTGTCCCTTCTCCCCAGGTCAGTCCTGCCGGTGTGTGGTTAACGCTGTGGGCGAGTGTTGACCAAGGTCGCCACGACGGTTCTGCCACAGCTACGCGAGTATGTAGAGCCGGCACACAGGGAGAGTCTCTTGCGCTGGGCAATCATCTGCATGAGCGAGTGCAAGCGCCATTTCTTCGTACCGCAAGGCGGCTCGAGTCAGTTGCCGCGCTCCCGTACATGAGGGGGACTCGGAACGCGGCGCCAGCGGGGTCGACGCAATGCCGTCAACCGCGCGCACCGCCCTGCTAGCGGCGTATGAGGCTTGGCTGGGGATTGGAGGGCGGCAACAACAGGCTCAACGGCCGGCCCGTTTTTGAAAAAGATGCTTGCGTTTTCCCCCGACGGCGGGCATCTTTTCGTAGGAAGGCCGTAATGTTCCAGTGGCCTGTGCGACTGGGGGATGGGCCGCGAAAGGGGAGACAAAACGGTGGCGGTAGACATCGATGTAAAGGGTTTATCGAAAATCGAACTGCGAAACCTGATGCGCAAGGGCAACCAGCGGCTGAAACGGCTGGAGAGGCGCGTCTCGAAAGCGACGCTCAAGAGCAGCGATCCGCGCGTCGTTGCAGTTGCCGACAGAATCCGTGAGCTGAGTGCGGAACTCGGTATGAAGCGAAGGGATGTGTTTGCGGCGGTCGCGGGTAATATGCGTGTGGGACTGGCATCCCCGGAGCGTGTCGGATCAGCCGTTTTGGGCGTCGGCGAGGACAAATCCGCTGTTCAAGCGCGGAGAGCGGCGGCGGATTCGGCTCAGCAACAGGGCCCTGCGTCGACGGCAAAGGCGGCTAAAGTGGCCTCGAGCCGTGGCAAAAAGGCGAAGAGCACCGCGGCCATCGGGGGCGCGCCGAAGACATCCAAGCCGAAGCCGAAAAAGGCGACCAAGCGTGGTAAGGCGGGGGCAAAGCGTACTGGCGCCAATTAAGTAAGTGCCGCGGATTGTCGCGCGGCGGGCAGGATTACAGTCGGTCGCGCAGAGCATAGTACGTCATGCCCAGTACTAACGCCGGGTAACGTAACCAGGTGCCGCCGGGGAAAGCCGGTGTGGGTAAGCCGGCCATAACGTCGAAGCGTTCGGCCTGACCCGCGATGGCTTCCGCCACTAGCTTGCCGGCTAGGTTGGCAAGCCCCACGCCTTGCCCGGAGTAGCCCTGTGCGAAATAGACATTGGGCCGTAGTCGGCCGAAATGCGGGAGACGTTTCAGGGTCACGCAGAGAGTACCGCCCCAGCCGTAATCGATGCGTACGTCGTTCAACTGCGGATAGACTCGGAGCATGAACCGGCGCACGAAAGCCTTGATGTCTTTAGGGAAGCGGGAAGAGTAGTTTTCGCCCCCACCGAATATCAGCCGCCGATCGGCCGACAGACGCCAATAATTGACTACGAATTTGGTGTCCGCGAACGCCAAGTTTTGCGGATTGAGCCGTTGGGCCAGAGCCTCGCCGAGCGGCTCGGTGGCCAACACGAAATTGTTGATGGGCAACCCCTTGCCGGCAATTTCGGGCGCCAGCTTACCAAGGTAACCGTTGCACGCCAGGACGACGAAACGGGCTCTGACGGACCCTGAAGGCGTGGTCACTAAAGCGGGTTCATCTTGGGTGTAGCGCAGGGTCGGGGTATGCTCGAATATCCGGGCGCCGGCTTCTTCCGCCGCGGCCGCCAGGCCGAGCGCGAGGTTCAGTGGGTGCAAATGGTAACAGCCCATATTAAGCTCGCCCGCATGATAGCGGTCGGTGCCAACCAAGTGCGCCGTTTCTTCGGCGTCGACAAAGCGGACCTTGTCGTAACCATAATCCTCGCGCAGCTTGGAAGCGCCGGCGCGCAGATCATCCACGTGAGCGCGCTTGGCTGCGGTGACGAGGATGCCGGGTTTCAGGTCGCAGGGAATCTGGTGTCTGTGCACGCGCTCGACCACTAATTGCGCGGCTTCCTGGGCCAGATCCCATAAATGCCGTGCCGTGTCACGTCCGAATTGCGCCTCAAGCTCTGCCTGTGGCTTTCGCTGCGTGTTGTAAAGCTGCCCACCGTTTCTGCCGGAAGCGCCCCATCCCACTTTAGCGGCTTCCAGGAGAACCACTTTATAGCCGCGTTCCGCCAAATGCAGGGCGCTTGAGATGCCCGTGAAGCCGCCGCCGATGACGCATACATCGGTGGTGATGTCGCCTTGCAGCTTGGCATAGTCTCGTTCGCCCTGCGCGGAGGCTGCGTAAAAGGAGTCGACGTGTTGTTGCATGAGCACTTCCCCTGATGGAGCTCCAGCCCGGCCTTGTTTATGCCGGGCGCCCCATGTTCCCGATTGGCGGAGCATAAGCGTTTGACGTCACGCTGACGCTGGCAACGATGCGCAAGGATAGCGCACTTTGAACGCCGAAGCCGGCGCGACGGGATTCCGACGTTGATGCACCGGCGCGTCCGGGGGATGCGCGAAATCACTGCTTAAATTCCGTGCCGCGAGTGCGTAAGATCAGCCGTCTTACGCTTATCGCGCTGCGGTAACCATGGAAGACAGAACGAGGATGGGCGCCAGCATTGGCGACGGTGGTGCGAATGCCGTCGAGCCAGCACAGAGGGTTGTGGCTGCGTTGGTGGCGGCGGTTGCGCTGATCTCGGCAGCCGTGGTGCCGGTGCGTGCCGCATCTATCCGGCCCGGCCTGGTGCTGGGGCTTCGTACATTCAGGATTATTTTCGGAACGTTGCAGGGGGCGCGCGCCGCGGCGGAGGGGCGCCGGGGCGCATCGACTTATCGGCCACGGTGAATGGACGCCTGTGGCACGGCTCACCGACCAACGTCTTCTACATGGACTTGCTGGGGACGATCGGTAGTTCGATTTCCGGTCAGGTGGGCGACGTGCAGGGTTTGGACAACGTCGAGGCCCATAACACCGTAAAATTGTTCGGCGCTTGGTACCAGCATGCGTTCTCGTCTCAGCACGTGCGCTTACGCATCGGCGTGCAGGACTACAACGCGTGGTTTGATGTGCTGGATGCCGCGGGAGTCTTCGTCAACAGCTCGTTCGGTCTCGACCCGACCATCTCGCAGCTGCCAGTCAGCACGTTCCCAATCACGACGCTGGGCGCGGCGCTACGCTGGCAGTCGGTTGATGGTCTGTACGTGATGGGCGCAGTGTATGATGGGCGGCCCGGTTTGGCGGATCATCCCGACGGCACGCACATCGCGCTGCGCGATGGCGACGGCGTTTTTACTGCAGTCGAAACGGGCTTGGTCAGCAGCGGTGCCGAGTCGTTTAAATTGGCCTTGGGCGGCTGGTATCGAAGCAGTGCTTATCGCGACCCGGCCGGCCGTCGCCGGCACAATAACGGTGGCGCTTATGCCATCGGGCAATACCGGATCACACCGCAAGGCCAGGTGCCCGCCGTTCACGTTTTCGTCCAGATCGGCGCTGCCGACAGCCAGCGCAATCAGCTGGATCGCTATATCGGCGCCGGGCTTACCGCGTCCGGGTTGGTGCCGCAGCGGCCGCACGATACCTTCGGCGTGGGAATGGCACGAGCTCATACGGGTAGCGCCTATCGCCGCAACACGCCTAATGCCACGGCGGCGGAGACGGCGCTGGAGCTGACCTATCAAGCGCACTACGGCGAGACGCTCGTCATCCAACCCGACGTTCAATACATCATCGATCCGGGCGCAGATCGGCGGCTAGCCAATGCCTGGGTCGCTGGCGTGCGCGGTCAATACAGTTGGTGAGTTGCCGATCGCAAGCGGCGCAGTCGGGTGCCTTACCCACTGCTTGCACCGGAGCTGCACGATGGCAACAAGGCGCAGCGGCAACAGAGCAAGCCACGCCCCGCGCATGGCCAGAGTGGGGGTGAATGCGTCCAGGCCGCTATTGAGCCAGCCGTGCAGCGCGCGTGCGCTTCTGGGCCCAGCGCATCGGCGGGCGGGACCATAAGCAATACATGGAAGCACTGATCACAAAGGCGTGGCTCCTGGGATCCGGCGCCGCACCGCCGGCATCGCCGTGTAGTGCTGTAAAGCCCCACACTGGGGATCACGTCTCAGCACATATTCCGAGAGCCGCGTGCAGTCTCGCCTGATGCATTCGGAGCTTGTCACCCGATAGAACGGGATGCGGTCAGCGTGTCGCTATGGCCGCTGCACGGTACCGGGCTGGGTACTAATCGTAAAAGGACCAACTTTTTGACGCACATCAAAACAGCGCCCGAGAGGCAATGCTAGCCTTTTTGAGTGAATATGCTTCGAAGTCATTACGTGCACAAAAACGAATCCGGCTGAGGAGATATCCGGTGCGAAGAACCGCCACGATGTCATCTAGCGCTCGTCGGTTCTATGCCATCGAACCACTGAATGAGCGTGCTTACAGCGCCCTGGTTTGTCCTCGCCGCATGCGTGAATGTGCCATCGGCGGCGCGATTGGTGCGTTGGATGCGCCGCCTGCGCAAATCCCATCGCACCGTTGTGGCGCTCCTTAATGGGCGGAGGAACGCCAGTATGAGCTACCGCCAGCCTAATTGCTTTTTGGCTGCGCGCTTGCGCAAGCGTGAAAACCTGAAAAGCGGCGTCCACGCCGCATGCTCGTTTCAGAACGTCAATTATGGCCGAGACTTATATAGGCATGCGCGGGCGTTATCGGTCTATTTCGACATCCGTTCAGAGACATGCATTGTCGGGCCGTGAAATAAGTGTAAGGAGCTTCAATGATGTCACCACGAAGCGGGGATAAGATGCCGCGCATTGCTAAAGACCTGGCCATCGAAGACTGCTGAGGGGCCTCGTAGTTTTTGATGCCTGGTTGTTTCTGGTTTATGGAATGGGAGAGGTACCATGAAGCTCCGAAATAGTTTTAGATCTATTTTCTTTATACTTTTGTACGCCATCATCATGACAGCAACTCTGGGTGTCGGCCGTGCATGGCCGCAATCTTCGCCTCCACCGCTGGTCACTCCCGCGTGGCTACGATCACACTTACATGAAAAGTCTCTCGTTGTATTGGATGTGTATTTGCTCAACACGCAGAGGCGGAATTATACGTCGGGGCATGTGCCGGGTGCCGTTTTTACTGCCTTTTTTAAGGACGGTTGGCGCACGACTAGCGATGGTGTGCCGGGTCAGTTGCCCACGCAAGAACACATAGACAAGGTCATCGGTGATTTCGGAATCGGTCCGGACAGTCACGTGGTGCTGGTGCCAGGGGGCGGCGGGCCGTGTCATCCAAGCACATTCAGTGCCGCGACTTGGATCTACTGGGCGCTGAACGCTATGGGGCAGCACAATGTGTCTATACTCAACGGAGGAGATGATGCATGGCAGCATAACAACGCAAATCCGATCGAGACGGGCAACGTGTCGCCCAACGCTGTACAGTTTGATGGTCAGTTACAGGAAGGATACCTCGCTACGACGAAGTTCGCTGTTGCCGCGATGAAGGCCGGCCATCCGCTTCTCGTGGATGCGCGTCCCGGCCAATATTACGTTGGGAGAGTCAAGTCGCCGGCGACCGTCGAGCCAGGGACGATTCCGGGTGCGGTAAACTTGTCGGCCAGGTCGTTGCTCGCATTCGACGGGCAAGGTCTGCTAGCTCAAAAGAAGTTGAGGAAAAGGATTGCTGACGCCATGATTGCGCGGGGAGAAGGGGCCATCGTGTTCAGCAGCACATCGTATTTGGCGGCCGTGCCTTGGTTTGTCCTGCACGAACTGGAGCATCATGCCTACGTGTTGCTGTATAACGGTTCTATGGCTGCCTGGACTCGAAACCCTTCATTGCCGGTTGTCCGCGAGCCGAGAGACGCTAAGGCGCTTACACAGGAACAAGATGCCGATTCCAATGTGTCGTGCCCGGCGCCCTTGTCATTGGCTGCGCGTTTTCGACCGGATGACGTTCGGCAATAGATAGTTTGCTTTACCGCGCCGATGATAAGAGCGGCGGAGCGGCCGCTTTGACACTGGCGGGACAGCAGTGCCAATCAGGTGGCGACACCGGGTCGGGCGCAGTATGGGCGGAAGAAGGCCGCTATGGTCGGGCGTGGCAATGTGGGCTGGATTGCCGGCTATGGCGGCCAAGGCATAGCTGAAGAGATAGATGTGATGCATTTGAGTCTTGGCGAAACGTCGACTCTGCGACCCCGTGGGTTGCTCGTGGTAACCCACCAGCCGGTTTCCGGCTATTTTAAGCGGTTTAGGTGAGCTCAAGAGGGCTAGCGGTTGCGTGGGCGCTGATAAGCCGCGCTGCCTCCGCTCGCTGCCCGCGGGAGCGATGAGAATAGTCAGCTTAGGGTGATTATGCGAGCCCAGATTAGACCGCCATCAGTCAAGCGGTCAGGCTATGTCACAGGCAGCCCAATTAGGCGCTTGCGCCTCTGTCGGAGAGACGCTATTTGTGCCCTTGATGTCAGAAGTGGTTCGTCAAGGCGTCATTTCTGGCAATTTCTGAGACTGCTATAGTAAGCCGTTACATTGGCTACGTCGTTAGGGGAGAGACTCGAAGCCATGCCGCCCATTGTGACACCTTTGATTGTCTGGCGGCGGAATCCGTTGACCCGGGCTTCCAGATACGCCTGTTTCTGACCTGCCAGGTTGGGAATGTTGCTGGCGGTACTGATACCGCTAAGGCCGTGGCAAGCGGCGCAAACTTGCTTTGCGATCGTCTTTCCCTTGCTGATTTGGCCGCTGCTTGCCGCGCAAGCAGCCGACGTCAATGTCAGGAGAAACAAACCTAGAACAAGACCCTTAGAGTATCGCATGGCCATTTATCTCCTTGCGAAGACGTCCAGTCAGAACCGCCTCAGGTCAAAGAGGCAGACCTGACGAAGATCTGCGCATTCGTTCTTATGAAGGATGCTAGGACAGCAACGCAGCTTGTGTGTTGATACATATCAATTCAGTTGTGAGTCGTATCGACGCGGGCTTCGCCGAAGCGGGCGCACGCTCAGTAGGCACAGGACGCTGTGCGGGGACGGCGGGGTAAGCGAGACAACGTCGACGGGTCTTTGCGCCGCGATAAACTGACTGCTCAGGTGCCGAGGGCGCGGCAACTTGAGGTTGCGGCAGTTTGGCAAGCTCCCGCGTCAACATATCCTCGGCAGCGGATCGTCCTCCAGCTCGTCCAGCATGCGCTCGCCGCCGAGGGTGGTCTGCAGGATCACGCCGGCCGGGGCGTCCTCGACCGTGCCGACGATGGTCGGCGCGGGGGCCGCGCCCGAGCTTTCGAGCAGGTCCCGGGCGTGCCCGGCCTCGTCCGCGGCCACGATCGCCACGATGCGGCCCTCGCAGGCGAGGTAGAGCGGGTCGTAGCCGAGCAGCTCGCATACGCCCGCGACCGGGTCGCTGACCGGGATCGCCGCCTCGTCGAGGCGCAGGCCGAGGCCGGTCATGCGGGTGATCTCGTTGGCCACGGTCGCGAATCCCCCGCGCGTGGGATCGCGCATGAAGCGCAGGCCCGGACAGCGCAGCAGCGCCTGCGCCGCCGGCAGCACGCTGGCCGCATCGGAGCGCAGTTCCCCGTGCATCCCGAACTGCTCGCGCGCCAGCAGCACGGCGGCGCCGTGATCGCCCACCGGGCCGCTGACCAGCACCCGGTCGCCGGGCCGGATCTGCCCGGGGCCGAGTCGTGGACCCTGCTGGCGCAGGCCGAGGCCGGTCGTGGCAAGGTAGACGCCGCCGCACTCGCCGCGGCCGACCACCTTGGTGTCGCCCGCCACCACCGCGACGCCGCACTCCCTGGCGGCCGCCGCCATGGCGTCGACCACGCGTTCCAGCAGGGCCATTTCCGTGCCCTCCTCGATGATCGCGTTCAGGGTGAGATAGCGGGGCAGGGCGCCGGCGACGGCAAGATCGTTGACGGTGCCGTGGATCGCCAGCGAGCCGATGTTGCCGCCCGGGAACTCCAGCGGCTGCACCGTGAAGCCGTCGGTCGTGAGCATGATCTCCCCGCCCTCGAGCGGGACCGCCACGGCGTCGAGGTCGACGTCGAGAGCCGGGTTGGCCAGGCGCGCGGCGAACAGGTCGCGGATCAGCTCACGCATGTAGCGCCCGCCGTTGCCGTGGGCGAGAGCGATGCGCGAGTCCTTCACTGGCACGGTGGTCCTCCCCTTCGGTCCGGTTGGCGGGCGAGCGCCTCGATGACCTGGCCGTAGCTGATGCACGCGTCGTTGACCGGCAGCGTCGCCGGCACCAGGACCTCGAGGCCCAGGGCCTCGAGCGCGCACCGTGCCAGGTCCGTCAGCCGGCGGTTCTGGAACACCCCGCCGGTCAGTCCGACCCGGCGCAGTCCGTGCTCACCCGCGATCCGCCCCGCCTGTTCCGCCAGGGCCGCGGCCAGCGAGGCGTGGAACCGTCCGGCCCGTTCCGCCGGCGACAGGCTTTCGTCGCACATGAGCGCCACCAGCGGCTCCCAGTCGATCCGCCAGATGCCCGCGGCGTCGCGCCCGAGCGGCAGCGACACGGCCGGTGCATCGACCGCGATCGCCTCCAGCGCCATCGGACCCTGGCCCTCGAAGCTGGCTTCGAGGGTAACCCCGGCCAGCGCCGCCGCGCCATCGAACAGGCGGCCGGCGGCGCTGGTCCGCGGGCTGTTCAGGCCCCGCCGCCAGGCGTCGTGGAGCATCCCGGGCAGGGCCCGGCCCGGCGGCCGCCAGTCCCGGCCGGTCTCCCAGGCGAGCGCGGCGGCCGTGCGCCAGGGTTCGGCCACGACCCGGTCGCCACCGGGCAGGCGGAACGGCCGCAGGCTGCCGGCGCGGCGCCAGCGGCCGGGCTCGCCCACCAGCGCTTCGCCGCCCCACAGGGTGCCGTCCTCGCCGTAGCCCATGCCGTCCCAGGCGAACACCATCATCGGCCCGGGCAGGCCGCGCTCGCCGGCGAGCGCGGAGGCGTGGGCATGATGGTGGAATACCGCGTGCACGGGCAGGCCGGCCTCGCGTGCCTGGCGGTGGGTCGGGAAGCCGGGATGGGCGTCGCAGGCCAGTTGCCCGGCCGCGACGCCGTAGAGCTCCTGCAGGTCCCGCGCCACGCGCGCGACAAGCTCCCGGGCGCGGGGCGTGCCGAGGTCGCCCAGGTGCGGGGAGACCACGACCCGGCGGTCCCAGGCCAGAGCGATGGTGTTCTTCAGGTAGGCGCCCCAGGCGAGCAGCGGACGCTCCGCCGCGCGCGGCAGCTCCAGCTCGATCGGGGCGTTGCCCCGGCCCAGGCGCAGCGGGCGCATGCGCCCGTCGTTGCGGACGTAGACCGGGTCGTCGGCCGGCCGC
>Ga0102962_1000488_pt1 | contig 18849 bp, 15 predicted proteins | sample SalPonF2_C_D2_MG_FD_84519 | JGI IMG/M metagenome (GOLD analysis project Ga0102962, IMG submission 84519) | Salt pond soil microbial communities from South San Francisco under conditions of wetland restoration - Salt Pond MetaG SF2_C_D2_MG ...
CCGATCCCGGCCGCCAGCAGAACACTTCCAGCCAGGACGCCGACCCAGACTCCCGTGGGGAGGGAGACCCCGAGGAAAAGAACGATGACGATGGAACCGGTGGAGGCTAGAGCTACCTGAGCAAGTGAGTAAGAGAGTTTATCGACGATCACCCCCGTGGCAGCTTCGGCGCCGCGAAAATGGTCGAACAAGAGGGCACTTTTGGTCACCTCCCCCCCTAAAGAGGCGGTCGGCGTCAGATAGTTGATGGAGGACCCCGCCATGCGAATGCCGAAAACCCGCCAGAAAGACAACTGCCGGTGGGGGCCGGAGAGACAGCGCCGCCACCCCATCGTATGAAAAATCGCCGCCACGCCTTCGATCAGAACGAGGGGGACCAGCCCCCATCCCAGAACAGCGAATTCCCGCACCAATGAATCGATCCCAATCGACCAGATCAGCCCTGCCAGCAGAGCCGCGCCGATAAGGAGAGTCACCAAATGAAAACGTTTCATCTTGTCTTTGTAACCTACTTCTTTTCAAATGGGAATGGGAACCTTTGCACTCTGCAGGCCGGCCCCATGGGCCCGATAGGCCAAATCGACTATACGGGCGCAGAAACCGGCTTCTTTCAGATTGGTTCCCCGAACCGTCCTATCCGTGATCTCGCAAAGGAAGGCGTCACGCACCGGTCTCATCCATTCCAGATGATGCGATCCGGCCGAAAGGGCTTCCACAAAATCAAAACAACTGGACGCGGCTCCGTGAGGCTTCAGCAGCAAATGATCGTCATTGATCGTTAGAGCGCCCCTCTCTCCTTGAATTTTCCCGAGATTCTTCCTCGCTTCGGCTCTCCAGGTTAAAGAGAGCTTGGCTTCGGCCCCAGGATAGCAAATTTCTAAATCCACTTCGTCTTCAACTTCGTTAGCCCCGCGAGTGCCTAAACCCATCTTAACAGAAATCGACTCCGGATGATGCCCGATCAGGGCTGCAATCAGATACAGATTGTGCCAACCGTGATCGAGAAGGATGCCGCCGCCGGCAATCTCGGGCCGGCTTCGCCAGTCGGTTGCGCCGCCGCCGGATGAGGCCGGCCGCCGCACTTCGAGGGAAACCGATCGGATTTCCCCGAGGTGTCCCTCGTGAACAAGGGTCAGGGCTCGGTGCCATAAGGGCGCATATTTCCAGTTGTTGACGGAAAATACCACCATTCCGCTTGTACGGCTGGCCAGACAGACCCGTTCGAAATCCCCCCATGCGGTCACCAACGGTTTCTCACAAAACACGTGAAGTCCGGCACGAGAGGCCTCCAGGATAGTATCGGCATGCATCCCGGGAGGCGTGCAGATGTCGACGAAATCGATCGAGCTCTTCCCCTGCAGCGTCGCCAGGTCCGGATACACCGGGATTTCCGGTAGATAATCGGCGACGAGGCGGGCCCGATCCGGATGCGGCTCGACGACCGCTTCAATACGAAAATCGGGGCTGTCCCGCCAGACCGGCAGATGGGCGCGAATCGCCACGTTGCCGAAGCCGACCAGCGCTCCGCGCAGGGGTTTTTCGGGGGAACCCGCCTCACTTGACATCATTGTTTACCTTAGCTTTTATAGGATAAATCCTTTTCGGCAAAAGAAAAAACATCTTCTAGAATTTGCAGCCCTTTATCCGCCTCGTCCATGGTCAGGGACAAGGGTGGGTTGATGCGGAACTGGGCCTTGTAGTTCATGCTGATCAGCCCCCGCCTGAGAGTCTCCAGGAACAACTTTCTGGCCACCGGCCGCTCCCACGGTTCGCGCGTCCGTCGGTCTTTCACCAGTTCCACGCCGATCAGCAGACCTTCCCCCCGCACATCGCCGATGAATTCGAATCGCCCCTGCAGGCGGCGCAGTCCCTCGAGCAGATGGGTCCCTACCCGACGGGAATTGTCCACCAGCGATTCTTCCACGATGGTACTGATAGCGGCCAGGGCGGCGGTGCTGGCGAGGGGATTGCCGCCGTAGCTGCTGGAGGAGGAACTCGGTTTGGCGAAGGGCTGGGCCGAGGTAATTTCAGTGGTAGAGATTAATCCGCTGATCGGAAAGCCGTTTCCCATGCCCTTGCCGATGGTCATGATGTCGGGGGTCAAGCCAGTGTGGGAGCTCCCGAACATCCGGCCGGTACGCCCGAAGCCGGTGATCATTTCATCAGCGATGAGCAGGGCATCGTTTTCCCGGGCGATTTCCCGCAAGCCGGGGAGAAATTCCGGCGGCGGCACGATGTTCCCGGCCGTCCCCTGCATCGGCTCAACGAGAATCGCGGCGAGACTTCCGGCCGTACTGTTTTTGATCACCTTGCGCACGAAATCGAGACAGTACATGCCGCATCCCGGATAATCCATCCGAAACGGGCAACGATAGCAATCGGCGTACGGAGCGAGGTGAAGCCCGGGGTGCAGGGGACCCCAGCCCTGCTTGAAGGGATCGCCGATCGAACCGAGAACGCCCCCCGTCTTACCGTGAAACCCTCCCCAGAAACTGAGAATCTCGAACTTTTTAGTGGCGGCCTTGGCCAGACGTAGTGCCGCTTCGACCGCCTCCGCGCCGCTGCTGTAAAGCTGAATTCTGTCCAAACCGGGCGGGGTCAGGGACGCGATCAGGCGCAACAGCGCCACCCGGCACTCGGTGGTAAAACTGCCGATGGTCACTGCCTCCAGCTGTTTTCTGAGCGCCGAGACATATCGCGGGTGCGAATGGCCGAGGCTGCAAACCGCCACCCCGGCCATGAAGTCGAGATACCGCCGGCCTTCCAGATCGATCAGGTAGCGTCCCTTCCCTTCCCTGATTGCAATCTGCGAAAGCTGAGCGACTTCCTGCAGGCCGGGAGCCAGAAACTGCTGTTCCTGCTCGCACAGTCGTGCCGAAGCCGATTGGGGAAGACCTTCAGAGAGTCCCTGATAGTTCATCGACACCTCCCATGGAAATCCGGCTGACGTATCCGGCAATGCATTCGGCGGCCGGCAGGCAGCATCGGGAAAAGCTTGGCCAATCGTTCAGGTCGATCAGAACGGCTCGACCCTCTGGAGTAAGAACGGCATCCCCGCCGTAGATCTCCAATCCCACCGCGGCAGCCGCTTTCCGTGCGAGCTGCGAAAGTTCCGTCAGCCCCGTGAGATCAGATCCGGAAGTGCTTGAAAAAGCACAAAAATAGGCACCTTCCCCGACCCCGTAGAACTTGACCACATCTCCCGCGACATGATCCTGAACCAGCACCTCCTCGATCCCATGGCGCTGAAAGTGGTCCATGGCCCGGGGGAGACCGCCCGCCGAGGAAATATGCACCACATCGTCGTCCTGAATGGCGTGGACATCTCCCCGTTTCAACCAGTACCCGCCAGACGGGCCGAAGGTTAGGCCAGAGGGAACGTCCTTCAATGGCAGAACCGAGCTGGGGGGGATGGGCAGGTCGGCGACCTGGAGGCGGGCGATGAGGGCCTTTCGATAACAGCCGCAGACCGAACTCACGGAATTGAAAATCCGGGTTCCCGAGTTCTCCCAACTCCGCAAAATTTCCAGAGCCCCGGGAGATTGGGCCATACTCAGCACCCAGGCGGGACGGCAGCGAATGCCAGCCAGGTTTTCCGCCGAGACGACCGAAATTTTCTTCGCCGGGGAAAGCTCTGCCACAACGGTCTCGAGAATGGCGGCGTCTGCGTTGACCTTGCCGGGAGAAAAACAGCTCTCACGCCGGACCCCGAGAACGCCGGTACTATCGAAAAGCATCACTCTCCTTCAGCCACATCTCGGCATTCTCCAGATCGTCGGGATGGTCGACATCCACCGTCTTGGGAACGGACACCCCGCAGAGCGACAGGCCCTTTTCCGGCAAAAGGGCCAGGAACTGGCGCAGAGCGTTCAATTGCCGGGCGCGAGCCACCTCCATAAGAGAAAAGATTGCCGGCCTGAAATAATAAAACCCGGCGGTCACGAAAGGGCTGGGGCAAGCGTTTTCCCCCAATGCGGTAATCGTCCCGGAAGGGGCCAGCCGAGCCCAGAGGGGCTTTTCGTCATCCACGTACCGGGTCAGCGCCAGAACGCCATCTGCTTCGACAAGGCCGCGGGCCCGACTCAGAAAACGGGCCAGGGTACCTGGCTGGAAAACGGCATCGACGGTGAGGAGAAGAAACGGCTCATCGCAGAGCAAAGGCGCCAGGCCAAAAAGGCTTTCCATAGAACTTGCGGTCGTCTTCACCACAACCTCCACGGCCACCGGCCAGGGATTCGACTCGAGATAGGCCGCCACTTCGGGACTCAACTCGTTCACGATGCAGGCGATCGACGTCGCCCCGGCATCGGCGGCGGCGCGAATCGCCCGGGTGATCAACGGAAGACCGGCGACCGTTACCAGCGGTTTCGGTATGTCGACCCCCCCCTGCCGAAGCCGTTCACCGAGGCCGGCTGCCAGGATTCCTGCTTTCATAGGATCAGTCTTTCCAGTTCCGTGAGGCTGGAAATCCAGGCATCCACCGGCTCGGCGTCGACGGGAATGCGAGGATTCGGTCCCTTGAGCCAGATGGTCCGCATCCCGAGGCGGCGGGCTGGAATCATGTCCCGCTCATAGGAGTCTCCGACAAAAACGACCTGTTCCGGCACCAGCCCCAGAGCACGGAGGGCGGCAAGAAAAATCCCTGTTTCGGGCTTTCTCCGACCACAGCGTCCCGAATCGACAATAACCTCCAGAGAAGAAGCCAACCCCTCCTCGTCGCAGATTGTCGCGACGTTGCCGTAAAAATTGGAGACCAGACCGAGGCGGAACCGTTTGGCAGCCTTCCGCAACAAGTGGGCATTGCGGCGGAGATAATTCTCCGACTTGCGACAAAAGGCCTCGACCATCGCGTCTCGTTTCGAGAAATCGTCCAGGCCGAGGGCGGCGAATTGCAAATTGACATGATGGTGCATCAAGGGGCGCAGCCCCCAGGAATCGATTCGCGCGTCTGCCTCGCAACAGGCATCCGCCTGGTAAAATGCCCGTTTGATGTCCTCGTGGGGGGGGTGAAGCCCCGCCTCCTTAAAGAGGGCGAAGAATCGATCGAGCCAATGTTCCCCATCGGAATCGAGGGTGCCCCCGAAATCGAAGAGAATTGCGGCACAGTCAGGAAACTTCGCCGAATTCATACGGTATGCCCGCCCGTCTGCCGTGGTCGATCGTCTCCGGGGCAAAGGTCTCGGTCGTCTCTTCCGGTCGCTCGGTGGCATCCCCTTTGATAAAGGCTTCGCACATGCGGTACGCCTCGTCATCGCTGAACTGCCGCGGGGGGTGTTTCATGAAATAGGCGGATGGGCCCGTCAATACCCCGCCTTCGCCACGATCGAGGGCCAGCTTGCAGCACCGGATGGCATCGATGACCACTCCGGCGGAATTAGGGGAATCTTCCACCGAAAGCCGCAGTTCCAGATTCATCGGCACATCGCCGAACAGCTGGCCCTCGAGGCGCATGAAGCAGACCTTGTTGTCATTTTGCCAGGCGACGTAATCACTGGGGCCGACATGGATATTCACCCCATCCAGCCGTTTCGCCGCGACCGACTGGACCGCCTCGGTTTTGGATTCCTTTTTGGAGCGCAACCTGCTGCGATTGAGCATATTGAGAAAATCGGTGTTCCCCCCGGTATTGAGCTGATATGTGCAGGAGAGCTTCACCCCCCGTTTTTTGAAGAGGTCTGTCAGCATCCGGTGGATAATGGTGGCACCGAGTTGCGACTTGATATCGTCGCCGACAACAGGCAGGTTTTTTATCTTGAAGCGTCTCTCCCAAATCGGGTCGCTGGCGATAAAAACCGGCATATTGTTGACAAGGGCCATCGAAGCTTCCAGCGCGCAATCGGCATAAAAGCGCACGGCCTCCTCCGAGCCTACGGGGAGATAATTCACCAGAATTTCGGCACCCGTCTCCTTCAGCACCCGGACCACTTCCTCTTTATCCGGTTGGGGCAGATCGGCGGGTAAGAAACTACGGGTCGAATCGTATTCGCACATATGATCGGAGACGCCATCGAGAATGCGCCCCATGCGTACGCGGGTTCCCGTCATCTGGACATCCCTACAGAACACCTTGGTGCAATTGGGCTCTTGAAAGATCGCTTCCGCCACATCCTTGCCGACTTTTCGCTTGTCGATATCGAATGCCGCGACCACCTCGATATTGGACGGCAGATACCCGCCGATCTCCCAATGCATCAATCCTGTGGCTTCTTCTCTGAGGCTGTCACGATAGTAGTTGGTGCCCTGAATCAGAGAGCTTGCGCAATTGCCTATCCCGACAATGGCGATCTTGATCGTATTCATCGGCCGGTAGTCTCCTTTCTTCTTCCCCCGCCACCGACGGCGCTTTTCGGGGAAGCTGCCCCTCTCTCCTCCGTTTTCGGTTTCACAGCCTTCTCAGGTGAACCCTTCACACAAAGAATCCACGCCGCAAAGCGTGGTTGCTCGGTAGTGCATCTCGCCAGTCCCGGGGCTATGAACGCCCCTGGGCCGAGTGCGCGCGTCAATGTAAGTATCCCTCTTGCCGGAACCAATCGACGGCGTCCTGCAACGCTTCATGAACGGGCCGGGGATGCCAACCAAGTTCCCTTCTGGCTTTATCGCCTGAAAAAAACATCTTCTTTTTGGCCAATCGAACCCCGTCCACGGTCACGAGAGGTTCCCTGCCTCCAGACCATCGCGCCCATCTTTCGGATAAATAGGCAATCGGAAGGACCAGATTGGGGCTCAGTCGGATTCGCGGAGCCGATTTACCGGTGATCCTCGACAAGGCTATCAGGAGTTCCTTAAGGGTCATATTCTCGGCGCCCAGAATATAGCGCTCCCCCACTTTGCCACGTTCCAGCGCAAGTAGATGCCCCTCGGCGACATCGTCAACATGGACAAGGTTAAGCCCCGTATCGACGTAGGCGGGCATCTTGCCGCAGGCCGCCTGAAGAATCATGTTCCCGGTCGGGGTAACCTTGACGTCACGAGGTCCCACGGCGGTTGCCGGGTTGACGATAACCGCGGGCAGGCCCGATTTTTCAACCATCCGCCTTACTTCGGCCTCGGCAAGAAATTTTGACCGTTTGTAGTGCCCGATCATGTCTTCGAGGGATACCGGCGTTGTTTCATCCGCCGGACTACCATCGGCCATAAATCCCAACGTGGCGACACTGCTGGTATAGACGATCCGCGTTACCCCCACCCGGGCCGCTGTCAGCATGATATTCCTGGTACCAACGAGATTGCTTTGATACATTCTTTCCGGAATCGGCACCCACAGGCGATAGTCTGCCGCGACATGAAAGAGGGTTTCACATCCGGCCAATGCCTTCTCCAGAGACTGAACATCGCTCAAATCCCCGGGAACGATTTTAATGTCCAACCCCTCGAGGTTGCGAAGGTCGCTATTGGCGCGGGCCAGTGCTTGAACCTCGTGCCCGGCCGCCAGCAGCCGCCTCAACACGGCCGACCCGATAAACCCCGAAGCTCCGGTAATCAAGGTCTTCATGGCAATTTCGCCGCGGGACGATGGCGTCGGCAGGATCGACTCCGCCCCGGTTTTCCCTTTCTGTTGTCATTGGAAAGACTTATGGTGTCCTTCCTGGTTCCCCGTAAAAAATCCGGATATGAAATTTTCTAAATAATAACGTGAATTTTCAAAGTGGCAACTCGAGACGACCGGAAAGAAGGCGATCCCGGTGGCGAGGGGGCGATGCCGGAAAAACCAGAAAAAGAAAAGAATCTTGTCAAGCAATGAAATTCTTAACGAGTCTTTTATGATGGCGTCGCAAAAAGTCCGCCCTGCGGCGTTACGGCGTTTTTTCAGGACCTCGACCTACCTTATGTAGGCCTTCGCCCCTGAAAAACCACCAGGCTTTGTAGGACCAAATTTTTGCTTAGCCATCCCAGGAGCTTTTGCGAAAGAATCTTTTTTGTTTAAGGAAAAAACTTGAATGACTTTTCCCGGAAGCCTATGATTTACGTTACACTTATCACGTTTTCGAAAAATGTATTTTGTCTGTCAACCGGACGACGTCTCCTGAAAATATTTATCGCAACCCGACACACAAGCCTTCAGCCCGCCTTGGGCAGCATGGAGATTTCTTCATGGGTAAACGTGTATTTTTTTTAAGCCCCCCATCCTACGAAGGTTTTGACGGCGGAGCGGGAAGTCGCTATCAGGCGAAACGGGAAGTTCGCTCCTTCTGGTATCCCACCTGGCTGGCTCAAGCCGCTGCGCTGTGCCCGGAGAGCAAACTCCTGGATGCTCCCGTCGAAGGGCTATCCATTGAAGAATCGATCGAACGAGCCGCAGGATTCGAGCTTCTGATCCTTTTTACAAGTACGCCTGGTTTCGCCAACGACGTTCGCATTGTGGAGCAGTTCAAGGCGACCTACCCCGATCTGCTCACAGGAATGGTCGGCCCTCATGCGACGGTACTCCCCGGGGAGACACTGCAGGCGTGCGATGGCTTGGATTTTGTCGCCCGCGGTGAGTTCGACGTTACCATCGCCGATATCGCCGCGGGGAAACCCTTTGCGGAGGTCGCCGGCATCTCCTACCGCGAGGATGGCCACATCGTTCACAATCCGGACCGGGAAATTCTCCAGGACATGGACGCACTTCCGTCCGTTCTGGATGTGTATCAGCGGGACCTAAGCATCGAAAAATACGTGATCGGATACCTTCTCCATCCCTATCTGTCGATCTACACCGGCCGCGGGTGCCCCGGCGCCTGTTCCTTTTGCCTCTGGCCCCAGACCATCGGCGGCCGGCATTATCGCACCCGTTCGGCGCAAAATGTTTTGCAGGAAATGGCGCGCGCCAAGCAGATGTTCCCCCAGGTCAAAGAGTTTTTTTTCGACGACGACACCTTTACCGCCGATTTACCCAGGGCCGAGGAGATTGCCCGAGGCTTGAAGACACTGGGGATTACCTGGTCTTGCAGCGCCAGGGCCAATGTTCCGGAAAAAACCCTGCGCGTCCTGAAAGATTGCGGTCTTCGCTGCATCATGGTCGGGATCGAGTCGGGGAGCGATGCCATCTTGAAGAACATTAAAAAAGGCATCACCACTGCCCAGGCGCGCGAATTCATGAAGAATTGCCGAAAACTGAAAATCACCACCCATGCAACCTTCGCTCTCGGTTTGCCCGGAGAAACGCCCGACACCATCAGACAAAGCATCGATTTTGCAAAGGAACTCGACCCCGGAACGATCCAGGTATCGATCGCCAGCCCTTACCCGGGCACCGAATTTTACCAGCAGGCACTCGACAACGGATGGTTGATTCAATCGGACCTGGTCTCTCATTCCGGAGTTCAGCAGGTCGCGATCGAATACGATGAGTTGTCTAAAGAGGAAATCTTCAAGGCGCTGGAAACGTTCTATCACAAATTTTATTTTCGCCCGGGACCGATCCTTCGCATTCTCCGGACAATGCTCGGCGATCGGGACATCTGCAAACGCAGACTGGAGGAGGCAAAGGACTTCTTCGGCTTTTTACGCAGCAGAAAGAAGGGGGCATAACAAGGAGGCAGAAATCATCGAGGAACAAAAAAACGCCCGGACCAATTCGGTACCGGGCGTGTTTTGTATGGAAGAGAGGGCCTCTCGCGAACTTGTTTACCTTATCGATGGATTACGGGCCCCTCCCTCATAAGCGCTGCCGCGTCAAGAGAGCGGTGTTTGCCGGTATCGATGCCGCGCACGTTAGCGAGAAACGCCCTCAGCGGATGGGTCATGGAGTCAAGAACGGCCGTTGTCTCGAAACCGCAATGAACCATGCAGTCGGCACATCGATGGTCTTTCCCCACGCCGAAGCTATCCCACTCGGTCGTATCCAACAGCTCCCGGTAGGTCGCCGCATGCCCGTCGCTCAATAGGTAGCAAGGGCGCTGCCAACCGAAAACGTTGCGCGTCGGCGTGCCCCACGGCGCGCAGCGGTAATCCCGGTTCCCGGCAAGAAAGTCCAGATAGAGGCTGCTGTGGTTGAACTTCCACCCATGCCCCTTGCCGAGAGCGAAGATCCGGCGAAAAAGCTCCTTCGTATGTTCCCTGCCGAGGAAATGATCCTGATCCGGGGCCTTCTCATAGCTGAAGCCGGGGGACAGGGTCATCCCTTCAACGCCGAGTTCCGTCAGAAAATCGAATAGTCGGGCCGCATTTTCCGGGGTTTCGTCGTTAAACAGGGTGGTATTGGTGGTCACCCGGAAGCCACGCCCGATCAGGTATCGAATGGCTGCTACAGCCGTATCGAAGGCCCCCTTTCGGTTCGCCAGCTCGTCGTGGCGATCCTTGAGGGCATCCACATGGACATTGAAGGTCAGGTACGGAGAAGGTTCGAAGTCCCCGATCCGCTCTTCCACCAGGAGGGCATTGGTGCACAGATAAACAAATCGCTTCCGCTCGGTCAGCCGCCGAACGATTTCATGAATATCGGGATGCAGCAGCGGTTCGCCGCCCGGAATGGAAACCACCGGCGCTCCGCATTCTTCCGCGGCCTCCAGACACTCCTCAACACTCAATCTCTTTTTCAATACCTCTGCCGGATAGGCGATTTTGCCGCACCCCTTGCACGCCAGATTGCAGGCAAACAGAGGTTCCAGCATCAATACCAGAGGGAACCGGCGATTACTTCCCAGGATTTGGCGAATAATGTAAGAACCGATGCGCACTTTTTGAATAGCAGGTATACCCAACGTTGAATCCTTTCATTCCTCCCACGCGGAAGGTGCGCCCCGTCGATGGGCGGGAAAAAACGACAAAAACTGGCGCAGACAAAGAAGGACACCGCCAGTCATCAGAACTTTCAACTTTTTTCCACCTATCGGTAAATTCTCCACAAGAAACCGGCTTCGTCAAGTCCCCCCCCAGAAATTCCACGGCTTTAGCCCGGGAAGCTTTTCCTTGCCGGTCGCCCTATTTCCCAGGCATCACCCGGCGCTTTTGGCCGTTCGTATCGCCAGATCGCGCGTGGTCGACCAGGCTGACCCGGGAAAGCGGTGAGCGACCTTGAGGACGGCTTCCATCGCCTCGAGAAAGTAGTCCGCGTCCGCCTTTTCTATAATCAGCGGAGGAAGAATCTTGACGGTATCGAGACCGTGGCCGGCCACTTGGGTCAGAATGTCGTGTTTATCCAGAAGGGGCATGGTGATCATCTGGCAAAAAAGATCGGGATTGACCTTGTGCAGCAGCTTCCAGCCGGTCTTCAGGCCGAAAGAGGTGGGTTCGCCGAATTGAAGGCCGATCATCAGTCCCTTGCCGCGAATTTCATGCAACAGCTCATACCGATCGGTCAGATCATTCAGGCCGGAGATGAGATGGGCACCGAGCTCCTCGGATCGGCGGACCAGATCCTCCTGCGCCAGGACTTCAAGAGTCGCCAGTCCTGCTGCCATGGCCAGGTCGTTCTGGCCGAACGTGTTGGAGTGCGCCAGGCAGCGCTCCATGGTGTCGAACACCTTCGCGTGGATGGACCGCCGCGTTACCACCGCCCCCACCGGGATGTAGCCCCCGGAAAGGGCCTTGGAGATAACCAGCATATCCGGCACCACTCCCCAGTGATCGACCGCAAACATCCGCCCGGTTCGGCCGAAACCGGTTTGCACCTCGTCGGCAATCAACAGGGTTCCGTACCGATCGCATAACTGCCGGGCGCCCGGGAGATAATCGTCATCGGGTACGAACACCCCTTTCCCCTGAATCGGTTCGACGATAAACGCCCCAACGTCACCTTCCGACAAAGCCCTTTCCAGCGCTTCAAGGTCGTTGAACGGCACGGGGATGCACCCGGGAAGCAACGGTTCGTTCCGCTCCCGAAACTCCTCGTTGCCGTTGACGGAAAGGGCGCCGAGAGTCAGACCGTGGAACGCCCGCTCGCAATAGACGACCTTGCTCCTGCCCGTCGCCTGTCGGGCCAGTTTCAAAGCGGCTTCGACCCCTTCGGTCCCCGAATTGGTAAAGAAAACGGCATCCAGACCTTCGGGGGCGATGTGGACAAGGGCCTCCGCCAAAATTCCTGCAACTCCGCCCGCGTCCATCTGCACCAGGTTCGGCGTATCGGCGTTGAGCATGTTGTGCAGGACCTCGGCCACCAGGGGGTGATTCCGACCGATATTGAAAACGCCGAAGCCGGCCAGGAAGTCTCTGACTTTTCTCCCCTGGGCATCAATCAGCCATTCACCTTTCGCCCGAGTATAATTGCGGTTATATCCGATGACTTCCAGAACCCGAATGAACTGAGGGTTGATGTAGTGGCGATGCAAATCATAGGTTTCGGCCCATCGCGCCTTAACCTGGGAAACGATATCCATAGGTTCTCCATGTATTCGTTTTAGTGTCATTTGCGAGGGGAATGTGCCCCGGGACTTGAAGTTGCCGCCCTTGTTGGTAAGCTTACAGACAATTCAAATTCTAGCCAAGCGCGGAAAAATTCTCTCTGCAAGGCATGCCTTACCGAATGAAGAAAAACGAGAAGAATTATAACGCATTCTGGATATTTTGACTTAATTTTATTATAATTAATATAATTTCAGCCGTGAATTCTACAGAAAAATGAGTGTTTGTTCAAACAATAAATTAACGCTCAAGGTGCACACAGATGAAAAATAAATCCGCCGACACCTGCTCCCCCACGACGCTTCCGGGGAACGCCTTTTTCCCCTCAAGGGGCCCGGACCGGATATCGAGACCGGAGGCCGAGAAAACGTATCCGAAACCGTCGGCGAGATCGATTCGGAAAAAGCCGGTGGAAAAAGAAGCGACGCGAGAAGTGATCCGCGCCGATACCGCCGGGTTTTGCATGGGCGTGATTCTGGCACTGCAGAGGCTCGATTCTCTGATCGAGCGGACCGACCGCGGACCGATCTTCACCTTGGGACCCATCATTCATAATCCTCAGGTTCTGGAAGAGTACGCCGCCAGGGGCGTTTTCACCGCCGAGTCCCCGGAGGACATCCCCCCCGGGGCAACGGCGGTCATCCGTGCCCACGGCGTACCGAAGCAGGTGAAGGAACATCTGCAGGTTCGGGGGATTCCAGTCATCGACGCCACCTGCCCCAAAGTGAAAAGAGCCCAGCTCCTGATCGAAGAACAGGCCAAGGACGGTCGCATGCTGCTTCTCTACGGCGAGGAGAGCCATCCGGAAGTCAAGGGATTGCTCAGCTATGCCGAGGCTGGCGCTGTTGTTTTCGGGACCCATAACGAACTGGAAGAGATCCCTCTGGATCCGGGGGCCCCTTACTGCCTTGCCGCCCAGACCACTCAGGACCGCGGTATCTTTGAATCGATTATTGCCGACCTGACAACCCCTCCGGCCCTTAACGTCACCGTCTTGCAGACGATCTGCGACGCCACCAAGCACCGCCAGGACGAGGCTGTCCGCATTGCCCGTCAGGTGAATTTCATGGTCGTGGTCGGTGGCTTCAACAGCGGCAATACCCGCCGCCTCGTCCAGGTGGTAAAGGCCGGGGGAACGCCCGTTTTGCACGTGGAAACGGCGCGCGAACTGCCTTGGGAAAAGTTGAAGAAATACTCTAAAATCGGCCTTACCGCCGGAGCCTCCACGCCGAAAAAAGCCATCGATGAAATTCAACGTATTCTCATGCTGTCCTAATCGCCAGAGGCCACGTTGTCCCCACCGAAGCGGAGGAATTAATGAGCAGTCTGCTTCCTGAACTCAAATCCATTGCGGATTTGAGAGAATTCGATCTGCCTGAGCTGAAGTCCCTGGCGCAGGAGCTTCGGGAGACGATTATCGATACCGTGGCCGCCACCGGCGGCCACCTGGCCAGCTCCCTGGGGGTGGTGGAGCTGACCCTCGCCCTGCACCGGGTGCTGCAGACGCCCAAGGACAAGATCGTCTGGGACGTGGGGCATCAGGCCTACGCCCACAAGCTGCTGACCGGCCGCCTCGAGCGCTTTCACACCCTGCGCCAGCTCGACGGCGTCAGCGGCTTTCCCAAGAGAAGCGAGAGCGACCACGACTGCTTCGATGTGGGACACTCGAGCACCTCGATCTCAGCCGCCCTCGGGATGGCCGTCGCCCGCGACGCCGTCGGCGGCGACGAGAAGATCGTAGCAGTGATCGGCGACGGGGCGCTCACCGCCGGGCTCGCCTTCGAGGGGCTCAACCAGGCGGGGCACCTGAAAAAGGATCTGATCGTGGTGCTCAACGACAACGAGATGTCGATCTCTCCCAACGTGGGCGCCCTCTCCTCCTTTCTGAGCCGCAAGATGACCTCCGATCTGTTCCTGCGTTTCAAGAAGGAGACCGAACAGCTGCTGGGATACGTGCCGCGCTTCGGCCGGGATCTCCTCTCCCTGGCGCGCCGGGCCGAGGATTCGCTCAAGGGCTTTTTCACCCCGGGGATGCTCTTCGAGGCCTTCGGCTTCAACTACGTCGGCCCCCTCGACGGCCACCGCCTCGAGGAGCTGCTCGAGACGCTGCAGAACGTGCAGCGGCTGAAAGGCCCGGTGCTGATCCACGTGCTGACCAAAAAGGGCCAGGGGTACGCTCCGGCCGAACGGCAGCCGTCGATCTATCACGGGGTCGGCCCCTTCGACCGGCGGAGCGGGGAAGTCAAAAAGGCCAAGGGGGGCGCCAGAAGCTATACGGCGATCTTCGGCCGCACCCTGGTGGAGCAGGCCGAGGCCGATGAGCGGATCGTCGCCATCACCGCCGCCATGCTCGAGGGGACCGGGCTCAAGGAGTTCGCCGCGCGCTTTCCCGAGCGCTTCTTCGACGTGGGGATCGCCGAGCAGCACGCGGTGACCTTCGCCGCCGGGCTCGCCTGCCGGGGGCTGCGTCCGACGGTGGCGGTCTACTCGACCTTTTTGCAGCGCGCCTACGACAGCGTGCTGCACGACGTCTGCCTGCAGAACCTGCCGGTGAGCTTCGCCCTCGACCGCGGAGGTTTGGTGGGGGCCGACGGCCCCACCCACCACGGGGTCTTCGATTTCTCCTACCTGCGCCACATTCCGAACCTCACCTTCGTCGCGCCGCGCGACGAGGTGGAGCTGCGCCGGGCGATGGCGAGCGCCCGGCAGGCGCAGGGGCCCTTCGCCTACCGCTATCCGCGGGGCGATGCCCTGGGCCTGCCTCTCGATGCACCCGTCGAACCGCTGCCGATCGGCAAGGGGGAGAAGCTGCGCGAGGGGGACGACGGGGTGCTCGTCGCCGTGGGCGGCATGGTGCGGGAGGCGCTGCAGGCGGCCGCGGTCCTGGAGCAAGAGGGCATGGCGCTGGCGGTGGTCGATGCCCGCTTCATCAAGCCCCTCGACCGGGCACTGCTGACGGCCGAGGCGCGCCGCACCGATCTGGTGGTCACCGTGGAGGAGAACGTGCTGCAGGGAGGCTTCGGCAGCGCGGTCATGGAGCTTTTCGAGGAGGAGGGGCTGACGGTGCCGCTGGCGCGCATCGGGCTGCCCGATCACTTCATCGAGCAGGGCAGCCAGCAGGAGCTGCGGGCCCGTTACGGCCTCGACGCCGCGGGGATCGCGACGCGGGTGCGGCCGCTCCTCCGCCGGGAAGCATCCCTGCCGGATACCTCCGTGGCCTACCTTCCCAACCGCTCCAAGGCCTGAGAGGCTCTTCGGCGCCTACGAAGGGTCTGGAAACGTCCAAAGGAGAAGATCGGGAAGCGCAGTCCTAATCGGTGGCATTTTGGGCTTCGAACCGCAAGAGCCATTCCTTGGTCGGCACGCCCTCTCCTCCCGAATATCCCCTCAATTTGCCTCCGGCTCCGACCACGCGATGACAGGGGATGACGATGGGAAAGGGGTTGGCGGCCATGATCCTGCCGATAGCCCGGGCGCCGTGCGCCGAGCCACAGCGGGCCGCCAGTTCACCGTAAGTAAGGGTCTGCCCAAAGGGGACATCACACAGGTTTCGCAGGGTGGTGACGGAAAATGGCGATAGTCCCCGAAAATCCAGGGGCAGGTCGAAATGCTGCCGGCTGCCGAGGAAATATTCCTCCAGTTGGCCGATCGCCTGGCCGACGAATCCTTCTCGTGCCATGAGCGCTTCCGGATAGCGCTCCAGCAGACGCTGCCGAAGCTCCGAAGAATCGGGATGAGAATGGACCTCTATCAGCCCTGCCCCACCTGCCACCACCCCCACCCAACCGATGGGTGAACGCCAAACGTCAGCGGCCCTTCCGGCCTCTTTGGGAAGCTTTCTCATAGGGATCTCCTCTGCCATTTCCTTTTGAAAAGCGCTGCCGCCTCGGACGCTTCGGGAACACGGAACAACAGGCAGCCGAGGCAGTAGGTTCCGAACCCCGCAGCCAACGCTCCCCCCAGCACCCCCGCCTTGATCCACCAGACGCCGACCGCGGCCCAGGGGCCGAACCTGAGAATATACCAGACGACCGCCCCCATCAAGGCCGTGGCGGGCAATATCCGGCTGAAAGAATTGAAAACTGCCGTCAAACCCAGCCGCCCCACTTTTCGCCGCAGCGCCAGGATCAATGCCAGGGAGTTGAAAACCGAAGCAAGAGTCAAGGCAGCCGCCAGCCCGGTGTGGCGATAAGGGCCCATCAGCAGCAGGCCCAGGCCGGCGTTCATGAGCAGTGTCCAGAAAGAAATCCAAACCGGTGTTCGGGTGTCCTTCATGGCGTAAAAGGTCGGAACGACCACTCGGCTCACGCCGACGAACAGCAGGCCGGGGGCATAGGCCGCCAGTGCCAGCGCGGTCTGGCGCACGTCCTCGAAATTAAAGGCCCCCCGCATGAAAAACAAGCTGTAGACGGGCACGGCACACAGAATCAGGCCAACCGCGGCCGGCAGGGTCACCAGGACGATCAGGGCGAGGGCAAAGCGCAGCGATTCCTTGAGCCCTTCCTGGTCGCCGAGAGCCGCCTGGCGACTCATGGTCGGGAGCACCGCCTGAGCCAGAGAGACGATGAAAATACCCTGTGGAAATTCGAACAACCGCTGGCCGTAATAGAGATAGGAGACGCTTCCCTGGGGCAAAAAAGACGCCAGCAACCGGGTCACCACTACGTTGATCTGATAGATCGCCACCCCCGCGATTCCTGGCAACATCAGCCGAGCCACCCGAAGGACGGCGGGATGGCGGAACTGAAAATCCAGTTGCAGTCGAAAACCTTTTCGCCTCAGCACCGGGAGCTGGATCAGCACCTGCACCAGCCCGCCCAACAGGACGCCGACGGCGAGTGCGGTGATCGGAATAGCAAAATGCGGGGCGAGGATCACCGCACAGGAGATCATGGCGAGGTTGAGAAACAGCGGAGAGAGTGCCGGGATGAAAAAATGTCCCAGGACATTCAGGATCCCGGTGATCAAGGCCAGGAGACTGACGAAAAAGATATAGGGAAACATCAGCCGGTTCAAATGGTTGGTGAGAGACAGCTTTCCAGCCACTGAACCGAAGCCGAAACCGATCGCCTTGACGATGAGGGGCGAGCAGATCACCCCGGCGACAACCACCAGGACCATGACGATCAGCAGCAGGGTCCAACAGATGTTGGCCACCCGTCTGGCCTCCTCCTCCCCGTCCCGATGATAGACGTCGGCAAAAGTCGGCACAAAGGCGGCGGTCAGCGATCCCTCGGCGAAAAATCGACGCAGCAGGTTGGGAATGGTAAATGCCATAAAGAAGGCGTCGGTACCGAATCCCGCCCCGAACAGGGTCGCCACCACCATGTCCCGGATCAGCCCGGCAATCCGGCTCAACCCGGTTGCAGCCCCCATGACGCCGGTGGCCTTCGATATCTCTCTCTTCTCCGACATGGCGTCAGCTTTACCACACCGACAGAGAAGAGACAATGCTCTTGGAATCGATGCTGGAAACAGTCCATTTGGCAATGGTCCGAAAGGGTGTACCCATTGGCGACTATCCCGAGGAGTTTGCTGGATGAATATTTTCGACGTCGCAAGAGCGCCGTCCATGCCCCTATCAGGATTATTTTAATTTAATTCCAAAACAATCCGCTATAACTCATTAGTAATAAAGGTTTTTATAAAGAAGGTTGGACTTTTTTTATCTTGACTGAGGCAGATGCCGGTGTTATAAGTATTTACCTTCACACAAAGTTAATACTGAAAAAAACGGTGTATTCACCCAACTCAATTTCGGAGGTTATCCCTTGGCTAATCACAAGTCGGCAGAAAAGAGAAACAGGCAAAATGCAGTCCGCCATGCCCGCAACACCCACATTCGCTCGACCATGCGGACCTTTGTCAAGCAGGTGCGGGAGGCTGTCTCCGCCGGAGACGCCGGGGCCGCTCAGGCTGCCCTCGACCGGGCGGTTCCCTTTATCGACAAAGCCGCCAGCAAAGGGGTCATCCACAAAGCAACGGCCAGCCGTAAAATTTCCCGTCTCAGCAAACTGGTTAATTCGATCGGCTGATCGACCGTCCTACCGAGTCAAAAAAGGGGCCGTTTCGGCCCCTTTCTCTTCCTCCTCCGATTTATCTCTCCTCGGCGACAGCGAGTATCAACTCCTCCAGAAGCGCAGCGGCATGCGCGCCGCGAGACTTCAGCGCCAGGTCGACGGCCAGGAAACGTTCAAAGACCATCCGATACCGATCCGGAGAAAATTTGCGCGCCTGGGCGACCAGACCGTCCATGAAATACGGATTTACCCCCACGCGGCGGGGCAGCTCCTGTCGCGATATCCCCTGTTCGAGCAACTCACGGGTCTTCCAAAGCTGGCGAAAATGGCGGGTCATCATGGCGAGAACGACCAGAGGCACCACCCCTTCATCAAGCAGTCGTCTCAAAAGCCGCAGCGCCCTGCCGATATCCTTTCGGCCCAGCGCATCGGTGAGATCGAAGATGCTCTCGGCCCGCGTTTCGGAGACGACGGCCGCCACATCGGCCACATCGACCAGATCGCG
>Ga0102962_1000489_pt1 | contig 18849 bp, 16 predicted proteins | sample SalPonF2_C_D2_MG_FD_84519 | JGI IMG/M metagenome (GOLD analysis project Ga0102962, IMG submission 84519) | Salt pond soil microbial communities from South San Francisco under conditions of wetland restoration - Salt Pond MetaG SF2_C_D2_MG ...
AGTTATCAGAACAAGGGGGCTTTCATGTTTTGTATCTCATCTGCGATCATAAAAGCAACCAGGGGGAAACGGTTCTTAATATTTTTCAACCTCATTACATAAAGATTGTAATAACAAGCAATTTGGTCCAGCTCGTTTTCGCTTATTTCCAGTTTTTCTTTTTTAGTTTGGATTGTTTGAAGGGTTCCGGATACAATCACCCCGGAATTGTTATTATTATCGTCATTTTCAATAATATAACTGAGAACGGTCTCATTAATCCGGGTATGATCCGGATTTTCCCGGATATTTTCTTTATTATACTGAGCTATTAATACAGATATTTCATTTTTAGCAGCATCACATGCATTTTTGAGGATGGATATTTTCCGGTACCAATTTCTCATTACATTTAGCAGATCCATAGCTTCGTCATATTTTTCTGTAACATTACGAATTCTCCAAATAACAGAACAGAATATTGCTATTCCCGCCAGTATATAAAGTATTGTTAAAATGTCCATTACCTCCTTAATTATTTTTTAAAATTATAAAATTTTAAATCAGACAACAAACATTATTAATACTAATGTATAAACATAACTATTTGATTGTTGAAAGTGATAAAATAAATACACGAAAGTTTGATGCGTCTTGTAAATATGTTACACAACCTTTCTTATTGAAACCAGAGAATAGCATAAGTAAATAATATTGAAATTGCAAGTAGGACGAAAGCTGTAAGTCTCAGAAAAATAATAAGTTTTATGTTTACTTTTGATATCAGAATCCAGAATTATCATTATAAAATTTGGTAAATTGCTATTTTGAAGACGGATAAAGGAGGACACTTAACAAACCCGGATTTAATTTATTCATAAATTCTGTGTATATTGCAACAGGATGGCTTAATTTTGTGTAACAGCAACAGAATTGCAAGTAGTTGATAGATGTAAAATTTTTTTGTATATTTAATTCATTTATGTTCAGAAAGTTTTATTTTTGCAGCTCGAATTCAGTAATATAATGTCTAACTTATTAAATTTATTAATTTATTTTTCACATGACAGAGAAAGAAGAAAAGAATTTAAACGAAGAGCTTGACAAAGAGCAAAATGTTGAGAATCAACAGGCTGAATCTGCCGAAGGAGCTGCCGCAGAGCCTGTAAAAGAAGAAAAAGCTGAAGAAGCAAAAACAGAAGAGACTGTTTCTGCTGAGAAGGCAGAAGAAACTGTACAACAGGTTGCCCCTGAAGAAAAAGAGGCAGATGTTGCAGTAGCAGAAAAGCCTGCTGAGGAATTTGACTGGGACAAATATGCCACAGACGCTGACAGTTATTCACAGGGCGACAGGCAGAAATTCGAAGCTATGTATGATGAGACCCTATCCACTATTGCAGAAAACGAGGTGGTTGAGGGTACCGTTATTGCCATGAACAAACGTGAGGTTGTGGTAAATATTGGCTATAAGAGTGAAGGTGTTGTTAGTCTGAACGAATTCCGTTATAATCCTGAACTGGCAATTGGCGATACTGTAGAAGTATATGTTGAAAGTCAGGAAGACAAAAAAGGACAGCTTGTATTGTCACACAAGAAAGCCAGGGCACTGAGATCCTGGGATCGTGTGAATGCAGCACTTGAGAATGACGAAATAATCAAAGGATACATTAAATGCCGTACCAAAGGTGGTATGATCGTTGACGTATTTGGTATTGAGGCATTCCTTCCGGGTTCACAGATCGATGTGAAACCCATTCGTGATTATGATATTTATGTTGGAAAAACCATGGAATTCAAGGTTGTTAAGATTAACCATGAGTTCAAGAATGTGGTTGTATCTCACAAGGCACTTATCGAAGCCGAACTTGAGCAACAGAAAAAAGAAATTATTTCCAAACTTGAAAAAGGACAGGTTCTCGAAGGAACTGTTAAGAATATTACCTCTTACGGTGTGTTTATCGACCTTGGAGGTGTTGATGGTCTTATTCACATTACCGACCTTTCCTGGGGCAGGGTTAATCATCCCGAGGAAATTGTTCAGCTTGACCAGAAACTGAATGTTGTAATCCTTGATTTTGATGATGCCAAGAAGAGAATTGCGCTGGGTCTGAAACAGCTGACGCAACATCCGTGGGATTCACTTGATCCGAACCTTAAGGTTGGAGACAGAGTGAAAGGTAAAGTTGTGGTAATGGCTGATTATGGTGCATTCGTAGAAATTGCCCCGGGGGTTGAAGGACTGATTCACGTTTCAGAAATGTCCTGGTCGCAGCATTTGCGCAGTGCACAGGAATTCCTTAAAGTAGGAGATGAAGTGGAAGCTCAGATTCTGACACTTGACAGGGAAGAAAGGAAAATGTCACTCGGTATTAAGCAACTTAAACCTGATCCATGGGAAAATATTGTTGAAAAGTACCCGGTTGGTTCACGTCATACTGCCAAGGTAAGAAACTTCACCAATTTTGGTGTCTTTGTTGAAATTGAAGAAGGAGTTGACGGATTAATCCATATCTCAGATCTTTCCTGGACCAAGAAAGTAAAACATCCTGCAGAATTTACTGCTATCGGTGAAGATATCGATGTTGTAGTGCTGGAAATCGATAAGGATAATCGCAGGTTGAGCCTGGGTCATAAACAACTGGAAGAAAATCCATGGGATGTATTTGAATCAGTTTTCACTGTTGATTCAATCCATGAAGGAACTATCATAGAAGTGTTTGATAAAGGTGCAATTGTTGCACTTCCATATGGTGTTGAAGGTTTTGTTACTCCAAAACACCTGGTGAAGGAAGATGGAACAACCGCTAAAGTTGATGAGAAGCTTCCATTTAAAGTGATTGAATTTTCAAAATCAGCCAAGCGTATTATCCTTTCTCACAGCCGTGTTTTCGAAGATGAAAAGAAAGCTGAAGAAACAGCTACCAGAAAGACATCTGAAGAAAATACCAAAAAGACCAGCAGAAAGATCAAGAACAGCCTGGAAAAAACCACTCTTGGTGACATAACAGAATTGGCTCAATTGAAATCTGAACTGGAAGAGAACGAAAAGAAAGAAAAGAAAGAAAAGGAAGAAAAAGAAAGCTCTGATAATAAGGACAATAATAAAGAAGAATAGTCTCAACTAAATCTGTTCTGTTATGGAATTTAATATTGATAAACAGGGAGATTTTACCCTGATCCAGGTACTCGAGGAAAAGTTGGATACACATATTGCACCCACTTTGAAATCGGAACTGGTTCTGATCTCCGGAAATGGTGAAAAGAATATTATACTGGATCTGAGTAATTGCAGGTACTGTGATTCATCCGGATTAAGTGCAATTTTAGTAGCCAACCGGCTGTGTAAGAATGCTAACGGTATGTTTGTACTTACCGGGCTGAATGATGCTGTTGAAAGGCTGATAACTATCTCGCAGCTGGATACTGTTTTAAATATTGCGAGTACAGTGGATGAAGCCACTCAATTAATCCATAAAGATTGATAAAGAAATAGTTGAACTATTAATTTCCAATTATTGTGACTTTTGAGTTGACAATACTGGGCAGCAGTTCAGCGCTGCCCACTTCTAAGAGATTTCCTACCGCTCAGTTGCTCAATGCAAATGAGCGGTTTTTTTTGATCGATTGTGGCGAAGGCACACAGATGCAGTTACGTCGTTTTAAAATACGTTTCGGTAAGATCAGCCATATTTTTATTTCTCATATTCATGGTGACCATACCTTCGGATTATTCGGATTACTTTCCTCTTTTTCATTGCTCGGCAGGAAAAACGCCTTACATGTGTATGGACCTCCCCGGTTAAAAGAGATACTGCACATTCATTTTAAAGCATTTGATATACATCTGCCTTATCCGGTTATAGTCCATCCGGTACAATTCGAACGTGAGGATATTGTGTATGAAGATAAGAGCATTACGGTTCAAAGTGTGCCGCTAAAGCACAGGGTCCCGGTTTGTGGATTTATTTTCAGGGAAAAACCACGGCCGCTCAACCTGATAAAAGAAAAAATTGAACAGTACAATATCCCTGTAAGGGAGCTCTCGAAAATTCAGCAAGGGAATGATTACGTGACAGAAGAAGGGATGATTGTGTCCAATAAAGAACTTACACTCCCTCCCTATAACCAAAGATCTTATGCGTATTTCACTGATACTGTTTATCTTCCTGCAAAAATTTCTCTGTTAAATAATATTGATCTGTTGTATCACGAAGCGACTTTTGAGGCAAAAGAAGGTGAATTAGCCCGGATAACAGGCCATTCCACTACAATGCAGGCTGCAGAAATGGCTAAAAACGCAGGAGTGAAAAAATTACTGCTTGGGCATTTTTCTGCCAGATACAAAGAAATTTCTCCCCTGCTGAAAGAAGCCAGGAATATCTTTCCCGATACAGTAGCAGTTGAGGACGGAGATCAATTCAATATCCCGGTTGGCAGAATACCACGCAAGTAACATTTCCCGGACGTTGAAATTTACTCCCGTTACACCACGTTTATTATCTGCATGGCAAAATAGCATAATCTTACAGGTGTAAGATTAAAAGCAATTCTGAATTTTGATTTATGTTCCGGAGTAAGCCGTTGATTCAAACTACCATTTGGAAGGCAAATCTATCTCACAATCCCCCCCCTGAAAATGAAAATTCAACATAAAACAAAAGTTATCCAGACATTCCTTTGCTTCTTCCGGTGTATTCCATTCATCATGTCTGGTTTCGGTAATGTTGGTTCTGGTATTTAACATAGTAACATTTATAATGATTTTTTGAAATCAATTCTTTTGAATTAGTTCGCCTGAAGGGAAAAAGTGACAATAAAATTTCATCTAATTTTTAAAATATTTTTACCTGCTGCTTTAACTTTCATTAATTCAATAATATATATGTTTATTTTATTGCTTATTTTTTTTATGATTGTCTTCATAATTACCTGAAATGGCCATTGATTTTCAGCATTGTTAATCACTTGTTTGGTAATTAACCGAACAGGTGTTTTTTTATTTTTTGCAAAACAAAATCCATAGCAGAATGATTTGACAATGTGAACAGGAAAATTATAATGTGATTTTATACCTGTTAGTTTTCATTCAATCTCTTCTCATGTTGGGCAGAAAGTGTATCTTTGCGCAAAATATTATTGTGCCATGATCCAGGAAAAAATTATCATTGTTGATTTCGGGTCTCAGTATACCCAATTGATTGCCAGACGCGTAAGAGAGTTGAATGTATATTGTGAAATTCATCCCTTTAATAAAATTCCTGCTCCTGATGAGTCAGTTAAGGGGATCATTCTTTCGGGCAGTCCCTTTTCGGTAAGAGATACTGTTGCTCCGGTCCCTGATTTGGAAGGCATAAAAGGGAAACTTCCACTTCTTGGAATATGTTATGGTGCCCAGTTCATGGCACACAATTTTGGTGGTGAGGTACTTCCTTCAAATCACAGGGAATATGGGAGGGCAAACCTTAGTTACATCGATGAAAACAATCCGCTTTTTCAGGATATCAGTCCCAACACACAGGTTTGGATGTCACATGGCGATACAATTTCTGTAATACCTGATGATTTTAATATCATTGGGAGTACGCTGGATGTAGAAGTTGGCGCATATGAAGTAAAGGGAGAACCTACCTGGGGAATTCAGTTCCACCCTGAAGTATATCATACTACCGAGGGAAGTAAAATATTAAAAAATTTTCTGGTTGACATTTGTGGTTGTTCACAACTCTGGACACCGGCCTCCTTCGTTGAAGAGACAGTGAGAGAACTGAAAAAAACACTGGGAATTGATAAGGTTGTATTGGGTCTTTCCGGAGGAGTGGATTCTTCGGTTGCTGCTATGTTGCTTCATCGTGCTATTGGAAAGCAACTTACCTGCATATTTGTTGATAATGGTCTGTTACGCAAAAACGAATACCAGAAGGTGCTCGATTCCTATCAGCACATGGGACTTAATGTAATTGGCGTCGATGCTGCCGGTATTTTTCTGGGACAATTAACCGGCGTTTCTGATCCCGAACGAAAAAGAAAAATTATTGGCCGGAATTTCATTGAGGTATTCGATGCAGAGGCTCATAAAATAAAAGAGGTAAAATGGCTGGCACAGGGAACCATTTATCCCGATGTGATTGAGTCAGTTTCGGTGAATGGTCCTTCAGCTACTATTAAGTCGCATCATAATGTGGGGGGATTGCCCGAAAAAATGAATCTTAAAGTAGTAGAGCCTTTGAAGCTGCTTTTTAAAGATGAAGTAAGACGTGTAGGGCGTGAACTTAATATCCCTTCAGACATACTAAACAGGCATCCATTTCCTGGTCCTGGTCTGGCAATCCGTATTATTGGTGAAATCACACCAGAGAAAGTGCATTTGTTACAGGAAGTAGATGATATTTATATCGAAGGGCTAAAGAAGGAGGGCCTCTATGATGAAGTATGGCAGGCCGGAGCAATCCTGTTGCCTGTGCAATCTGTTGGCGTAATGGGGGATGAGCGCACCTACGAAAATGTGGTAGCACTGCGGGCCGTTTCTTCAACCGACGGGATGACTGCGGACTGGTCGCAGCTTCCATGGGATTTTCTGGCAAAGATTTCAAATATGATTATTAACCGGGTAAAAGGAGTTAACAGAGTAGTATATGATATCAGCTCTAAACCTCCGGCCACGATCGAATGGGAATAACAGAAATAACGAATAATACGTATATTGAGCACGCTGAACGCGTGCTTTCTTATTAATGAGATACAGCTATCATGATTTGCTAAACAAGATACCTGGTACACTGTTATTCATTTTGTTTGGTTATCTTTGCAAATTAATAAACACTAACATAAGGAATATATTATGGTGAACAATATTAAAAGGCTTGCTGTTTTTTTGTTTATTTTGCTGAGCCTGTTGAATATAAATCCCGGACAGTTGCATGCACAGCTGTTTAATGAGGAAAGCTATAAATTTAGTCAGGTTTTGAACTGGATTGACAACTACTATGTTGATTCGGTAAATCAGAATAAGCTGGTACAGGATGCAATCGTATCTATGATGAAAGACCTGGATCCTCATTCTTCTTATATGACACCAGAAGAGGTCAAGGAACTAACAGAACCACTCCAGGGTAATTTTGAAGGTATTGGTATTTCATTCAATATTTACAATGATACAATTTACGTTATTTCGCCTATTTCAGGAGGGCCCTCGGAAAAAGTAGGTTTGCAGGCCGGAGACAGGATTATAAAAGTAGATGGAAAAGACGTTGCCGGCATCGGTATTACCAATAAAATGGTCTTTGATTTGCTTAGAGGGGATAAGGGAACGCAGGTGAAGGTGAGTGTACTCAGACGCGGTGAAAAAGGCCTGCTTGACTTCACCATAACCAGGGATAAAATTCCAATCTACAGCCTGGATGCTGCCTATAAAATCAAAGATAATATCGGATACATCAGACTGAACCGGTTTGCACAAACAACAGGTAAGGAGTTTAGCGATGCCATGGGCAAACTTAAATCGGAAGGCGTTAATGATCTTATACTTGACCTTACAGGAAATGGTGGCGGTTATCTGGATGAAGCTGTATACCTGGCTGATCAGTTTCTCGGCAAGGAGAAGCTTATCGTGTATACACAGGGATTACACAGTCCCAGACGTGATTATTTTGCTACTTCAAAAGGTGACTTCCAGGATGGGAAACTCATTATTTTGATTGATGAAGGAACAGCCTCAGCAAGTGAGATTGTTTCAGGAGCTGTACAGGACTGGGATCGTGGCGTGATAATGGGAAGACGTTCCTTCGGAAAAGGATTGGTTCAGCGACCTTTCCCCCTGCAGGATGGTTCTATGATCAGACTCACCATTGCCAAGTACTATACGCCAACCGGCAGACTGATCCAGAAGCCCTATAACCACGGATTGGAAGCCTATGAGGAGGATCTGATAAACCGTTATAATCATGGGGAGTTTCTGCATAAGGACAGTATTCATTTTCCTGATTCGTTAAAATACCGCACACTTAAGGAGAAAAGAATAGTATACGGAGGTGGAGGCATCATGCCGGATATCTTTGTGCCCCTCGACACAACTTCTACAACGCCCTATTATCGGGATTTGATTAGAAAAGGTATTCTCAACCGGTTTGTTATCCATTATCTTGATGAAAACAGGGAGTCAATCAAAGCACAATATTCCGATTTTGATTCCTTTCTCAAAAATTTTGAAATCACACCCGATATTCTCGATCAGCTTTCAAATTTTGCTGAGTCAGAAGAGTTGGAGCCAAACAAGGAAGAGCTGGAACAATCAGCGAATGATATAAGGATGTTGACCAAGGCATATATAGCCCGTGATTTATGGGATACCAGCTCGTTTTACCAGATTTATAATCAAACGGATAAGCTGGTTAATAAAGCCGTCAATGTGATGGAAAACTGGAATAAATACCAGCAAAAGATACTTTCAGATATGGTTCCGGATAATTAATAAGAATTACTTTGTTTATTTAATTTCATGGAACTGTTTTATTCCTGGATAGGAATTCATTATATTGAGGTAATTGCCACCATTTTGGGAATTGTGGGGGTAATATATGAAATAAAGCAGCATGTACTGGTGTGGCCACTTGGAATTATAACTGCTTTGCTTTATATATATGTGTATTTTCAGGCCAGATTTTATGCTGATATGCTCCTGCAGGTTTATTATGTCCCAATTAGTATTTACGGATGGTGGTTTTGGATTTACGGAAGAAAACGTGAAACTTATAAAGAAGAAAAGGTTGTTCCGGTGAAGAGAGCAGGTAAAAAGCTAATTCTATACCTGAGTCTTATCACAATTCTGGGGACGTTCCTTATGGCTCTTTTCCTGAAAGAATTTACTGATTCTCCCGTTCCTCTGGGAGATGGATTTACAACAGCAGGTGGTTTTGTAGCTACCTGGATGCTTGCCAGAAAGATTATTGAACACTGGCTCCTGTGGATAATTGTAGATGCCACTTCAATGTTGTTATATATCTATAAAGGATTATATCCAACTACTATTCTTTTTCTTGTCTACACTGTGATGGCCTTTATCGGATATTTTGAATGGAAAAAAACGCTTAGCGTACATCAGTGAAACAAAAGCAAATATTACGGATTGTAGTTACCGGTCCCGAATCAACCGGCAAAACCACACTTTGTGAGTTTCTGGCTGCCCGTTATAACACCGAATTTGTACCTGAATATGCCAGAGTCTATGTTGAGGGCCTTCAAAGACCTTACACTTATGTCGATGTGGAAAAAATAGCCAGTAAACAACTTGAGCTGGAACAGGAAAGTCTTTCGAGGGCAAATGAGATTTTGTTTTATGATACATTTCTGGTAGTTACCCGTGTGTGGTTCGAAGTAGTATACCATCGCATACCGGAATGGTTTGAAAATGCCGTTAAATCACACCTTCCGCATCATTTTTTACTGATGGATACCGACTTGCCCTGGATACCTGATTCTGTAAGGGAAAACGGAGGAGAAATGCGGCAACAATTGTTTGAAAGATACAAAGAAGTGATACAGGAGCTGGGAGGTAGCTTTACAATAATTCGCGGATCAGAAGACATACGAAGAGAAAATGCCATGCAGGCAGTAAACAGGTTACTTGATCCGGATTTGCATGCCCGGTATTAAACATTTACAATTAATCTTCCTTTTAAGTTTGTTTTTATAGGTATTATCAGTTATTTTCACCATCATTTTTGTGCTATACACATCCGATTGGTTTTTCCTTTAATATGCTGATATAAGTCGAAAAAATGTAACTTATGTTATCAATTGCGGTACAAAGGAAAAGGCAGTAAACATCTCGTGCGAGAGTATATTTTAAAATTTAATTAGATAATAAGTGAAATTTGAGATTGTAGCCAAGACATTGTTTGGATTAGAGGATGTTTTGGCAGGAGAATTAGAAGCACTTGGTGCTGAAGATATTAAAAAGTTAAACCGTGCTGTTTCTTTTACGGGCGACAACGAAATGCTTTACAGAGCCAATCTGCATTTACGTACTGCTGTTAAACTGTTGAAACCCATTCATCATTTTAAGGCACAAAACGAGCAGGAATTGTATGATGCAGTGTATGAATACGACTGGCAACAACATTTTGAACAGCAAAAAACATTTGCTATTGATTCAGTTGTTCATTCACGCTTTTTTAATCATTCCCAGTTTGTTTCCCTTCGTACCAAAGATGCTATTGCTGATCAGTTCCGCAACAAAACCGGACGAAGGCCGTCGGTGGATACCATTGATCCTGATATATTGATCAATATCCGTATATCAGAAGATGAATGTACACTTTCTCTTGATAGCTCAGGTGAGCCTTTGTTTAAAAGAGGATATCGTATTACCAGGGACCTGGCACCACTGAATGAAGTACTTGCCGCCGGTATGATCATGTTGTCGGGCTGGGATAAAAAAAGCAGTCTGTATGATCCGATGTGCGGCTCGGGTACATTACTAATAGAGGCGGCCTTACTGGCCAATAATATTCCTCCTGGTATTTTCCGGAAAAAATTTGGATTTGAGAACTGGAAAGATTTTGATGATGAGCTTTTCAGCCGGCTTTATAATGAAGAAGAACCTGAGCCGCAATACAAACCCTTAATTGGTGGTTCAGATATTTTGCCAAGGGTGATCAAGATTGCAGAAAAGAATGTGAAAAATGCTTCGTTAAGGAACAGGATAAAACTGGCAGAGAGTGCTATTGATTCAGCCAATCCACCAGAAGGTCCGGGTTGGGTTGTTACCAATCCGCCCTATGGAGAAAGATTAAAACAACCGGATATATTAAAACTGTATCAGACAATAGGATCGTCTCTTAAGCATAAATTTTCCGGCTATCAGGCATGGATACTGACCAGCAACAGGCAGGCCCTGAAACAACTCGGGCTGCATGCTGATGAAAAATTTACACTTTACAACGGTAGTCTGGAATGTACTTTCAATAAATATGAACTTTTTAGTGGCAAAAGAAGAGACTTTGTTACTAATAAATGAGCAAAATATCATATGTCAGCAATCATAAAAAAAAGATATTTTTGAATGGTTTTTACCAAATATTATATATTTTTAGAAAATGATTAGATAAGACAGGAAATTATTGTACCTGCTTAGTTAGTCATATCCTTTATAATGGTTTTCATGGATGTTTGAACGCTTTAATTGAGATATTTTTTTATATATTTGTTGGGCAAACGAAAAAGCACAAAGAAAAACTCACTTATTTCAACGAAAAACAGAAGCCTTTATGAGCTTTAATGTAGATGAATTTTTTAACAAGTTGAATACCGGAAATGTGATCCTTTCTTACAAGGGGAGTATCACTACGGAAGTGATAAATGGTAGTTTGGAAGAGATAGAGGCAAAGCTGGATGAAATAGGAGAGAGCAGCAAGATTAAAAAGAAAATATATAATGTGCTTGTCGAAAGTTTGCAAAATCTTTACCACCATGTGGATGACATGCCTGATGATGTGAGTACTCAGCTTGTAAATAAATTCGGGATACTTGTAATCTCCTGTGATGATAATAATAAATACAGGATCTCATGTGGTAATTTCATCAGTTCCGAAAAAATTAAATATCTGAAAGATAAAATTGACAAGATCAATTCACTGAGCCAGAATGAGCTCAAGGATATGTATAAGTTTATCCTGAATCATCAAAAATTGTCTGCCAAAGGTGGAGGAGGCCTTGGTCTGGTAGATATTGCAAGGAAAACGGGACATAAAATGGAATATTCATTTATGAACCACAATAACGATTATTATTTTTTTAACCTTGATATATTTGTTTCGTAAAAGACATAAAATTTATACATAGATAGTATGGAACCACTTTCAATAGAAGGAACTGCAAAAACACCGAGTGTACGGTTTGATGCTGAGAAAGGAATCCTTGAAATAAAAGGCAGATCAATACCTGAAAATTCGATTGAATTTTATAAACCACTGGTTGACTGGCTGGATGCTTACAAAGGTAGTACTGCCGGTAAAACAGAGGTAAACGTTCAACTTGAATATTTCAATACCAGCTCTTCAAAATGTATCCTGGATGTATTCAAAAAGCTTGAAAATATTCATAAAAGCAAGGCTGAAGTAATGGTCAACTGGTTTTACGAAGAAGACGATGAAGATATGCTGGAGGCAGGTGAAGATTATGAATCAATTATTCATGTGCCCTTCAAAATGATAGAAATTGTGGATTGATTTAGAAACCTGAATTTAATTAATCGGGAAAAGCCGTTCCAACAGAACGGCTTTTTTTTGTTAGTTGGAACGTATTATATGCCCCGGCAGAGGCTTAAGATCAATAACCGTGGGTGCTAACCCACGGATAGCTTAAGACGAAATCATACTTCTCTTTTCACCCCATCGATTCGAACGATCAATGAGTTTGCGCAGCAACCGGAAATGCAAGGCAATGTATAACATAATTGTCATTAACCAGATGACGCCAATATTGACCCAGTAAGTAGGGTAGTAATGACCGAAAAGCTTTTTGTGCGGGGCATAAAAATGTGCCTTGATAAATTTACCCTCAGGATCCATGTAAATCGGGTCAATCTTTTGAAACAAACGCCCCTCGTATTCAACGATCCTGTCGGTTTCTCCTGAATTGGTTACAAATTCTTCCAGTCTTTCATTATTTGATGTACGTTTCAAACGCAAAAATTCCTGCTTGGCTTCGGGTGTTTTTTGTAAGGAGGAGATAATATTATCGCGCTCTCTGTTGGCTTTATTATATACCCTGATGTAAAAATGGTTGAGGGCATCTATATAATGCCTGGTAGAATCAAGTATTTCTTCAGTAACCTTCTCAGGATAAAGCATATTGATGTAACCAAAGGTGAAATTTGAATTGTAATTAAGTTCTCTTCCTATTTCATTGCGGAGTACCAGCAGTCTCTCACCTGTTTTTTTATTTTCCGGTACAGGTGCATCATTAAAATGTCGCTTTACGTAATCAACCTTATTTCTCAGATTAGGTATCCAGTAATTCTTTTTGAATTCAGCGATACTCATAATCTTGTTGTAAGGATAGAGCTTCTTTTCATAGTCATTTTCCATAAACTGATATACAGCCAGTGCTTCGTATCCCCAACGGGCAGTAATAACTTCACCATATACCGGAATTTTGCCCGGAGACGAGATCGAAGGATTCAGTTTTTCATATTTAACAATGATTCCACTGAGTATAATTTGTGGTATCACCAGGAACGGGATAAGAATGTAGATGGTCACAACTGTCTTAAAGCTGTCTGAGATAAGCAGCCCCATCATATTTGCCGATGCCCAGGCACTGAACAGTACCAGCCAGTAATGAAAATACATGCCCCTGATTTGCAGAATTGAATTTCCGATGATCACGAATGTTAAAGCCTGAATGGCTGAAATGAAAAATAAAACAGCTATTTTTGATGCAAGATACCCCGACCAGCTAAGGTTAAGAAAAGCTTCCCTTTTTAAAATTTTTCGGTCTTTTATGATTTCCTCTGCGCTAACAGTCAATCCAACAAATATGGCCACAATTACTGCCATAAAAATATATACCGGAAGATTGCTGTTTTTGCTCAGTGTATATCCAAACTCATTGGTGACGTTGACGTTGTAATATTTTATGATAAAGGAAAGAATAAAAGCCAGTACAGGAGCTTCAAGAAAGTTAATGATCAGGTATTGGGTGTTGGAAAGTTTTGACAATACATCACGCTTAACAAAGACACCAAATTGCTTGAACCAGCCGGGGATATTAAATGATATATCAGGTAATTTTTCCGGAGGAATTGGCTCTTGCTTCTCCTGCCCGGCCATGAAATTTTTAAAATACATGTACCATTCCCGGGGTGTGATCTTTCGCGTCCTGGTAAGTTTCCCGTACTCATCCAGCACGTTTGATTCCACAATATTGAAAATTTGCTCCGGATTTACATTACCGCAAGCATGACATTCACTCTCGTTATAGTTTGCATGATGGATCCGTGATTTGAAATACAGGATAGATTCAATGGGATCGCCCTTGTAGATCATATACCCGCCTGTATCAAGGATGATCAGGCTGTCGAACATCTTGAATATTTCCGAGGAGGGTTGATGGATTACGACGAATACCAGTTTCCCTTTCAGAGAAAGTTCCTTTAAGAGATCCATGATGTTTTCTGAATCTCTGGAAGAAAGTCCGCTTGTTGGCTCATCAAGGAACAAAATGGCAGGTTCCCTGATCAGTTCAAGAGCAATATTGAGCCTTTTCCGTTGTCCACCACTAATTTTTTTATTGAGGGGGGAGCCAACCTGAATATCTCTAATCTCGCTTAAACCTAAACTGTTTAGCATGTTTGAAACAGTGTCTTCCAGTTCCTGACTGCTGTACTGGTCGAAACACAGTTTAGCGTTGTAGTAGAGGTTCTGGTATACAGTGAGTTCTTCTATCAGGAGATCATCCTGGGACACATGCCCGATCAGTCCTTCTACTTTTCCGGCCTCTGTATGGATATTGATGCCGTTGATAAGTACCTCCCCTGTATCAGGTACAGCGCTTCCGTTCAGCACATTCAACAGCGTTGATTTTCCGGAACCACTGGCCCCCATTATTCCAATCAGTCGTCCCGACTCTTCGGTAAAACCCATTTCATGCAGGCCCGTGTTGCCGTTCCTGAATGTGTAACTGATATCAAGAGCCTCAAAAACAATCCGTGATTTGAGCATGTCCTTATGAAAACTACTCACAATATCACTATAGTAAATAGGTTTAATCTGGGGATTCCGAATAGATGAACCCGTATTGAAAACATATATTTTATCCTGCTGGAGTAACTGTCCGTTCAGGTACATTTCATTATACCCCATATAACGAAACAGGTACATATTGGCCGGCTGAATATATAACACACGGATCTGGCCTGAGAGAAACTCAGAGTAAATATGTTTTACCTTTGGATTTTTAAACTGCTGGTTACTGTCTACGACAAGTATTGATTCAGTCTGGGGTAATTTGTCAAACGGGAACAGTACAAAATTCTGAAGATTTTTAAAATCTTTACTTTCAATAAGAAAAGTATCTGAAACAGTTTTTATAAACTCATGCTCCTGCCGGTTAATCTCATTATTCTCTGATTTTACAAATTCAAGCAACTGTACCAGTACCACTATTTTTTGTTCCAGGATCAGTTCTTCATTAATCTCGGTACATATCTTCAAAACACGAACCGAACTGGAGGATATGCGTCTGCGCCTCTTTTCTTTTTCCTGTTGCCGCTGCTGATGGATGGCATAATAGTCGTCGAAAACTTTCAGATATTCTTCAACGAGCTCCTGATTTAACTGGCGGGACAGAAATGAGCGTACCACAGTACGACGGTCATCGCCATTACTATCCGGCCGTGCAATTATTGCAAATAACTGCATCAGTGCTTTTAGTATCTGCTCACTCATTTATTTGGTTTCTCTTTACAGTTCTCTTTTACTGTGTTGGCGCAAAAAGGTTATATCATCCCGTTCTTTTCTGGATAAAAATTACAGGGTTAACGATTCTTTGTTTAAAACAAACTCTCAAATGTTATTTTGCCCCTGCTGACAGTTATTATTAACGGTAAATTATTTGAAGCAGTATCCGGAATAAATTTCTTTTTAGTATGTGCCCGTTTCTTCTTCTTTTTCTTGCTGTACTTCACAATTGAAGTAGCCATACGTTATTAAACAGCTATGGACCGCAATTATTTTTTGATATCTTTGGAATTTGTATTAAACCGGTCGTCTCACATATTCGAATCTGCAACATATTAAAGTGGTGGAAACCAAAAGTATAACAGCAAAATGAGGTTTTACCGGAAATGTTTAAAAATTATTTTAATTAAAATATAATTACTGGAAATGAAACGAAATTTTATCTCAATTGCTGCTCTGCTTTGCCTTTCTATTGTAATTAATGCACAGCAAAAACTAACTATTGAACAGGCAGTTACAGGTAATTACAGGGAATTTAAACGTGCTGATCTTACAGGACTTAAATGGAAGGCAGAAGGGGAACAATTCACATGGGTAGATCAGTATAAGAACCTGCTTGCCGAAAACGTTAATAGCGGAGAAACAGCAGCAATCGTTACACTTGACGAACTGAATGCTGTTCTGAAACAGAAAAATGCAGATACACTGGCATATTTGTATAACTATTCATGGTCAGCCAGTAATAAGCTGCAGATTGAAAACGGGAACAACTTTTTGGTGTTTGATGTTGAACAAGACAAGATTGATGGACTTTATCAGCTGCCAGATACAGCCCAAAATATTGATTATTGTGAGAAGGCTTCTACCGTTGCCTATACCGTGGGCAATAATCTGCATATAATGGATTCGCGGGGTAATGATGTAGCCATTACCATGGATAAAAACCCGGGAATTGTAAATGGCCAGATTGTCAGTCGCAATGAGTTTGGGATCAATACGGGTACTTTTTGGTCACCGGCAGGGCATTACCTGGCTTTTTACCGCAAAGATGAAACGCAGGTAACCAATTATCCGCTGGTGAATGTAAACACACGAATAGCTACTGTCGAGAATGTGAAATACCCGATGGCCGGTATGAAGAGTGAGCATGTTTCCCTGGGTGTTTTTAACCCTGCTACAGGCAGGACCGTGTTTATTGAACGGGACAGCCTGTCGGATAAATACCTGACGTGTGTTACCTGGTCCCCGGATGAGAAATATGTATATATTGCTGTACTCAACCGGGAACAAAATCACATGAAGTTCAAAAAGTATGATGTGGCTACAGGAAAACTGGTTAAAATACTTTTTGAAGAAAAGAGTGACAAATATGTTGAACCACTACATGCCGCTTATTTTTTACATGATGGAGAAAGCTTTATCTGGCAGAGCAGGAGGGACGGTTTTAATCATCTCTATTTGTATGATACGGAAGGCAACCTGATTAAACAGGTGACAAAAGGTGACTGGCTCGTAACAGAGCTGCTGGGTACTGATCCTGCCGACAAATATGTGTTTTATCAGTCGACTAATCCTTCTCCACTAGGCAGACAGATATATAAAACTTCTTTAAAAAGCGGAAAGACATACAGGCTGACAGAAGAAGCCGGAACACATGAAGTGCAGGTTTCGCCTGATTACAACTATATGTTGGACAGGTTCGAAAGCATGAAAGTGCCCAATCGCATCGATTTGCTCAGTCAAAAAGGAAAATTGGTAAGAAATGTGCTGGATGCACCAAATCCATTTAAAGATTTTACACTTCCTGAGGCTGAAATAGTAAACGTAACAGCAGCTGACGGGAAAACAAAATTATACGGACGACTTATCAAACCCGCGGATTTTGACAGTACCAAAAAGTATCCGGTGGTGGTGTATGTTTACGGGGGGCCACATGTTCAGTTAATCACCAACACATGGCTTGCCGGAGCACGTTTGTGGCAGTACTACATGGCTCAGCACGGATACGTTGTATTTACCCTTGATAACCGTGGGTCAGCCAACCGTGGACTGCATTTTGAAAATATTATTCACCGACAGGTAGGAACCAACGAAATTGCTGATCAGATGGAAGGGGTGAAGTACCTGAAAAGCCTGCCTTACGTTGATCAGGACAGGATGGGCATTCATGGCTGGAGCTTTGGCGGCTTCATGACTATCTCCATGATGCTGCGGGAACCAGGTACTTTTAAAGTAGCTGTTGCAGGCGGACCGGTAATTGACTGGAAATATTACGAAGTAATGTACGGCGAAAGATATATGGATACACCACAGGAAAATCCGGAAGGTTACGAAACTGCCAGTCTGCTTAATTACGTGGATAACCTGGAAGGAAAACTGCTGATCATCCATGGTGCAATTGACCATACCGTAGTATGGCAAAACAGCCTGCGTTTCCTGGAGAAATGCGTGAAGGAAAGAAAACAGGTCGATTATTTTGTATATCCCAGACACGAACACAATGTGAGAGGTCTCGATCGTATTCACCTGATGGAAAAGGTTACAGGTTATTTTGATGATTTTTTATGAGAGATTTAATTCATTCTGAATAATTTCAGGTAGGGTTGATCGTTCCATTAGAAATCAATCCTGCTTTTTTTTATTTAGTTTATAAGTTGAAAAAGATCAGGTTTGTATATAAATATTTTTATTTTTAATAAATATTGATCATTCATACTTTAAAATCTTTTGGCGATTATTTTTCAAGGTATTACATATCATTATAAAGGCAAAGGACTCCTCAGTATCAGACCACTTCTGATTTTTTTATTGCTGTTTTTTTTGCCCCTTCTATCGGCCCAGGATTATCAAAATTGGCTGTATTTTAACCATTTAACCAATAATGATGGCTTGTCCTCAAATAAAGTGAATTGTATTTATGAGGATGAAGGCGGGTATATGTGGTTTGGGACAGAAGACGGACTTGATTTATATGACGGGTTGACTGTCAGGGCATTTAAAAATGATCCTGATGATTCTTCCAGTATTTGTAATAATTCAGTTTATAGTATTATAAGCGATCCGAAAAATGGTAATCTTTGGATTGGCACGCGTAAAGGGGTTTGTTTTTTTGATAAGGAAACCTATAAATTTCACCAGGGTTTTGATACTACCGATTTTAGCGATATTTCAGATCATATCATCTTTGACCTGAAGTTTGACAGGGAAAACCGGCTTTGGATTGGTACCTCATATGGATTGTTCAGTTTTGATAAAAAAAATAACGATCTCAGGCGATTTATCCATTCTGATAAAGACAGCACGAGTATTGTCAGTAATTCAATCAATAACATATTTATCGATACAACTAACCGGATTTTTTTAAGTACCCGGTTGGGACTTGATTTATTTAATCCGGGAGATGGATCGTTCA
>Ga0102962_1000490_pt1 | contig 18830 bp, 19 predicted proteins | sample SalPonF2_C_D2_MG_FD_84519 | JGI IMG/M metagenome (GOLD analysis project Ga0102962, IMG submission 84519) | Salt pond soil microbial communities from South San Francisco under conditions of wetland restoration - Salt Pond MetaG SF2_C_D2_MG ...
TACCGAACTCACGTTGATTATACGGTTTTTCAGAATAAATAATGGTTACTTAATATCAGAGCATTTCTCTGTTGTCGGGGTCATAGAATAATCTAATGTAACAGCTACTTTTATTAAGTAGATAGATTATACGCTTAAACGAACCTCACGTAATCTAATAAATCCTATTATTTCTATCACAGGTTGCCTTTTTTACCGGCATGAAATAAGAACGGTATCATAAACTAATAAGATATCGATAATTTTGTGCACATAGTTAACAATATCGATGTCTAATTGTTTCAAATGTAGGTTCTTATATGAAAAAGCAGGCCATCCTCATCTTTTTTGCTTTTTCTGAATGGTTTAGTCTTTTTGTCTTTTTTATGTACAAACAAAAGCAAGAACCTGTTTTTGTGTGTCTTGTTGGGACTTTCGTTTTTTTGTGTTTTCTCTTTCGACATGCTCAAGTTCCTGTAATGTCTTGATGATTTTACTTAGTAACCGGTTATGAAGAACGGTTCTGAATTAGCGTTACCAGAATGGATATAACCACATTAATAATATTTATAACTAATGAATAAATAAATAGTTATAAATAATTAACAAATAAGTTGAATAGTTGTTTTACGGGGTTAAATAATATAATATCAAGGAACTAAATGAAACGGAATTTTCTTTTTTTAAATAAGCTGTAAACAAATTCTATACCGAATGAAATAGCCAGCATTCCAACGAGGACCCATAAATGGGTAGGGTGATTTCCAATGGTTTGCCATATTAAAGCCAACAGAGCAAATAAACATAAGATAACACCAATGAAAGAGATCCATTTACGGCTTTCTGTTTGTTTTGCAAGCTTAATGTTTGCTGAATTAACACCTGAGAATATTATCAGGAAGCCCGCACTACCCATCATGGAGATACTGGATAAATCTCCCACATTGGCTAAAAATAAAGCTAAAATAGCAGTTATAATGAGTCCCTCAAGAGGTTTGTTCCAAACTTTATCTTCTAAAATTTTAGGTAATTCACCTTCCCTGGCAATCGTGTAACTTAGTCGTGCCGCACCGTAAAGTGTTGCGTTGATCGCCGAGAATGTGGACAGTAAAGCGGCTATGGCAATTAGTGTAAATCCGGCGCTTCCAAGAAATGGTTTGGCTGCAGCGGCCAGGGCATAGTCTTTAGCCTGAACAATTTTATCTACAGGGAGGCTGCCAACCGACACAACGGAAACAAGTATGTATAAAACAATAACAAATATCACCGCAGAGTAAAATGCCCGGGGCAGAGTTTTCTTCATGTCTTTCACATCATTCGCTGTATTCGCGATAAGTTCGAAACCTTCATACGCCAGAAAGATGATCATTCCACCCGATACCAATTGTACTGTTGGAGACCAGTTACTAACAGCAATACGATGAGTATCTATACCCTGAAACCCGACTGCTACGAAGAATAACAACAGAGCTATTTTAATAGCAACGATATATTGTTCCGCTTTCCCGATCACTTTTGCGTTAAGCATATTGAGAACGGTGGGAATCAAAATTCCAAGACTGATAAAAAGATGCTTAATCAGAAATTGATGACTGCTGTGAAAAAAGGTTGCCCCGTAGCTTCCAAAAGCATACGAATAGAGTGCAAGCATGATTATATAACTTAGCCACAGCAGGTTATTGATACTTCCCGTAAAAAGATCGACACCAAATGCCTTATCCAGGTAAAAGACGGTTCCGCCCTGACTCGGAAAGTGAGTGGACAGTTTTGAATATGCATATGATGTAATAAGGGCGACGATACCGGCAATAAAAAAGGCTACGGGTGTTCCACCATGAGCCAATTCGACAGCTAAACCAAGAACGGCGAATATACCACCACCGACCATGCCTCCAATACCGATTGATACGGTTTCCCAATAGCCAATTTTGTTTTTATCCGAACTGCTCATTTTGCTTCCAATTTATTGAATACCTGAGAACCGAAATGATAAATTCCACTATATATAATTATTAATTATGACGCAAATCGGTTAACCGATTGCCGGAGTTATTAATGAAATGGATAATGATGAGATTTCGTTCTAATGGAAATAGATCAGTCTGATATCAGAAGACAGGTGCTTCTTCTTTTTGCCTTAAAAACTCTCGAAATCCCTGCGTATTATATTCAGCCATTCCGTGCCGTTCCGCTACAATATGACCCGCTTTCGAAATGACAAAAGTACTGGGGATGGCAGTTGTAGAATACACGGGTGGCAACGGCCCATCTAAAAAGTAAACCGGAAATGTAAAACCTTTTCTTTTAATAAAGTTTTTAGCTTTTTGGGTATTATTGTCCAGTGAAATCATAAGAAAGGCAATACCGGGAGATTTTACTTTATTATACAGGTTATAAATATCCGGCATCTCTGCTACGCATGGAGGACACCATGACGCCCAGAAATTGATAAAGATAACTTTACCTTTGAATTGGCTCAGATTTGCTTTTTGTCCGTCAAAAGTAATCAGGGGGAGGTTATAATCAGCCTTCTTTTGAACAGTTGATGAAATATGCGTATCGGGTTTAAATAAACCCGTCCATAAGATAACCCGTTGCAGTTGTCCAATAACTTCTACATACCAACCGGTTGAATAGAGTACAATTCCAACAACAATAATGACAGCCCATTCTATGAGATCGCGATTTTTAAATTTAAGTTTGGACATAGGAGAATATGTTGACGATTAATAATTTCAGTAAATCAATAACTTTTGAAATAATATATAACTAAATGGGAATAAATTTATTTGATACTCAGTGTAGCCATTTTATAGTTCATATTCATCAAACTAAAAGATATTAGAGTGTTATAATCCGGGCAGCTCATTTCAATATAACAGCTTACGTTATAGAAATATCTCATAATAACCTGTTGTGGTAAATGATATATGAAGATTTTCCGTAATGTGATTATAATATTTATTGTAATAATTACCATTCTTTGGGGCCTATCCTTCCTATTATCAAGTAAATACACTGTTGAACGATCAATAATTATTGCTGCTCCGGTTGATAGTGTGTTTTCTTATGTGAGCGATTTAAAGAAATGGAAATACTGGAGCCCATGGTTGTCAGTAGAGTCGGATACTTCTATAAATTATAGCTTCAGTACTTCTGGAGATAAAACACGTATGAAATGGAAAAGCCTGAAATCAGGAGACGGTGAAGTTTCAATCATAACCACTGTACCGAATCAAAGAATTACATATTCTCTAAAAGTTGAAGGATTTGAAACACATCAACGAGGAGAGTTTCTGTTTGGTAACTTTAATGGCAGTACCCGCGTTAAATGGATTGATAAGGGGGATCTGGGTCCAAGTCCAATGTCTAAATATTATATAGTTGTTATTGAAAATATGATCGGCTCAGATTTTGACAGGGGGTTGCATAATTTAAAAAGAGCAGTTGAAAAGTAAATCCAATAACGTTTTTACCTGAAATAGTTTTTCCGGACACTATTTATTTTTTGTACCAGGAAGCTAACATCCTGTTCCGTTGTTTTATAGTTCGTTATGCAGGCTCTGAGTACCGGTTTATTGCCGTTAAGCATCGTTGTAGAGATCCATGCATCTCCTGATTTTACAATTGTACGGGAGACGAGCGATAAAAATATTTCAGAACGGCCGTCTTCATGTTCATTATCAACAAAACAAACAATGGGTAAGGGAGTATTATTTACCACTTCCCATCCATTTTTAATCAACGCATCTCGTAGAAAATCTCCCATCTTTTTTTGATGGCGCAGGGCTTTTGCATAACCATCCCAACCGGCGGCCATGAGTGATAAAAATACCTTTAAACCGATGAAGCGCCTTGACCATTGTATAGAATGATTAAACGGATCAATAACATCGAGTCCGGCTGCCTCTTTGGGCATATAATTAGTAGCCATCCCGAATGTTTGGGTTAGGATCTCTTTGTGTCGTGTTATATAGATACCGGCACCCATAGGAACAGAGAGCCATTTATGGGCATCAAATGTTAAGGAATCGGCACGATGGATTCCTTTTAGTAAATCCCTGAGTTCAGGTATGAGAGCAGCGGCTCCTCCCCATGCGGCATCCACATGAAACCAAATGTTTTCACGTTCAGCTATTTGAGCGATTTCATTAATGGGATCAATGATGCCGGCATTCGTTGTTCCGGCATTGGCTACGATCATAAATGGTTTGTAACCGTTATCTTTATCTTCCTGAATGATTTGGGACAACAAAATCGTGTCTGTTTCATAGCGCTCATTAACTGGTATTTCTCTGAGCGCATCTGTCCCGAGTCCGCTGTTTTTGGCAGCTTTCAGAAATGAGTGGTGACTTTCTTTTGACACATAGAGGGACGGTTTTTGTGAAATAGATTGTAATCCATATCGTCCATAATCCGGAAAAGTGTTAGATAAAGCAGTTAAGACAGCTGTATGATTAGCTTCGGCACCGCCTGATGTGAAGGTCCCGTCAACCTCTGCAGGATTAAACCCGAAACGTCCGGCTAAAAGCCGTACAAGATGATGTTCTATTTCGATAGCCAGCGGGCTGTGGCTCCATGCAGCCAATTGTGGATTAAAGGCCGCAACGATAGCATCGGCGGCAATACCCATGGTAGTCGGGGCCGGGTTGAATAAACCGAAATACCTGGGATGCGGCGTATGTGTTTGATATTGGCTTAACCCCTTTGTGATGAAATCTATGGTCTCAACAGGATCGGTTGCCTGTTCGAAAGTGATCTTCGAGAGTATATCCCGTAATTTTTCCGGATTCAGTTCCGGAGTTACGGGACCTTCTGAAACATTCGATATATATGTTTCAATCGATTCATAAAGTTTCTGCCAAAGTCTATGGCGGTCGTCAGTTGTCAAACTTAATATATCAGTATCTTTCATATAATAATTGGATGAAATAAGAGGGCCATTCAGGATAATTTGCAAAGTCTTAAAGTAGTAAGGGGAGGTTATAATTGCACGATTATTCGCAAAAAAATCATTGTAAAAATTATTTCTGCGCTTGTTTGGAATATGACCAGCGTAAGATCAAAGTGCCGAAAATACCACTGAGTAGAGAAGCTATGAGAATGCCAATTTTCGATAATTCGAGTGCATGAGGATCTGTGAAAGCAAGGGTACTAATAAAAAGGGACATAGTGAAACCAATGCCGCCAAGCAATGACAAACCATAAAGTACAGATCGGGTGTATTTATTATTGGGCAGATCAGATATTCCAAATCTTGTAAGGATCCAGCTAAAACCGAAGATACCAATCTGATTGCCGAAGAAAAGGCCTAAAATGATACCCCAGGTCAATGTTGAATAATATGCTTCTGAAAGTATTGTCGCATTTAATGTGACTCCGGCATTAAAAAATGCAAAAAGAGGCATAATAACGTAAGCCACAAATGGGTTAAGCGAATGCTCCAATCTGTGAAGTGGAGACTCAGAGTTTTTGACAATATCGGAAACGGCATTAAGCATGGTTTCCCGCTGTTCCGGATCTACGGATAGAGTTTGATTGGTTTTATAGGTCGGCACATATTTACTTAGTATGGAAAACAATTCCTGATAGAGGGTTTTGATGGGAGTTTTCTGGCAAACTGGTATTAAAAATCCAAGTGCTACTCCTGCTATCGTAGCATGTATCCCTGATTTCAGGAAGGCAATCCATAATATGATACCGATGAACAGGTAATAACGTATTTGTGTTATCTTGAACTGATGGAGTAATCCCAATAACAATATGCACAATACAGCAATCAATAATGGCATTAAGTAAAGGTGAGAGGTATAGAATACTGCAATAATGAGAATGGCAAATAGATCATCGGTGACGGCCAGAGCGGTTAAAAAGATTTTAGCCCATATGGGAACATATCTTCCCAGTAAACTTAAAATGCCGATCGCAAATGCGATATCGGTAGCCATAGGAATCGCCCAACCCGAACTATATTCAGTCCCATAATTGAACATGAGAAAAATAACAGCCGGGAATAAGGCTCCACCTACTGCCGACAGAACAGGAAGCAAAGCTTTTCGGATGCCTGTTAGCTGTCCGAAGAAGAATTCCCTTTTTATTTCCAGTGCTACGAGTAAGAAAAAAACGGCCATCAAACCGTCGTTGACCCAATGAAGGAACGTCTTATCCAGGGTATATCCGGATATATGTATCGATAATGTTTGTTCGAGTAATTGATGGTAATAAACCTTTATTGGAGTATTGGCTGCGATAAGGGCTAATAAAGTCGCAAAGATCAGAAGAACACCTGATAAGGATTCTGTCCGGACAAATTCCTGAAAAGGAGATAGTACTTTTTTATGAGATTTTTTTTTCACCAATAAAAATAAGTATAGATTGAATAGTTAAGATGTTATTTATTTTAGCTTTAGAGGTTTTGAAAGATAAATAGTTGCATTGACACCATTAAATATTCTACATAGATCCGACAAAGATTCTCATCATGCTGTTCCTTTAAATTTAAGTCTTATAATGACTTAAATACGGTTAGAATCTATTTATAAAAGAATGAAACCGGCTAATATTAGAAACATGTAATGAAATAGTTATCTGGCATCCGCACATCTATTTTGAAAGTAAAGGCACATGAATCATGATGTATTCAATTTTGTTCATGTGTATGAATAAGCGAAATGAGTTTATTGAACTAATCATTAAAGAATGAAAGAAACGGAGGTTTCCGTGGTTACAAGAGATGACATTTTAGAACTTCTGGAGCGAACGAAAGGCAAACAAAATGTATCCATCTACCTGCCTACTCATATCAAGGGAGATAAAGTTGAACAAGATCCCATTCGTTTCAAGAATTTATTAAAAGAGGCTGAAAATAAACTTAACCGTCTCGGGAGCAATGAGAACGATATCGCTCATATTTTATCCCAGGCGTATGATCTATTGCCCAATGATGATTTCTGGCAGCATCAAAATAAGGGTTTAGCTGTTTTTTGTGCTCCTGATTACTTTGCCTACTTCAGAGTACCAATTGTATTCGAAGAAAAAGTTAATGTTGGTCACCGTTTCATAATTACACCCCTAATACCTGAAATAACTTATGATGGTTCATATTATGTGCTTGCATTAAGCAAAAAGGATGTGCGTTTCATACAAACTTCCAGAAGCGGTTTAAAAGAGATTGAATTGGAAGATATGCCACAAAATTATAAAAATTTCATGAGTTATTATGTGATGCAAAAGCAGGTGCAGGTTCATTCGGGGGCACCGGGCAGATCCTCTGTATATCATGGCCACGGTATAGGTACCGATGATGAAAGAAAACATCTTGAGAATTTTGTTAACAAAATAGAAAACAAGGTGACAAGCTATCTTAAAAATTATAATAAGCCCCTGATTCTTGCCGGAGTAGATAAAATCACTTCACTTTATCGTAATAAAAACCAATATAACCACTTGAAAGAGCCGTTTATAAAAGGAAACCCGGACAGAAAAAGTATTGCTGTTCTGAATGATGAAGCATGGCATATTATGCGTGATTTTTACCGGGAAGAAATGATGAGTGAATTAGCTCGTTTCGGACATCTGTCTGATACGACTCAGACATCCACGGATATACATGATATCATTAAATCGGCTTATATCGGTAAAATCGATACGCTTTTCATCGCTGAAGGCAGAAGAAGATGGGGATTGTACGATATGTCAAAAAATATGGTCCAGGTTCAGGGAAAAAGGGATAAAAAAAGTATCGATTTATTTAATGAAACAGCTATAAAAACAATTGAGGGCAAGGGAGCTGTTTATGTATTTCCCAAAAATGAGATGCCTGAAGGTACTGATATCGCCGCTATTTATCGGTACCCATCTTAAACATAGCATTAAAAAAGGCTTGTAATGCGGGTACAAGCCTTTTTGATTTTATTGTTATGCTATAAAGGACAGAATTATTGCCAGTTATCTTCTTTTTTGTATTGCCTGATTCTTATTTCGTTGCAGGCAGATACTTGTTCGGTATCTTATGTGATGCATCTTCTTCATACCACATTATGGACAGCACTTTATAATGGCCGTTTTGTCTGATTAGTTGTATGGAGTTAATACCGCGAACATTTTGCGGTTTATCATTCATAATGTAATCGGATTGATAGGTACTGAAAACATGCACGATATTGCCGAATTGTTCGGTGATTCGATGTATCTCTTTTTCAGTGAAATTTTGCAATAGTCCGGAATTTACCTGTTCCTGAAATCTATGTACGAAATCGTCAGGGCTCATTTGTAAATATTTATCACCCTTTACAGAAACAAGATTGGCATTTTCTATAAACAAGGGAATAAAAGCATTCCGATCAGGTGTTTCTCCTTTCTTAAAATTCACAGCTTTATAAAGGGCATGTAAGATAGAATTTAAAGATGCATAACTGGTAGTATCAGTAATTTGTTTTTTACTGACGGTATTACTTGTTATGGCATAAATTTTATTTGGATAGATGGAAGTGACTATTATAAGAGATAAGAATAATATCCATTTATTTTTCATAAGAATATATCGTGTATTTCGGTTAAGGGTTATGTATAAGAGATGGTGAGTCTCATAGACTCAGGAATAGTTGTGAATGGTCTTTAAATTATTCACCGGTTATAAATACGGCATGATTATTTGAAAAGTTTCAAGAGGTAAGTTTATAGAGTTGAGGCCGGGTTTCAGATATGCGTTTAATGATATGTTTGGCTTCCAAATCCAGTTTAACGACTTCAACATACCAATTTATGGATCCGTCAAATTTGTCCTGAAGTGATTCCCGAACACAATTTGCCATATCAGTGTATGACATCATAGGCTGAGCTTCCAGGCATGTAAGAATGGATGCACGTATAATATCATATTTTTTCTTACTGATTTTATTGCCCTTTTTATGATTATCAGGGTGCAGGGTGAGATTCGTATCACCCATAATGGATAGAAGTTATTTGAGGGTTATGGTATAATAGAAATCACTTACATTTTTAAAATTTTCCGAACTTCAAATTAATTACTCCTGAAACACCACTCAGATTAGCATCACTGACAGTCTTCATGTTGGTACCTGTAATTAATCGGTAATCAATGCCGGCTCCAAGCCTGACAAAATTGCTAATGTTGTAATTAATATGGATGCCCGGTTCAATTATGGTATACTGACTCGATTCATAGTTATATTGATTGACACCTTTAATGTGATCGTTAACACCACCGGCGCCAAATAAAATACTGCCTGAAATATGAATTTGCTGATTGGTATGATGAATAAGTTCTAAATATAAACCTCCAAAGCCCATAGTAAGATATAGTTGTTGTCCAGAGTCTTTAGTTACGCCTGTTTCAACAGCATTCAGCAGTACGTAACCGCCTCCCCCCATCTCCAGGCTGTTTTTGGAAGGAAAATTAATAACCCAACCGGCATTTCCACCCAATAAAGAAGATGATTGATTATTAATCGAGGTAATTTTATAAGTTGGGGTTATGAAATAACCACTTCCACTCGTTTTTCCTAAAATACCACTCGAATCCTTTTGAGCATAGGCATCTGAAATTATAAAAATGAATAATAAACAGAATAAAAAGCGTTTCATCTGTATTGTAATATTATATTATTTATATAATTAGAAATTATTATTTGTTAAATCTAATAAAGCATGTATGAAAAGTATAATTGAATTAGCGTTATTATAAAAATATTAGGGAAAGTTTTAATTATATATACAGAAACCTGGTTCAGATTTCAGAACATTTATTTAAATAAGAAGCGACGGGTAGATTATTGAATTAATTACATTAATATGTTGAAATCGGGTTAGATTTTCATGTTTCTAATATAGGTGACCTGATTACTAACTTTGTTTTTCGTTTAATTCTTGTATTACTCATTTTAAAATTTACCGAACTTAAGCGTGAGTACACCGGACCATCCACTGAGATCGGAATCAGTAGCTCCTATCAGGTTTGAACCACTTATAAAACGGTAACTTAAACCGCCGCTTATCCTAAAAATCTTAGCCACATTGACGATCGCGTTAACACCCGGTTCAAATGCGAAAAATGAGTCGGTGTCAAAGGTGTTATCGTTGTTTTTATAACGATAACTGACACCACCACCGCCAATTAATGCCTGGGCGCCAACATGAACAAGTTTAAGAGGGCGGTAGATATACTCAAATTCCAGGCCTCCGTAACCAAGTGATAAGTAAAGTTGTTGATTATTTCTGAAAACGTTGGTTGCTTTTACATCGGTTACAAGGCCGTACCCGCCGCCCCCGATTACAAGGCTTTTATCCGGTGATAATTTAAGAATCCATCCACCGCGTCCGCCGGCGAGGAGCGCTGTTTCACCACTAATAGAGGTTAATTTAAAAACCGGTCCTCCAAAGCCACCATGATCGATTTGACCACTGAATAGTGTTTCTTCTGTTTGTTGGGCATAGGCGGGAACAACAATAATGATCAATAAAATAAGAAAACCTATTTTTTTCATAAGTCTTACTCTTTAGATGAATAGTTTCAGAGTTTAAATAGCAAAGAATAATTATGAATTCTTATTTCTGCAGATCAATAAATTAATAAAATCAAACACCTTAACACTCAAACACTAGAACACTCTAATAGTTTTCTTAAAGGATTCAGATAATAATTATCCCAGTTGTCTTCGACAAGTTCATAGGAATTTTCAGGAATATTTTCATGCTTTAGTTCCAGCACGGTCGAATAGCCGATTCTTTTTAAAACAAAAGTAACTTTCGTGGGATCCTCCCAATCTTCGGCTATCCATTCCTGTATTATCTTATTTTTACGGACTTGCCTGTTCTTGCCGTAAACTTCACTATTCCAAAGTGAAAACACTCCACCCGGTTTTGGCTCCATGATAGCCGGAGCCCCGGACCATTGTTCAATAAGATCCGGATCAGTCAAGGCTTCATAAACCTTTTCCAAAGGAGCATCTATGATGTATTTCTTAGTCAAATTTTTCATGATTCCGGTTTTTTAACGATGAATAGGTATTCTCGTCTTGATCATCATGAAAGATGATGTTCTCATAATCCCAATACGGAATGTAATTTTAAATCTCTCTCTTATAATTTATATAGGTATAAAAAGAAGAAAATGAAGGGTAGATAAGTCCAATTTAGAAATTTTTAATGAAGGAAGGCCGTTATAAAGGACATGAAAACCAATGATCAATAAACAAAAGTGAGTAACTTCAACCTATAGAATTCTGAAATTTACCATTTCATATTCAAATTCAAGAATTTGTTTATTGATCATACGGCTATTTTAATACGTTGGCCGTAAGCAACCTATTAGATATTAACCTAAATATCTTTTATACCATTTTATAGCAAGATCGGCCACTTCTTCAAGTTTACCTTCTTCTTCGAACAAATGAGTAGCTCCTGCAACAACAGCCAGGTTTTTGGTTGCTTTTATACGATTGTAGGCTTGTTGATTAAGTTCGAGTACGCTGTAATCCTCACCACCGACGATTAACAAGGTAGGTGATTTGACCTGATCGAGTATATTCATGGCTAAATCAGGTCTGCCTCCGCGTGAAACGATGGCTTTAATTTTAATTCCTAATCGTGCAGCAGCTTTAAGAGCTGAAGCAGCACCGGTACTTGCCCCAAAATACCCAATGTTACGTTTTTTTATTTCTTTCTGATCGAGTAACCATTCAGTGACTTGCAGTAACCGTTCCGTAAGCAACCCAATATCAAAACGGGTTTCGTAATTCCTGTCCTCTTTTTCCGTGAGAAGATCAAAAAGAAGAGTACCCATTTCCTGTTTTTGGAGTTTTTCAGCTACAAAATTATTACGTGGACTAAATCGACTACTCCCGCTTCCATGTGAAAAAATAACCAAACTCCGTGCATTTGTTGGGATAACTAACTTACCCTCAAGTGTTACTTTACCGGCCGGTATCTGAATAAGAGTGTCTATATATTGATCAGCAGTGGTCTTCATGATATAAGGTTTTAAAAATTTAAAAATAGGCCTGGTGAAATTTTAAATCGAACTTCACCAGGCCGGTTCAAATGTTTAATACATATCTCAGGCGACTATCGGGCTTTTGGCTTTCAAATTTATTTTTGTTTCAGCCAGGTGTGATAATTCCTTATCATATTTCTTTTCTTCTTCCAGGATTCCATAATACATTTCGGCCACTTTCATCATACCCAACGTTTCGGCGTATGCGGCAGCAGTACCGTAGCCGGCGATTTCACAATGTTCTATATGTTGAATGGAATTAATAATTCCGGCATCCATGACTTCCGGATCCGAACATCTTTTAGCTAATTCCATTCCCTCATTGATCAATCCTTTCATCGATTCGCATTTGCCTTCCCTGGATTTTTCATTCATTTCTTTGAAAATATTATCCAATTGCCGGACTTGCTGCTTAGTTGTTTCTATATGTTTATTGATGATCTGCTTAAGTTCAGTCGAATTGACTTTAGCTTTAATTTCAGGAAGAGCATCAAGTTGCTGCTTTTCACTATCATAGAGATGTTGTGTTTGCTGTACAAGCAAATCACGCAGGGTGGTTATTTCTTTCATAATAAATCCTCAGAATATTAGTGGATATTTCAGTCCTATCTATCTATGGATATATTACAATACAAAGATAAAAATCGTAGTAAGTTAAACCATTATTTATATTACTCTAATGTAGGAATAAAACGTGGTGCTATGCCTTACGAAAATGACCATCAGGGATAATCTTCAATATGGCATTTCAGGGTTACCCATTTATGTGTTCATCATTCCAGAGGTCAATTATTCGTTTTAGATCCTGATCCGTAAGGTTTGGGTAATCATCATATCCCTGAGCGATTGACCGGCAGCGTTTATAAGTTTCTAAAACCGTAATATCATCTACCATGCTTCTGAGTTGATTTATAATATCTTTGTCAGCCACAGGAGCGGCAACTATCACCTTCTGTGCTTCATGTTTTTGGCAGGCAATGATTGAAGCCTGAAGAACGGAAGCCGTGACAATGCCATCATTAACTAAAATGACAATACGATTCGTTAGATCCGGTAGTGGTTTATTATCACGCAGATAGGCTTTGAGCCTGTCTATTTCTTTCATACTGTTAGCAACGATCTTATCTATCGTTTCCTGTACGAGATCCTTTTTCGCAAATTCGGCCAGATAGATACTTCCATCTTCGGTAACAGCACCAAAAGCTGCTTCGGGATTGTTGGGATATACGAGTTTATTGCTTAATAAAATGTCAAAATCGGCATCAAGATATTTTGCCGTATGATAACCGACTATAACACCCCCCGGAGGTAAAGCCAAAACAAGAGGGTTAAGGGTTTTATATTGCTCAAGTGATTTACCGAGCTCATGGCCGGCATTCTTTCTATTTTTAAACATCTCTCTATTAATTAATGAAGCATAATCAAAACATGTCTTGAGTACTTTTAAAAAAGATAGCTGAATAGTAATATTTATTATCTCTTATATTTCAAGGTAGCAATAGCAAATGGAGTTAAACCATTAAAATTTAAAAAACTTTATTGATGCATAGGTTATAGGGCCTTAGAGATGAATTCTTTGAGTGCTTTTGCGTTCATCGTCGCAAAGCCATGGGCATCATTGTTGAAATAACAGTACACTTCTTTACCCTGGTTTTCCCATTTTATTATATCCTTCGCCCATTTCATAAGTATTTTATCCGGATATTTTCCCTCATAAGGACCGGTTGATCCATGTAACCGTATATAAACGATATCAGATGTGCATTTTTTGGGAGATTCGTAGCCAGCCAGATCATATATGCATAAAGCAATGTTATTATCATGTAGCAGGCCAATGGCCTCTTCATTCATCCAACGATGATCCCTGAATTCAAAAGTGTACGTATAATCGTCGGGGAGCCGGGATATGAAATTTTTCAAACGCTCATAATTAAATTTCCAATTCGGAGGTAATTGAAAGAGAATCGGTCCCATTTTATCTCTGAAATAAACCATTCTCGATATAAACTTAGAGAGGCTCACTGCCGGATCTTTTAATTTTTTCATGTGAGTGATATACCGGCTTGCTTTTACCGAAAACAAAAAGTTTTCAGGAACTATGTCGATCCAATGTTTAATTGTATCTATAGCCGGGAGATTATAAAACGTGTTATTAACTTCAACGGTCCGAAACTGCCGGCTGTAATAAATCAATTGACTATGTTGATCTGTGCCTTCGGGATAAAACGTCCCTAACCAATGGGTATAATTCCATCCCGAGGTTCCGATATGAATGAGTGAGTGATCACTCACGCTCATAGCGACCCATAAGTTGGCCTTCCGAGAGAATATGTCCTTTCATAGCATCAACAAGTTCGGTTTTGGTGGCACCCGGATCGAGATTCAGCATCGTGTTTAATGCATAGATTCTGAAAAAATAACGGTGAGTTCCCGATGGCGGACAGGGACCTCCATAACCGAGTTTGCGAAAACTGCTGGTTCCGTTGACTGCTCCATTTTTAAGTTTCTTATCGGCGGACGTATTTTCAGGAAGTTCAGTTACAGACGGTGGTATATTGTATAATACCCAATGAATCCAGGTTTGCCCCGGCGCATCCGGATCTTCAACAATAAGTGCCAGGCTTTTGGTACTATCGGGAATATTTTTCCAGTTAAGAGCCGGTGATATATTTTTACCATCACAGGTATATTGAACAGGTATCATTTCACCTTCTTCAAATGACGGACTGGTTAATGTAATACTCATATCGGGTTCCTTATTATCTTGAGAATATACTTTTGGGTGTGTAAAAAGCAATAGAATTGTAATCAATAGAGAGGCAATAAGAGAGAAGGATATATTTTTCATTTTATTGTTATTAAACCGTTTGATCTATGTAAGTGTATTTAATAATGGAATTTATAAAATATTAGCAGAAGAAAAACCGGTGTCATTGTCAGATTCGATATGGTGGTCTAAAAAAGTCTATAGTAATTATTTGTACTGTATAAAAGATAAATAAAAGGTTATGGATATACTTTTAAGTAACAAATAATTAAAACTTATTAACATTGTAGGTATAAGTTGAGCCACCACATAAAAATACCGAAATTACCCGATAGCAATGTAGGTGTAAATTTATTTGGATTATGACCTATCGGAGTGGTTATGTATGGTCTCCGAAAGATATGTAAGGATAAGCTTTCCGGTATGTCATGATATGTATTTCAAAAATCAGTGGTAAAATCACTTCCATTACATTTCTAAAGGTCAATTGAAAAGGTTTATTAAGATTTATAGGACGGTAATCAATTAGTAAATATGACAAATTCCGGACAAGAAATATCCAATCGATCTCCATACTATTATTCCACAGAAATGAGCCGGTTCGTTGATGATAATGATGCACTTCAATCTGTAGTTTTTATGAAAAATGCTGATATTCCAGCCGGTATCCTGCAGATTTTTAATGAATATAATTTTGATATTCGTAAAGTTTCGGATGAAACAGATCTGTTAAACTTGGCAGATAATAAATTGCCGGACCTGGTTATTGTCGGGATAGATGATGAGGGTATTACATCGTCCATCGATCAGTTTATGTCTGTTCATGGGACAAAGAAAATATTATGTGTCGCTGTCTATAATAGTAAAAACAATGAAATCATCGATTATGACAGGATAGATGAAGCGATAGACCTGTCTGATAATGATCAAAAGATTAGAAACCGGATTAAACTAATAAGAAAAAGAATCCCTGAACGGCGACGAGCAAATAACGATCAAAAGAAACTCGAATGGGGATCTCGGCATATTGCTGTAGTCGATGAGTTGATTAGACGGTCACTGGGTGGGTATGATATTAAGACAGTTTTTAATTATATCGTACAAGTAATCACAGAGACTCTATTTGTAGATTATTGTGAGATCTTAAAACAAGATACGGATCATCAATTACTGGATATAAAATCTTTTTTTGGCAATTACTCGCCCGAATGGGGAATGTACTCATTCAACAAATCGGAAGATGAATTGGCATGTAAGACTCTGACATCTTCGGAATTGCTTATAGTAGATGATTTTTATGATGAAAACATACATATAATACCACAATATCTGAAAAATTATCATATTGTTAGTGGAATATCGATATCTATCCCTGGAGAATCAGAACCATATGGAATAATGAGAGTATTTACGAATAGAAGACGTTACTTTAGTACTATAGATACCGCATTCTTACACTCGGTAGTAAATATTCTGGCAGTTTTAATAGAACGTAAAGAGTATGAAATGGCTTTGCGTAGGAGCGAAGAAACGGTACGGACAATTTTAGAGACATCGCTTGAAGGTATTATTACCATGAGCAAAGATGGGAAGATCCTCTCTTTTAATAAGGCTGCTGAAAATATATTCGGATATGAATATGCCGAGATAAAGGGAAGTAAAATATCTAAACTGCTTTCTCCACCCTACAATGATGAACTCGGGTTATTATTTGAAAAAAAGACTGATTTATCCATACCGGAATATTTGTCGAAAGGAGAAGTAACCGGCAGGCGAAAAAATGGAGCGGGTTTTTCCATGGAAATTGAGATATCCGAAGTTAAGTTAAAAGACATGGAAATCCTGACGTGTGTTACTCGTGATATCTCGGAACGGCGACGTTTGGAACATGAGATATTGAATATCAGTGAAGAAGAACGTAAACGGATAGGCCGGGATTTACATGACGGCCTTGGCCAAATGCTTACAGGTATTGGATTGATGAGCCAAAACCTGGCTTCAAAATTTAAAAAAGAGGGGCTGCCCGGTACGAATGAAATTGAAGAAATTACGAAAATGCTAATAGAAGCTGATGAATATGCCAGGAACTTATCGAGAGGTTTGGTCCCGATAGATATGAAAGCTAATGGGTTGTCTCTATCATTGAGACGGCTGATTGAAAACATACAGAAAACCGGTGGTGTTTTCTGTCGTTACAGTGAAAAAGGCGAGCCATTAATTTATGACAGTACGGAGGCATTGCATTTATATAGGATTGCGCAGGAAGCAATTAATAATGCTTTGAAGCATGGAAAAGCAACAGATATTAGTGTTGTACTTGAAAGTAAGGAACAGGAAATAAGATTAGTCGTGTCGGATAATGGAATTGGGTTCCCGGTCGAAGAAAAAAAGAATCCCGGGATAGGGGTGAGAATAATGAATTATCGTGCCCGAATGATAGGAGGAACCCTAAGTATAGAACGTTTAGCTAATAGGATTACAAAAATAATCTGTAACGTTCCGAATAATATTAATTCAAGAGAGTTTATGACTTAGCCAGTAAGGAGTCTGGGGTGAAAAAGAAAATTATAATCGTTGATGATCATCCGTTGATGCGGAAAGGATTATCGCTAATACTTGAGTCAGAGCCTGATCTTGAAATTTGTGGTCAGGCGGCAAAAGCTGAAGAAGCTTTACATTTATTGGATGAATTAAATCCGGACATGGCCATTGTGGATGTGTCACTGCCGGGAATGAGCGGGCTGGAACTTACTAAACATATGCTTGCTCTTAAACCTGAAATGATCGTATTGATCATTTCACGCCATGATGAAGTACTCTATGCGGAGCGGGCTATAAGAGCCGGGGCTAGAGGATATGTTATGAAGCGAGTGGCGAGTGATGTTATATTAAAAGCAGTACGCAGGGTGTTAAATGGTGGAATATATGTCAGTGATGAAATTAACGAACGTTTGCTGCTGGGTATGGCATCAGGCCATAAAAGATTGACTCAGTCACCGCTTGAAATTTTAAGTGATCGTGAACTCGAGGTATTCGAATTAACCGGCCGTGGATTGGGTACACGTGAAATAGCTGAGAAATTGTACTTATCTGTTAAGACAGTTGAATCGTACCGGGCACGTATTAAGACTAAATTAAACCTGAGTAATGCTAACGAACTTGTCTTACATGCGGTTCAATGGGTGGAAGGCGAGAGTAATGTATAAACAATGATGAAATTATTTTAATTATTTGTAGGTATTTACCTTAGGCAAGGCACTTAAAAATTATTACATGGATCGGCAGGTTACGCTGTCAATGGTATATCTCATTGTTGCAGTAATTGTTAATGATAATTCATTCTATAATTACGCAATATAGTTATACCTAAGGAGGCAGAATATGAGTAACCTGACCAAAGATCCTTCAATGACACCTATCAGAAATTTGAGACGTGAAATGGATCGTCTTTTTGATGATTTAGTACCGTTTCGCCTATTCGATGAGGAGCGCAATATCGCTACCGGTGTCTGGAATCCAAGAACGGATATTATTGAAACAGATAACGATTTTATTATTAATGTGGATCTTCCGGGAGTGAAGAAGCAGGATGTCGCTGTCAATTACCAGGATAATAAACTTTCCATAACAGGTGAGAGGAAAGCGGAAGAAGTCAAAGAAAAGAAAGATTTTCTTCGTAAAGAAAGAATATACGGGAATTTCCACAGAGTATATACACTTCCTCAAAGCATTGATCCAAATAAAATTACAGCTAATTTCAAAGACGGTATCCTGACTGTATCGGTGCCAAAAACCGAAGAAAGCAAACCCAAACAAGTGAAAATCTTATAAAAAAACGAGGCTGGTTTGGCTGGTCAGCCCTTTTTAACCTGTATGATAGAGCATCACAAATATACTCATAAATCAGTTAGACGGTGAAAATAATAAAGGCTATTTAAAAGTGAATAAAACTGATTAATTAAAGATGAATATGAGATACGGTATGGAGAATAAGGTTGCACCCATCGTGACAGGTGCAGGTCCGGGGACAAGCCTTGCCGCGACCCTTATATACAAACATGAGAACGGTAA
>Ga0102962_1000491_pt1 | contig 18793 bp, 15 predicted proteins | sample SalPonF2_C_D2_MG_FD_84519 | JGI IMG/M metagenome (GOLD analysis project Ga0102962, IMG submission 84519) | Salt pond soil microbial communities from South San Francisco under conditions of wetland restoration - Salt Pond MetaG SF2_C_D2_MG ...
ACCACAACCGACAGGAGGGCGGGAACGAGACCGCCGGCGCTGCGCGCCGTGCGCTATCCCTCCCCGGCATGAATGCCGGGGTTTCCCGCGCAATTTGATGAACAGTGCTGGCGGAGGACGGCTGCAGCCGGTGGAGTTTGCCCAGCGCTGCGCGATCGTCGCCGGCATCAGCATTCTGGCGCTCGCCGTTGCGGCCTTCCTTTGGGAAGTCAGCCAGGGCGTGCTGGTGATCTTCTCCGCGATTCTGCTCGCGGTCATGCTCAACGGGCTGTCGCAGATGCTCACGCGGCATGTGTACATGCCCCGGCGCTGGGCGCTGGCGGTCACGATCACGTTGCTGGGGTTGCTGATCATCGGCGTGTTCATGCTGGGCGGCAGCCGCATCCTCAGCGAAGCGCCCCAACTGCGCCACGGGCTGACGCAGTCGCTCAGCCAGATCAGCGACAAGCTGCGAAGCATGGGCATCAATCCCAAGACCATGGGGCTTAACGGCGGCAGCATAAACTCGATCCCCAGCGGCGCCGTACTGTTCGAGCACGTGAACGGCTACATCTCGACCTCCATTGAGCTGGCCACCGACACGCTGGTGATCGTGGTCGCCGGCATCTACTTCGCCGCGAGCCCCGGACTCTATATCCACACCGCCACCTTGCTGTGCCCGCCCAGCAAGCGGGCACGCGTTCACGACATCGCCCACGAGGTCGGCAACGGGCTGTGGCGCTGGCTTCTAGGGCGGTGCGCCTCCATGCTCGCGGTGGGGGTCATGGCCATCGTCGGCCTCTCCGCCCTGGGCGTTCACCTCGCCGTGCTGCTGGGCTTTATCGCCGGGGCGCTCACTTTCATCCCTTATCTCGGAACCATTATCTCGCTGATGCCGGCCGTGCTCATGGGGCTGCTGCAATCGCCGATGACCGCCGTTTATGTGCTGCTGTTGTTCCTTGGTGCGCACCTGCTCGAGGGCTACATACTGACGCCCCTGATCCAGGAAAAAGCGGTGCACCTTGCGCCGGCATGGCTGATCATAGCGCAGTTGCTGGGCGGACTCGCCGCCGGCATTTTCGGCATCGTCATCGCAGCGCCGGTCATGGTGGTGGTGACCATTATGGTGCAGATGCTCTACATCGAAGACGTGCTGGGCGATAACGTGCGCCTGCTGGGCGAATAGCCGGCGTTGCGCGGGCGCCGGCGAGCGCTTATAGTCGAGACGTATTTTTTGAAACCGGGTTCCGCACTGCAGAATTAAAGGCCGCGGTACCGCAGCCGATCCCGCGCGCCATCCCGCCGTCCGAACACGCCGCTCGAGGATCACCGCTTATGGCGTTAGACGTTGATCAATCAGACCTCACGCTGGCCGTCGTCGGTACCGGGGCCATGGGCCGCGGTATCGCCCAGATCGCCGCGGCGGCCGGCATCCGCACCTTGCTCGCCGATGCGCGCCCGCAAGCCGTGCAGGAGGCCATCGGCTTCATCGGCAGGATGCTGGACCGCCAGGCCGAGAAGGGCCGCATGACAGCAGGCCAGAGCGAGCGCGCCAAAGCCTGCCTGCATGAGGTCTCCATGGACGATGCGACGCTCGGGCGCTGCGGCGTGGTGGTGGAGGCCATTGCCGAAGACCTGGAAGCCAAGCGCGCGCTGTTCAGCCGGCTCGAGCAACGGGTAAGTGAAGACTGCATTCTGGCGACCAATACCTCCTCGCTGTCGGTGACGGCGATCGCCGCCGCCTGCCGGCTCCCTCAGCGCGTTGCCGGCTTTCATTTTTTTAATCCCGTGCCGCTGATGAAGATCGTGGAGGTAGCCGCCGGGCCGCTGACCTCACCCGCGGCGGCCGATGCTCTCATGCGCCTGGGCCAGCGCATGGGCCACTTCGCGGCGCGCACCCAGGACACGCCGGGCTTTTTGGTCAACCACGCCGGACGCGGTCTGGGTACCGAGGGGCTGCGCATCGTCGACGAGGGCATCAGCGATTTCGCCGGGGTGGACCGCGTGCTGCGCGAGCAGGCGGGTTTTCGCATGGGACCCTTCGAGCTCATAGACCTGACCGGGCTGGATGTCTCTCACCCGGTCATGGAGTCCATCTACGAACAGTTCTACCATGAGCCGCGCTTCCGCCCCTCGCCCATTACGCGTCAGCGTTTGGACGCCGGCCTGATCGGCCGCAAGGCCGGCCGGGGCTTCTATGATTACCCGGACGGCAAAATGGCGCCGCCGCCGGAACAGCCGATTCCCGACGCCGTCAAGCGCCCGGTATGGGTGAGCCCGGCGAACGAGGACGGCCACCGCATCGCCGTAGACCTGCTGCAAAGCCTCGGCGCCGAGCGCGATGCGGGCTCGCATCCGGCATCCGAGTCCCTCTGCCTGGTCACACCGGTGGGCAACGACGCCACCACCGCGGCGCTTGAGCAGCGCCTCGACCCGGCGCGCACGGTAGCCCTGGACACGGTGTTTCCCCTCGACAAGCGCCGCACGCTGATGGCCACACCCGTCACGGAGCCCGCCGCGCGCGACGCCGCCCATGCCCTGCTCGCCGCAGACGGCGTTCCAGTCACCGTCATTCGCGACAGCCCGGGCTTCATCGCCCAGCGCGTGGTCGCGACCATCGTCAATATCGGCTGCGAGATATGCCAGCGACGCATCGGCTCGCCGCAGGATCTGGACAACGCGGTAACCCTGGGCCTGGGCTATCCCATGGGTCCGCTGGCTTACGGCGACCACCTCGGCGCACCGCGGGTGCTGGAGATACTGCAAGCGCTGGAGCGCTTTTACGGCGATCCCCGCTACCGCCCGAGCCCCTGGCTCAGGCGCCGCGCCCGGCTGGGCGTGTCGCTGACCACCGCGCAAGACTGACCGGAGCCCTTCCATGCTCGAAGCCTACATTTATGATGGTCTGCGCACGCCGTTCGGCCGCCATGCAGGCGCGCTGGCGCCGGTGCGCCCGGACGACCTGCTGGCCCATACGGTGCATGCCGTTGTGGAGCGCAACGCCTTTGAGCCGGCCGCGTTCGAGGACGTCATCGCCGGCTGCACCAACCAGGCGGGCGAAGATGCGCGTAACGTCGCGCGCCATGCCGGGTTGCTCGCAGGACTGCCCATCGAAACCGCGGGCATGACCGTCAACCGCCTGTGCGGCAGCGGTCTCGCTGCCATCGTGGCGGCGGCGCGCGCGGTTACCTGCGGCGAGGGGGAGCTGTTCATGACCGGCGGGGTGGAGAGCATGAGCCGCGCCCCGTTTGTGCTCGGCAAAGCCGAAAGCGCCTACAGCCGCAACGCGCGCATGTTCGACTCCACCATCGGGCCGCGCTTCCCCAACCCGAAGATCGTCGAGCGCTTCACCACCGCCAGCGGCAACATGCCCGAAACGGCGGAAAACGTCGCCCAGGAATACGCCATCGCGCGCGACGCCGCGGACCGCTTCGCGCTGGCGTCGCAGGAGCGCTATCAGAACGCCAAAAAGCAAGGTTTCTATGACGGCGAGCTGCTGGCGGTGGACGTACCGACCGGACGCAAAACACCGCCTGCAACGGTCGCCGAGGACGAGCATCCGCGTGCGGACACCAGCGCGCAAAAGCTGGCCCGGCTGCGCCCGCTGTACCCGGACGGGGTGGTCACCGCGGGCAATGCTTCCGGGGTCAATGATGGAGCCTGCGCGCTCATCGTCGGCTCCCGTGCGGCCGGCGACAAAGCGGGGGCACGCCCGCGGGCGCGCATCGTCGCCGCGGCGGTCGCCGGCGTTGAGCCGCGCCTGATGGGCCTGGGCCCCGTGCCTTCGTCGCAAAAGGTGCTGGAGCGCGCGGGGCTGGGACTTGCGGACATGGACGTGATCGAGCTCAACGAGGCCTTCGCCAGTCAGGTCCTGGGCTGCCTCAAGCTGCTCAACATCGACCCGCAGGATGAGCGGCTCAACCCCAACGGCGGCGCGATCGCCATCGGCCATCCGCTCGGCGCCTCCGGGGCCCGCCTCACGCTCACCGCCCTGCGCCAGTTGGAACGCATCCAGGGCCGCTATGCGTTGGTGACCATGTGCATCGGCGTCGGCCAGGGCATCGCTGCCGTGATCGAGCGTATGGCATAGTCGCGCCTTGCATTCGCCGCTCCGGCCGTCGAAGAAAGCACCGATGAAGATCGCCACTTGGAACGTCAACAGCTTGCGCGTGCGCCTGCCCCAGGTGCTGGAGTGGCTGGGCGGCTGTCCGGTCGATGCCCTGGCCTTGCAGGAGACCAAGCTGCCGGACGAGCAGTTTCCGCTCGAAAAGCTGCGGGAGGCCGGCTACGAGGCCGTCTTCCACGGCCAGAAGACCTATAACGGCGTGGCGCTGCTGTCACGCCGCGCGGCCACGGAGGTCACCCGGGGGCTGCCGGGCGCGCACGACGAACAACGCCGCTGTCTGGCCGCTACCGTGAACGGGGTGCGTATCGTCTGCGTGTACGTACCCAACGGTCAGTCCGTTGACTCGGACAAGTACCGCTACAAGCTGGACTGGTTGGCGCGGCTGCGCGATTACCTCGAGCAGGAGCTGCAGCGCTATCCTCGCCTGGCCGTGGTCGGCGACTTCAACATCGCCCCCGCGGATGCCGACGTGCACGATCCCGCGGCCTGGGAAGGCCAGGTATTGTGCTCGGCGCCGGAGCGCGCCGCCCTGCAGGCGCTGCTGGACACGGGCCTCAAGGACAGTTTCCGGCTGTTCGACCAACCGCCCCAACAGTACTCTTGGTGGGATTACCGCGCGGGGGCTTTCCGCCGCAATGCGGGGCTGCGCATCGACCACGTGCTCAGTTCGTGCGAGCTGAGCGCGTCGTGCACCCAATGCCGCATCGAGGCTGAGCCGCGGCGCTGGCAGCGTCCCTCCGATCACGCGCCCGTTGTCGCCGAGTTCGCGGAGCAGCCAGCCAAATCATAATATCCCGCCCGCTCTCCATGGGCCCGATATGCGGGGCTTTCCCATAGGCTCCGCCTCCCTCCTCGTGGCACACCCGTACGCGCTCCAGCGCCGCGTCGCCAAGCGACGTGGCACGGTTGCCTGACCAGGCAACGATCCGCCCGAGGGTACACGCGGGCGCGTCGTGGCCGGCTCGCGCGTTGCTCACTGACTGCACCCTTCGCCGCCGACCGATCCGGCGTGCAACGCTTGACTCGCAGCGTATGGCGTAGTATTCGTTGCTACTACTTCAGCATCGAACCAGCCCATTCAAGGAGTCGCGCATGTCCCGGTCGGCCGCTGGCAACGCCCAACTCACCGGACTCACCATGAAGTTCGCCACCCACATGGCCAACCTGCGGCTCGACGACATTCCGCCGGATGTGGTCGACAAGGCGCGCTTTATCGTCAGAGACGGCCTCGGCAACCAGGTCGCGGCCTCCGCCATCAGCGAGCCGGCACGCCGTGTGGTGGAGATGGTGAAGGAATGGGGCGGTACGCCGCAGAGCGGCCTGGTGGGATTCGGCGACAAGCTACCCACGCCGCACGCCGCGTTGTGCAACGCCATGATGGGCCACGGCATTGAGCTCGACGACGCCCACGGCACGGGCCTGATCAAGGCCGGCTCGGTGCTGGTGCCCAGCGCGCTTGCCGTATCCCAGTGGTGCGGGGCGTCCGGGGCCGACACGCTGGCGGGCATCATCGGCGCTTACGACATCGCTATCCGTGTCGCCAAGGCAATCAACCCGGGCCATCGCCAGCGCGGCTACCACACGACCGGCACCGTGTCTGCGCTGGGAGCGGCGGCGATGACGGCGCGCCTGCTCGGATGCGACGCCGAACGGATTGCCTCGGCGATCGGGCTGGCCGCAATGCAGTCCGCGGGCATCCAAAGCTATCTGGACGATCCGTGCATGGCCAAGCCGTTCAGCCCCGGCAAGTCGGCCTTCAACGGCGTGATCGCCGGGATCATGGCCAGCCGCGGCTTCACCGGTCCGAAGAAGGCGCTGGAGTCGAAGGAAGGCTTTTTGAACGCCTTCACCGACGAGGCCCGCGCCGACGATCTCAACACGCCGCTGGGCGAGCACTTTTCCATCATGGAGGTCGGCTTCAAGCCGCACGCGGCCTGCCGCTACGCCCACGGTCCCATCGATCTGGCGCAACAGGCCTTTCGCGAGGATGGCGCGCGCCTCGAGAACGTGGAGAAAGTGGTGGTCGGCATGAGCGAGCTCGCCATCCGTCAGGCGTCCAAGCCGCATCCGTCCAACCTGAACGCCGCCATGGGCAGCACGCAGTTCGGCGTCGCGCTGGCGTTGTCGGTGGGCCAGAACGGACTGCGCGAGTATTGGGAAGGCTTCAACAACAGCGACGTGCACGAAGGCAGCGCGCGGGTCGAGCTGGAAGCCGACGAGCGCTACGGCCTCGGCGGGCGCCAGGCGCGCATCGCCGTGCACATGCGCGACGGACGCGTGATCGAGCACAGCTCCGAGCAGCCCAAGGGCGAGCCCGGCAATCCGCTCACGCCCCAGGAACTGGAGGCGAAGTATTTCACCATGACGCGCATCGTCATGCGCGACGAACAGGCGCGCCATATCGCCGAGATGGCGATGGCGATGGACGCGCTCCCCTGCGCCGGCGCCATACTGCCCGAGACCGTCATCGTGGACGGCCCCCGGGTTCGCGCCGCCTGAGCGGCCCCGGCGAGGGCGCGATCATGACCGCAGCCGGCGAGGAACAGTACGGCATTCCGTGTTGCTTCATGCGCGGGGGGTCGAGCCGCGGGGCGTTTTTCCTCGACAGCGACCTGCCGCGCGGCTTCGAGGAGCGCGCCGCGGTGATGCTGGCCTGCTACGGCTCACCCGACCCGCGCCAGATCGACGGTATCGGGGGCGCCGATCCGCTGACCAGCAAGGCGGCCACGGTGGCGCTCAGCGAGCGTCCCGATGCCGACGTGGTCTACACCTTCTATCAGGTGGGCATCGAGCGGGCGCAGGTATCCACCGGCGGCAACTGCGGCAACATGCTCTCCGCCGTCGGCCCGTTCGCGATTCTGCGCGGGCTGGTGGAACCGGACGAGCCCGAAACCGCCCTGCGCATTTTCGTCTCCAACACCGGGCAGGTGGTGACCGCGACCATCCCGGTGCGCGACGGACTGCCCGCGTGTGAGGGCGACTGCGCCATTCCGGGCGTACCCGACCCGGGCGCCCCCATCCGGCTCGATTTCGGAGACTGCGCCGGCGCCGTCTCCGGGCGCCTGCTGCCCAGCGGCCATGCAACGGATGAAATCCGCGTCGACGGGCGTCTGGCGCGTGTCTCCCTGGTCGATGCGGCGACGCCGTTCGTTTTCGTGCGCGCCGCGGATATCGGCGCCACCGCCACCGAGAGCCCCGACGCCCTTGCGGCCGACGCCGCCCTGCTCGAGCGCCTGGAGGCGGTTCGCGGCTGGGCCGCCGTGCAGCTCGGGCTGGTCGAGGCCGCTGCCGACGCCGCGGCGCAAAGCCCCAACATCCCCCGGGTGATGATGGTGGCGCCGCCCACCGCCTACCGCAGCACCGGCGGCGAGTTGGTGGCGGCAGACGCGGTGGATCTGTGCGTGCGCCAGCTTTCCATGCAGCGCCCGCACAAGGCGCTGGCGGTCACCGGCGCGGTGTGCACGGCGGTTGCGGCGGCCACCCCGGGCACCGTGGTCGCCGACTGCGCCCCCACCGCGCGCGCCGATTTCACCATCGGCCACCCCGCAGGTGCCTTGCGCGTGGCCGCGCGCACCGAGACCGAGGCGTCAACCGGTCAGACCGTGGTCAAGAGCGCGGTGATCGAACGCACCGCGCGCTTGATCATGGACGGCACGCTCTACGCCCGGCGGCGCAAGATCGACACGCTGCTGCAACTGCAGCGGAGCTAGCCCATGGCGATTCATCTGCCCGGCGCATCCGGCAAGCCGCGCGAGCGCGGCCTGACAGCGGTCATCGACTTCGGTCCCGACGAGTTCGGATGGACCGGACCCAATGGCTTGGCGGACCTGCTCGCCTGCGCCGGCGACTATATCGATCTCGCCAAGATTTACGCCCTCAACGCCCTGCTCCTGCCGGAGGCGGCGCTGAAAAGGGTCGTGCGGGCCTACCGCGACGCGGACGTGGCCGTATTTGCCGGCGGCATCCTGTTCGAATACTGCTACTTGAGCGGCCAGGTGGACGAGTTGGGCCCGCATCTCAAGGGGCTCGGCATAACCGGCCTCGAAATCTCCGAAAACTACATCCGTCTGTCCGAGGCCGAACGCGACCGCTACATCGACCGTTTCCAGTCGCAAGGCTTTGCCGTGGTCTACGAATTCGGGCGTAAAAACCCGTCCGCGCCCATGGCATTCGACGAGCTGACGGCCGTGGTCAGGGGAATACTGGCGCTCGGGGTGGAACACATCATTGTGGAGCAGTCCGAGATGGATCTCGTGGCGCAAGGGGATGGAGCGGTCATCGATCAGCTCAGGGACCAACCGTGGTTTCACCATCTGCTGATAGAGGCCGACCCCTACCGTTTCCCGCAGCAGCACGTGGAGCTGCTGCGCGATTTCGGAACCGACGTGAATCTCGCCAATGTGGCGGCCGGTCAGGCGCTTCGCCTGGCCGGCCTGCGCCGCGGCATCGGCCGCGCCACCGACTACGCCTTCATCCGCAACCTGGACGCGAACCATGATTGAACTGGGACAATCGGACGAAACCCGTGATCTGCTTGCTGACCTGCAGGCGCTGGGCTTCAGCGACAACGAGGCCCGCGCCTATGTCGCCCTGCTCTCCGTGCCCATGGCCACGGCTTACGAGGTCAGCAAGCTGGCGGGCCTGCCCAAGGCCAACTGCTACACCATCCTGGACACGCTGAGCAACAAGAACATCGTGCAGCCGGTGGCCAAGGCGCCGACGCGCTACCGCGCCGTCGACCCGGAGACGCTGTTCGAACGCATCTCCAGCACCGTGGCGCAGCGCTGCGACCGGCTCAAGACCCGGCTGATCGGGCTCACCCGCGCCCAGGACGACAGCTACGTGTGGTCGATCACGGGCAAGGATCAGATCGACAGCAAAATTCTCGACATGATCGACAGCGCCAGCGACCACATCTGGATCAAGTGCAGCGAGGAACGGCTCGAGCACTACCGCGAGGCGCTGCACAGAGCGTCGCAGCGCGGCGTCGCCATTCTGCTGATTCTGTTCGGCACTGATACGCAGAAGTTCAAGTTCAGCGCGCGCGACAAGGTCTACCTGCACGAAGGCAACGGTCTGCCGGTGGGCATCGCGCCCCACCTGATGATCTTCACCCGCGACTTCGAGGAGGCGCTGATCGCCGACCTGCGCGGCGCCTCGCAGGGCACGCACACGCGCGCGCGCCCCGTGGTGTTCGTCAGCGACAGCCTGATCCGCCACGAAGTCTACATCGCGGAGATATTCGAAGAGCTGGGCGACGAAATCCGCGAGCGCTTCGGGCCCGCCTTGCTCAAGCTGCGGCGCAAGTACCTGCCTTCGGAACAGGTGCAGGCGCTCGAGCGCCTGCTGGAGAGCCTGCAGGCGCCGCGGCATGCGTAAACCGGCAACGGCCGACCAACGTACTTAAGGAGGTATCCAGCGAAAAGCCGATCGACCGCGACTTGGGGAGCCACAGCGTCTCACGGGGCACAGGTTCCCGCCGGTGGCGCGCAAACAATACATCCGACCAGGCGCGAACCGGCACCGAGAACACACTGAACCGTTTGTTGATGTGGACGAGTAGACGGAGGAGATGATTATGAAAAAACGATTCCCACGGGCAATGTTGGTATGCAGCCTGGCCGCGGCTCTCGCGGCGCTGGCCTGCTCGCTGATCACCGTGCCGGCCCAGGCCGCGCAGTACCGGGTCCGCTACGCCATGCAGAAGGTGCCGGAGGACTATGTCTACCGCGCCAGCGACTGGGGCAAAAAGTACGATCTGGACGTCAAGACCATGGTCTCGCCCTCCGGGGTACGCTCCATGCAGCACTTGCTCTCCGGGCAGGCCGACTGTGCCGACAGCGGTTCCGGCCCGATCCTGAGCACGATCAGCCGCGCACCCGGCAAGCTCACCATCGTGTCGGCCACGCACTCGGGCGGCCAGCGCCACGAGCTCATGGTCGAGCCTGACGCCAGCTATTCGTCGCTCGCGGATCTCAAAGGCAAGCGCATCGCGATCCGCGTGGGCTCCGGCGCCTATATCGCCTTCGAAAGATATATCGCCAGCAAGGGCTGGAACAACCATGACTTCAACATCGTGAACATGGCGCCCGGGGACATGGGCGCAGCCATCAGCTCCGGGCAGGTGGCCGGTGCGATCACCTGGGAACCGACGCCCTCCATCCTGGTGACCAAACACGTGGTCAAAGTGATCCAGAACTTCGGAAACGTCACCACCGACCCGGCGCTGCTGGTGTGCACCACGGACTTCGTCAAGCATCACCCCAAAGCCGTCGAGCGCTTCCTGGCCTCGATCAGCGACATGTACCACTTCATCAAGACCAACCCGAAAGGGGCCGGCGAGCGTGCCGCCAAAGTGGCGTCGCAGAGCGGGGTGAGCGTGCCGCCGGCGGCATTCACGCGTGCGTTCAAACACATGACCTTCGACATGCATCTCAGCGCGGAGAACATGAAAGACTTGCAGTCGAATGCGAAGTTCATGGTCAAGCACCATCGCATCTCCAGTGTGCCCGACATCCAGGCGATGGTTGACATGAAGTACCTGAAGGCGGCCCAAAAGATGGCCGGCTAAGTCGATCCGGACCCGGCCAGGTACATTGTCGGCGGAGTGGACAGCATGCATCCCGAAGCACGTTCGGTGGGCGGAACCGGCATCCGCCTGAACCGTCTGGCGCCGTCCCGGCGCGTGGTCATCGGCTCGCTGTCGGTGACTGCGCTGCTGGTGCTGTGGCAGGCGCTGTCGAGCACGGGCGCGGTGTCCGCCGTGATGCTGCCGGGGCCACTCGGCCTGGTGCACAAGGCTTCGTACCTGGCCGGATTTGACGGCAATGGGCAGTTCCAGATGGAGCGCGACGCCGTGCTCACATTGGCGCGGCTGCTGAGCGGGTTTCTGACCGCGGCGCTGCTCGCCATCCCGGTCGGCATCGCCGCCGGGCTGGTGCGCTGGATCGGGCGCGCGCTGGCGCCTTTCCTGGCGATTTTCATGTCGATCCCGGCCTTGGCGCTGGTCCCGATCCTGATGCTGCTGACCGGGCTCGGCAATGCCACAGACTTCACCATCGTCGTGATCACCGCATTCGTGCCCATCGCCATGTACGTCTACGACGGTGTCCGCCTCATCGACCCCAAGTTCTTCTGGACGGCGCGCTCGTTCGGCGCGTCGCGCGGCGAAATCATCCGCCACGTCATCCTGCCCGCCACGGTGGTGCCGATCGTCGCAGGGTTTCGCATGGGCATGGGCTACGCATGGCGCTCGCTGGTGGCCACCGAGAGCCTGACCGCGCTCAGCGGCGGCCTCGGCTACACCATCTTTCAGGCTGCCGAGTTCTTCGACACGCAGACGATCTACCTTTACATGATCGTGATCGCCGTGCTGGGGTTCGCCATCGAGTCGGTGTTCCGGGCCCTGGAGCGGCGCACGGCCGTGCGCTGGGGATTCCTCTCCGCGCAGGAGGCCAGCGATGGCTAGCCGCGCCATGGCCCCGACGGGAATGCTTGCCGGACTGCGCGCAACGCTCGAGCGCCGCGCCGGCCTTGCCGTGCCGGTGGTTATCGTGGCGCTGTGGCAGGTATTGATCTCCGTTGGGCTCCTGCACAACGCCGCGATCCCCTCACCGATTACCGTGGCGGACAGCCTCTATACGGGGCTGTTCACCGGCCATCACCCACTCTTTTTCGCCACCGTGACCACGCTCGAGCGGCTGCTGCTCGGCTACGTGATCGCCGTCGTTGCGGGCGCGGTCCTGGGCATGGCCGCCGGCCGGGTAAACGATCTGGCCTACGCCATCAACCCCATCGTTGCGCTGTGGATACCGCTGCCCGCCATCGTCACCATCCCGGTGATCTCGCTGTGGCTGGGCGCCGGCGACATCGTGATCGTACTGACGGTGATTTTCTCGGCCTGGATACCCGTGTATCTGGGCGCACAACAGGGCGCGTGCTCGATCGGCAAACGCCAGTTGTGGGTGGCGCGCGCGTCGGGCGCCTCCGGCTGGACAACTTTTCGAAAGGTCATCGTGCCCGGCGCCATGATCCACATGATCCCGTCGCTTCGCATGGGGCTGGGCTATGCCTGGCGCGCCGTTATCGCCGCTGAGATCGTGGTGCAGCAAGGCAAGGGGCTCGGCATCACCATCTTCTCCGCGCGCCAGTTCTTCGACGTACCCACGATGTATGCAGGCGTGGTTTTGATCGCAATACTCGGTCTGCTGCTGGAACGGCTGGCGTTTCCGTTGATCGAGCGGGTCACTATCGAGCGTTGGGGGCTGGTCACGTGAACGTGGCGGCCCGGAGGAGATAACCGTGGGCGCAAACCCCGTATCCACCGACACGCCAATAAGGGAACACCGAGCGCAAGCCGACGCTGCCTCGAGGCCGGCGCCTAAAGTCGTCCAGGCGCGCCACATCGGCAAGACGTTCCCGGCCACGCGCACGGCCTCGCCGCTCACCGCCATCGAGGATGTCTCCTTCGAGGTGCATCAGGGCGAGTTCACCGTGTTCCTGGGACCCAGCGGCTGCGGCAAATCGACCACGCTGTACATGATCGGCGGGTTCGAGCGGCCCACCGCCGGCGAGCTCATGCTGCACGGCCGCGCCATCGACGGGCCCGGGCCGGATCGCGGCATCGTGTTCCAGGACTTCATCCTGTTCCCGTGGCGCACGGTGTTGGGCAACATCGCTTTCGGCATGGAAGTGGCCAAGCGCTTCGGCGCCGACGAAATCCGCGAGCGCGCCCAGAGACTGATCGACCGCCTGAATCTCTCCGGCTTCGAAAAATCGTTCCCGAACACCTTGTCGGGCGGGATGAAGCAACGGGTCGCGATTGCACGCACGCTCGCCACCGACCCGGAATTCGTTCTCATGGACGAGCCGTTCGCCTCGCTCGACGCGCAGACGCGCGACCGGCTCATCGGCGATATCGAGGAAGTGGCGGTCGAACAGAAGAAGACATTTCTGTTCGTCACGCACGACGTGCGCGAGGCCATCCGCCTCGCCGACCGCATCGTCGTCTTCTCCCAGCGCCCCGCGCGCATCATCGAGGATATTGTGGTGGACGAACCCCGCCCCCGCGACATGTACGCCGACAGCATGCGCGACTTCGAGCGCTACCTGCGCTCGCTCATCCGCATCGACTGAGGCGACACGGACTCCCGGGGTGCGCTACCCTTTCGCCGCCGCTGCCCGCCGTAAACCATTGGGCTTTCGCCCCTGCCGCGAGAGAAGCCATCGCTGAGAACAATCGGAAGACTGCTGATTTATGCATACACGGACCGTAACCACAGACATCGTCATTCTGGGCGGGGGCAACGCAGCGCTTTGCGCGGCGCTGTCGGCGCGCGAGGCGGGCGCCAGGCGCGTGCTCGTCGTGGAGGTGGCGCCGCCCGCGTTTCGCGGCGGCAACAGCCGGCACACCCGCAATTTGCGCGCCATGCACGAAGCGCCCACGGAAGTTCTCACCGACGCCTATCCTGAAGAGGAGTACTGGGACGACCTGCTGCGCGTGACCGGCGGCAAGACCAACGAAGACCTGGCTCGCATGGTCATCCGCTCGACCGGCGAGTGCATGGACTGGATGAAACGTCAGGGGGTGCGCTTCCAGCCAGCGCTCGGCGGCACGCTGCATTTGGGGCGCACCAACGCCTTTTTCCTGGGCGGCGGAAAGGCGCTGATGAACACTTATTACGACGCCGCCGAACGCGCCGGCATCACCGTCTGGTACAACGCCGAAGTGGTCGACCTGGATCTCGGGGACGGCGAGTTCCGCAGCGCACGCGTGCGCGTGGGCGACGAAGAGCGCACCGTGCAAGCTGCGGCCGTGGTGGTCGCCGCGGGCGGTTTCGAAGCCAACCTCGACTGGCTGCGCCAAGCCTGGGGCGAGGCGGCGTCCAACTTCATCGTGCGCGGCTCACCCTACAACAAGGGACGCGTGCTCAGGCTCATGCTCGACAAGGGAGCCCAGTCCGTCGGCGACCCGACGCAGTGCCATGCCGTGGCCATCGATGCGCGTGCGCCAAAATTCGACGGCGGCATCGTCACGCGCCTGGACTGCGTCTCGCTCGGCATCGTGGTCAACAACCGCGGCGAGCGCTTCTATGACGAAGGCGAGGACTTCTGGCCCAAGCGCTACGCGATTTGGGGACGGCTGGTGGCGCGCCAGCCCGAGCAGATCGCCTACTCCATCATCGACTCCAAGGCCATCGGGCGCTTCATGCCGTCCGTGTTCCCGCCCGTCGAGGCGGATTCGATCGGCGAGCTCGCGGAAAAGCTCGATTTGCCCGCCGACGCGGTCACTGCAACCGTCGACGCCTTCAACCGCGCGGTGGTGCCGGGCACGTTCGACCATCAGGTGCTCGACGACTGTCACACCCGCGATCTCACCCCCGCCAAGAGCCACTGGGCCATGCCCATCGATCAGCCGCCATTCTACGGTTACCCGCTTCGCCCCGGCATCACCTTCACCTATTTGGGCGTCAAGGTCGACGAGCGCGCCGTCGTCTACACGGACAACGGCCGTGCGATGCAGAACGTCTTCGCAGCCGGCGAAATTATGGCTGGCAACATCCTCGGCCAGGGTTATCTGGGCGGTCTCGGCATGCTCATCGGCACCGCGTTCGGGCGCATCGCGGGCAAGCAAGCCGCCGCCTGCGCCGGCGGCTGAACCCGACTCTATAAGTCCCGGCGACCGCTACCCGGCCGCGGCGCGTAACTCCGGCGGCAGATCGCGCTCGATCTCTTCCGGGATGATGCGCCTGCCAAATCGCCTCACCATCTGCTCGACGACATAGCGCATCAAGTTGCGCCGATGCTCGGCATGGGCGAACAGCCGCGCGCAGATATAGTGCTTATAGACCAGGACGGCGCGCGCCCGCTCGGGAGGCATCGCGGCGAGTTCGGCCTCGATCCGGCCTTGCGGATCGACATCGCTCGGCAGGCGGTAGAAGAGTCCGTAGTGCTTGGCAGCAGGGGGCGCGACCCGGCAGATTGGCGCAACCGTATCAGCCGCCGCCGCGAAGCGTCCCTGCGCCTCAAGCACTTGGGCCTTTAGGGTGAGAATGTAGTACTGAAAGTGCGATCCTGAGTCTGCAAAATCCAGCGCCCTGTCGTACATGTCCAGCGCTTCGTCCAGCCTGCCGTGCCACATGCGCAGTTGCGCGCCGAGCGTGTAAGCATTTGCAAACGCCGTGGTACAGGCCAATGCTTCCTCGGCCAAATCAAGTGCCAGCGGGCGATACGATTCGTTGATGAAATACAGCAGCTTGGCGGCGGCGATCGCGAGGATACCGTTGCTCTGGAGCTGGGGAAGAACCGGGGTGACAAGCTGCTCGATCTCCGCCTCGTCGGCACGCCTGGGATCGCCCCAGGTGAGCATATCGATGCCCGAAGAGACGTGTTTGCTGTGGAGAGTCGTCGCCAGCATCAGACGGGCTTCGGGGTCATCGGCACGGCGCGCGAGAAGCTGGCGCAAACGCGCCTCGCTCGATTGCCAACCCTGGTTGTTGCGCAACTCGTTAAGGGACTCCGCCGCCTCGTGCAGCCGCACCGCCAGCGGCACGTCGGGTCCTTCGCGCCCCTTTTCGCCCTTGGCGAGCACCTGCCAGGCACTGTCTATGAGTTCCCGGGCCAGCATCGCGGAAACCGATTCGAGCGTGGCGCTTTCATTATCGTGCAGGGTGCGCCGCTGGACCGCGAGGATGTGTCCCGAGGCGAATTCCCTGAGCGTGACGGCACAGTCGAGCCTGAGCTCGCGGCGAACCAAAAAGGCGAGCATCAATTGGAAGCGAGGTCTGACGCCGGCGAATTCCTTGGCCGGCGGGCATTGGGGATCGAAAACGACGTCGCTTTGCGGTGCTGTATTTCTTTCGAGCTGCTCCACCACACATTCTGCGAAGCGGCGGCCCACTTCGTCCGCCGCGCCCGTTCCGGACAGCCCCAGCACGGGTCCAACCACGAGGAACGCACCGCTGGCCGCGCTCTTCGCCGCGGCGCGGGACGCCATCCATACGTAGCCCTCGCCGTAGCGCGTGGCGATATACTGCGGGTCGCGGGCACTGTCGCCGAGCTTGCGGCGCAATTTGCTGACGAGAAAATCGATGCTGCGGTCGGTGGCGTCGGACCCTTCCCCGGAGACCGCATCGAGCAATCGGTCGCGAGAGAGCAACACACCCGGATTGGCGCTCAACTTTTCCAGAAGCTGCCGCTCCGCACGGGTAAAGGCGATCTCTTCTCCACCGTCCTTCCGCGCGCTCAGGAACTGCGGATCGAACCTCAATCCGCCAAACCGAATCCCTTCATCTTCGGATTGCAAAATACGTCTCCCAGGAAGCATCGCGCCCGCGCGCAAGACGTCACCTGCTCGCTGTCAGCGTTGTCGCGACCCGTAGCCGCGCCGTCACCCGCATGCCGTCAGACTCGCCGATCTTAGCACCGCCCCATTGGGCAAGAGCCGGAACGGAAGGTGCCGTCCCGGCGCTGGCGCCATTTTTCTACATAACCGCGCCCTTACGCCCGTGTCAGGCCGCAATCGCAATGATCTCCCTCATCGAGCCGAAAACCGGATCCAAATGCTGAATTCGAGCTGTTTGCCCCGGATGGGTGCGGGAGGCGTGGGGTAATCCGCGTTCCTGACTGCCGCTACGGCCGCCTTATTCAACAGCGAGCTGGCGCTTGCGCGTATGACATGGATATGGGCGACCTGCCCGTTTAGGTAATTGAAGCCTATTTTGACGTGACCCTGAATGCCCATCAGCCGCGCCGCACGCGGATAGTGCGCCGCGCGTTGTACCGCCGCGCGCACACGGGCCTTAAAGCTTGACGTCAAGCGTCGGACCCGAGCGCGCGACGGCCGTGCAGAGGTCTCCGATCGAGCCTTGGGCTTGGGCTGCGAACGGGTCTGCGACTCGCTCTTAGCTTGGTGCTCGGCCTTGGGCTCGGCCTTGGGCTCGGCCTTGGGCTCGGCCTTGGTCTTGGTCTTGGGCTCGGCCTTGGTCTTGGCCTTGGTCTTGGCCTTGGTCTTGGTCTTGGTCTTGGGTTTCGGTTTGGGTTTGGGTTGTGGTTTTGGCTTGGGCTGTGGCCGCGGCTTAGACGCGGGCTTCTCTGCCTTGACCGCCTCGACGGGAGGAGCCGTCACCAGCGAGACGTTTACCGGCTTTTGTTTTGGCGGCTGTGGCGGCTTTGAGCGGCCCAGCCACAAAGTCGCAGCGCCCGCCAGCGTCGCCTCGATGAGGAGAGCGAGACAAATCGCTAAGACCAGCGGCGGTTCGAGTGACTCGGCACCCGGATCGGTTCTCTTACACGCCATCGCCCGCTTGCCCTTGTGCCCGGGCGGCGATGTCCACATGGGTAATGCCGGCTTTGCGGTAAGCGTCCATAACGTTCACCAGCGACTGAACTGAGGCCTTGCCGGCGCCGGCGGCCGTCCGAACTTGAACCGTGTTGCAAGCTTACCCAGCGTCAGTGCGTTGTTGTCGAGGGTAATGGCGCCGTCGCAGGCCAGCGACATCACGACAATATTGGAAAAAAGAAAGTATGGCCAAGGGTCGCGCATGGCCCGGTTCAAGACTATAACGAGCTGGCGAGGACAGAGCCGGGCTACTCGACCGTGACCGATTTAGCGAGGTTGCGCGGCTGGTCGACATCGGTGCCTTTAAGAACGGCGACGTGGTAGGCGAGCAGTTGCAGCGGCACCGCGTAGATCACCGGGTCGATGAGATCCCCGCTCTTGCCGGGCAGCGTGAGCACTTCCACGCCATCCGCCGCGCTGACGCCGGCATCAGGGTCGGCGAAAACGTAGAGCATACCGCCGCGCGCACGCACTTCCTGAAGATTGGATTTGAGCTTTTCCAGCAGGGCATTGTTGGGCGCCACCGCCACCACGGGCATGTCGGCGTCCACCAGCGCCAGCGGCCCGTGCTTGAGCTCACCGGCCGCGTACGCTTCGGCGTGTATGTACGAGATCTCTTTGAGCTTGAGCGCACCCTCCATGGCGACGGCATGGTGCACGCCCCGGCCCAGGAACAAAGCGTGGCGCTTGTCGGCGAAGCGCTCGGCAAGCTCGGCAATGCGGGGGTTCAGGCTCAGCGTCTGCTCTATACGCGCGGGCAGCGCCTCCAGTTGGCTGACGTAGTCTGCCTCGCGCGCGGCATCGGCGCCGTTGCGGCGCGCGAGCACGACGGCCAACAGCAGCAGGCCGGCGATCTGCGTGGTGAAGGCCTTGGTTGAGGCGACACCGATCTCCGGGCCCGCGCGGGTCATCAGCGTCAGGCCGGACTCGCGCACCAGGGACGACTCCGGCACGTTGCACACCGAAAGGGTGGCCCGGTAACCGAGCGTTCTGCCGAGGCGCAGCGCCGCCAGCGTGTCTGCGGTCTCGCCCGACTGCGAGATGGTCACCAGCAGCGTATCCGGCGGCACCACCGGATCGCGGTAGCGGTACTCGCTGGCGATATCCACGGAAGCCGGCAGGCGCGCCATCCGCTCGATGAAGTGGCGCGCAATCAGCCCCGCATGGTAGCTGGTCCCGCAGGCCACAATGTGCACGCTTTTCACGCCCGAGAGGAGGTCCGCTGCCCGGACGCCGAAAGCAGCCTCCAGCGCATGGCCATGGGCAATGCGCTCGGCCAGGGTATCCGCGACAGCGCGCGGCTGCTCGAAGATTTCCTTGAGCATAAAGTGCCGATACGGTCCGCGCTC
>Ga0102962_1000492_pt1 | contig 18790 bp, 16 predicted proteins | sample SalPonF2_C_D2_MG_FD_84519 | JGI IMG/M metagenome (GOLD analysis project Ga0102962, IMG submission 84519) | Salt pond soil microbial communities from South San Francisco under conditions of wetland restoration - Salt Pond MetaG SF2_C_D2_MG ...
CAACGGCGCCGGGAAGTCGACGCTCATCAAGCTGATCACCGGCGTCCACCGACCCAGCAGCGGCGAGATCTTCTACAAGGGCGAGCGCATCACCATCCACTCGGTCAGGCGCTCGCGCGAGCTCGGCATCGAGACGGTCTACCAGGAGCGCGCCCTGGGCGATCAGCAGACCCTGTGGCGCAACATGTTCGTCGGCCGGGAGATCGCCAACTGGCTCGGCTTCGTCGACGTGAAGAAGGAGAAGCGCGAGACGGAGCGGCTCCTGCGCGAGCACATGGGCTTCACGTCGAAGGCGATCGACACCGACTCCACCGTGATGTTCCTCTCCGGCGGGGAGAAGCAGGGCATCGCGATCGGCCGCGCGCTGCACTTCAACGCCGACCTCATCATCCTCGACGAGCCCACCATGGGGCTCTCGCTTTCCGAGACGCAGAAGGTCCTGGACTTCGTGGGCGATATCAAGGGCCAAGGCAAGTCCGCGATCGTCATCAGCCACAACATGCTGCAGGTCTACCCGGTCGTCGATCGCTTCGTCGTCCTCGACCGCGGAGAGATCGCCGCCAACTTCCCGAAGTCCGAGGTCACGCAGGAGGAGCTGACCGAACGCATGGTGCGGCTCGCCCGGACGGGGAGCCTCACGTGACCCGGCACCCAGGAGAACGCCATGTCTGACGCCCCCGAGCCAGCCTCGGACGTGACCGATGCCAGTCCGGTGAGGCCGCGCTTCCGCATCCGCACCACGCTGGAGACCGGCATCTTCGTGGTGTTCATCTTGGTGTGGGCCATCTTCCTGATCGGCAACCCGCGCGTCTTCACGGGTTCCCATATCTACTACTCGCTGATGTCGACGGTCCCCTTCATCGGCATTCTGGCGCTCTCGGTCACCTTCGTGGTGGTCCTCGGGGAGATGGACCTCTCCTTCCCCTCGGTGCTGGGCATCACCTCGTGGGTCTTCGCGACGACGTTCGCGGCCACCCACAACCTACTGCTGTCGGCCATCGCCGCGTTCGCCGCCGGCATCGCCTGTGGCTGGGTGAACGCCATCCTGGTCGTAAACATCGGCATCCCTTCGCTGGTCGCCACCATCGGCACCATGTTCCTGTTCCGCGGCCTTACCAACGTCGCCGCGGCCGGCAGCGGCATCGCGCTGTCCGCCGCGCGCGGCCACTTCCTGTACGAGGTCGCGGTCGGGCGCCTGTTCGGCGTCATCCCGGCGCAGGCCATATGGATGGTGGTGCTGGGGGTCGGCTTCTGGCTCATCTTGAACCGCCACCGCTTCGGCGGTCACCTGCTCTTCGTCGGCGACAACCCCGAGAGCGCTCGGATGATGGGTATCAACGTGGAGCGGGTGAAGTCCATCGCCTTCATCCAGGTCGGCTTCTTCGCCGCGCTGGTGGGCATCTTGTCCACGCTCGAGGTGACCTACTTCTGGCCGAACCAGGGCACGGGCTACCTGCTGACGGCGCTGGCCGCGGTGTTCGTCGGCGGCACCTCGGTCTTCGGCGGCATGGGCACCGTCCTCGGCACCTTCCTGGGGGCGCTCATCATCGGCTCGTTGGAGGCCGGCATCGTGGCTATCGGGTTGACCGGCTTCTGGACGCAGCTCATCTACGGCGCGATCATCACCATCTCGGTGTCGATCTACGCGTTGCTGATGCGCCGGCCGAGGTAGGCCGCGCCGTCGCGCTCCCGGCGGTAGCATGGGAACCGATGAGCGAGCATCCGGCGGCGGCGCGGGCGGGCTTGCGGCGGGCGGCGTCATGAAGGCCGCCCGCCTGTACGGAGCCCGCGACATCCGGGTGGAGGACGTGCCGGACCCGGACCCGCCCGAACCCGGAGAGGCGCTGTTGGCGGTGGGCTGCGTGGGGGTCTGCGGCTCGGACCTGCACACCTACCTGGACGGGCGCATCGGGGATACCGAGGTCGCCAGGCCGGCGGTGATGGGACACGAGTTCATGGGGCGCGTTCTGGCCGTCGGCGAGGGCGCCCACGATGCCTTTCACCGACCGCTGGCGGTCGGGGCGCGCGTGGCGGTGGACCCCAACATCCCCGACGTCACCCACGAGCAGTTTGAGCACGGCAACCCCAACCTGGCGGTGAAAGCGTTCCTCGGGCTCTTCCCGGACGACGGCGGCCTGCAGGAGCGGATGCGCGTGCCGGCGAGGTCCTGCGTGCCGGTGCCGGACGCGCTATCGGACGATGCGGCGGCGCTCTTGGAACCCCTCGGCGTCGCCCTGCACACGGTGCGCCTGGCGCACCTCGAGCTCGGCGACAGCGTGGCGGTGCTGGGCAGCGGGCCCATCGGCCTGCTGGTGCAGCGCCTGGCGCGCCTGGCGGGGGCCGGCGCGGTGTACGCCTTCGACCGCTTCTCTTGGCGCGTGGATCTCGCCCGCCGATGGGGCGCGACGGAGGCCCACCAGGTGGAGGATGCGTTCGATCCCGTCGCCGAGATCGAGCGCGCCACGGGCGGCCGCGGCGTGGACGTCGCCATCGAGGCCGCCTGGGCCGACGAGAGCGTGGCCGTGGCGGCCGAGGTCGCCCGCTTGGGCGGCCGCGTCGTTCTCGCCGGCATCCCGGGCGACGACCGGCTCGCGATGAAGCACTCCACGGCCCGCCGCAAGGGGCTCACCCTGCGGCTGGTCCGGCGCATGCAGCACACCTATCCGAGGGCCGTGGAGCTGGCGGTCTCGGGCGCCGTACCCCTGGATGAGCTGGTCTCCCACCGGTTCGCGCTCGACGCGACGGCCGAGGCCTTCGCGGTGAACGCGCGCTACGAACAAGGCGTGAACAAGGTGATGGTGGAGGTGGCGGGCGCCTGAGAGCGCCGTGGCGTGCGGTTGCCTGCAAGGGCCCGTCCAGCTAGCGTTCGGCGCCGCACTAGCCGGATCGGTTGTGCGGACCACGCCAGAGCGCCGCGCCCTCGTCCCGGCGCCAACCCGCCGCGCGCATCGGAAGGGGATTGCGGGGCCACCCTGCATCGAGCCGCGCCCGGCACGCCTCCCAACTCGGCCCTCCGCCCGACGCGTCCGGCGCCTCGACGCAGTAGGCGCCCACCGCCGCGGCGACCGTCACCGCCTCCTCGGGCGAGAGTCCGCGCAGGAGGGCGGCGATGAAACCCGCGCAGGTTGCGTCCCCGGCCCCCACCGTGTTGACGACGCGGGTCCGCATGCTCGGGCTCCACAGCTCGCGATCGGCCCAGGCGTCCGGCTCCCTTGGTGCGGCGGGCCCCATGGCGCGCAGCGCGCCGGCCGCCGCCGTGCGAAGGTAGACGCCGTCCGAGCCCATCTTGAAGAGCACCATCCTGGCCCCCATGGCGAGGAGCTCCCCCGCTAGACGGGAGACGCGGGCGGCGTGCGCGCTTCTCCCGCCTCGCGTGGCCGCCGGCGTTTCCGCTGCCTCCCCCTCGTGCTCGGTGTCGCGCAGCAGCACCACCGTCTCGTCGAAGCTCGGCATGAACAGGTCCGTGTGCGGCAGGCTGCGCTCCAGGACCCCGCGCCAGTCGACCCGCCCCGAGGGCGACGCTGGATCGGGCATCGCCATGTCCACCGACACCGTCACCCCTCGTTCCCGCACGGTCCGCAGAAGCGACGCCAGCGGGCGACCGCCGTCCGCGTAGAGGCGCGGCATCAGGGGCGGGTAGCCGAAGTGGAAGAGGCGCGCTCCATCGACGAGGTCGAAGTCGACGGCATCGGCGTCGAATGCTGCGTAGGTGCCGGGCTCGTGCAGGAACATTCGCTCTCCGCCGGGGGGCGTCAGAACGAGCGTGTAGGACGTGGACGCGCCGGCCACCGTGGCGATGCCGCGGGTGTCGCCGGCGCCGCCGCGGGCCAGCGCGTCGCGCAGCGCGTGGCCCAGCGCGTCATCCCCGACCGTTCCCACGAGCCGCGTGCGGACGCCCAGCCGCAGCAGCGCCAGGCCGGTGTTCGCGACGGCACCCCCGGTGGCGAGCCGTGTGTCGCGGACCTCCGCCAGCGCTCCCGGCTCGAGTGACAGCCGCTCGCCGGCAACGCTGCACACGAGGTCCAGACAGACGTGCCCGGCCACGACCACATCCACCGGACCAGCCTCGTCCGCATCGACCGGACCAGCCTCGTCCGCATGATGGCCGGCGCGCCGCCCTGTCGAGGACGGTCTCACCGGCGGCGCCACACCATGAGGCCCCGCCTCGCGGGCGCGCTCACGCTCTCACATGCGTGCGCAGCAGCCTGATCTTCGCGCGCGCCACCCGCTTCAGCGCTTCTCTCGCCACCGGGAGCACCTCGTAGTGCACGGCCGCTCCCGGCGCCGCCTCACGCCATGCTCCCACCAGGGCCCGGAAGAGTGCGGCCCCGATGTTCACCTTGACGACGCCGAGTTCGGTGGCCCGGGCGAGGTCGTCGGCCGGTATGCCCGACCCGCCGTGCAGCACCAGCGGCCCGCGGACGGCTTGAGCGATCGCCTCGAGCCGGCCCAGGTCGAGCGTGCTCGGCTGCCCGTGGCGCGAGCCGACGGAGCACGCGACCATGTCGGCTTCCGTCTCGCGCATGAGGGTGGCAGCCGCGGCGGGGTCGGTCAGGTGGACGCCGCTCGCGCCCTCGCCGCCGCCGAAGCCGCCGGCTGCCGTTTCCATGGAGGCCCCTGCCGCGTGTGCGACGGCCGCGATGGTCTTCGAGGCGGCGATGTTCTCCTCCAAGGGTAGCTCGTCGCCGTCGAACATCACCGACGAGTAGCCGGCCCGCAGGCAGGCCACGGCCCGGTCCAGGCCGTCGCCGTGGTCGAGGTGCAGCATGACGGGGACGCTGGCCTCGTCGGCCAGGGCCCGCACCATGCCGGCGAACACCCGGGGAGTCGCCTGCTCCAGGTCGCCGGGATAGGTCTGCAGGATGATGGGCGCGCGTTCTTCCTCCGCTGCCTCGATGCAAGCGCGTCCCATCTCGAGGTTGGAGACGTTGAACGCCGGCAGGGCGTAGCGACCTGAGAAGGCCTCGCGAATCAGCGAGCGTCCGTCGGAGATGAAGGGCATCGAACGAACCTCCAGGGCGTGAGGCAGGGTGAAGGGCCCCGCACCGAGTGAATCCCGCACCGTGTTTCGTGCGCCGTCACGTCCGCAGGCCCACCGGCACGGCGCCCAGCGCAGCGATGGCTTCGGGTGCGTGCCCCTGCGCCAGCAGGGGTTCGACGACGTCGCGTTGGAGATCGGGCAGGTAACACGCGATCAGGTCGGCCGTCCCTCCGGGCTCGACGTGTACGCGCTCCAGACCGGCAGGCAGGAGGCAGGACTCGGCGCGCCCAAGGTGCTCGCGCCCTCCTTCGAAGCGCAGCACGACGGGATCGCCCAGGTTGGTCAGCGTCGTGAAGCGCCGTGGGCCGGCGTCCACCACGTGCACGTCCTCCAGCGCCCAGCGCTCGAGCGCGAAGTGCGGGCCCGCGCAACCAACCGTGCGCCGGTTCGCGCCGTCCTCCAAGACCAGGCCCGGGTTCGGGCGTGGGAAGAGGTCGCGACGGAGCTCGTCGAGCGTCTCGGCGATGTTGGCGCGCCAGCCCTCCTCGCCGACCTCCCGGCCGTAGAGGTCGGTGGGCATGACGCTTTGCCCCAGGTCGGAGGTCTGCTGCACCTCGAAGATCAGGGTGTCCGGGCCGAAAGCGTGCAGCACGCCGCCGGGGACATAGACGGTGTCTCCGGCGCGGACGGGGTAGCGGTACATCAGGAGGTCGTAGTCCTGCGCCAGGAATCCTGCCGTCAGCTCCTCATCGCTCAGGCCGGGCCGCACGCCCGCCAGGACGCTCGCGCCCTCCGCCGCCCACAGGATGTGCCAGGCCTCCGTCTTGCCGTTTGGCTCGCCGTACTTGCGCCGGGCGGTGGCGTCGTCGGCGTGCAGGTGCACGGGTAGGGGACGGCTGGCGTCGAGCAACTTCCCGAGCAGGGGGAAGTGCGGCCCGCGCCAGCCCCGCCCGACGACCTCGTCGGGGCGCTCCCGGACGAGGTCGTGGAGGCTGGTCCCGGCGAGCGGGCCGTTGCCGACCGTCGCCCGGGCGTCGCGGTGGTCGCTCACCTCCCAGGTCTCGGCCACGTCGCCGTCCGGTAGCCCCGCCTTCCCGAGGCGCGCGGCGATCGCGCGCCCCCCGAAGGCGTACGTGCGGACGTGGAAGCTGAGCTTGAGCGGGTAGAGATCCATGGACACCCCCGACAGGTCCGCCGAAGCCGGCGAGGTCGACACGCGCGCGCGGGCGCGACGCCCCCTCACCCCTTGACGGCCCCGAACGTCAGGCCCCGCACCACGTAGCGCTGCGCTAGCAGGGCGGCGACCACCGGCGGCAGGATCGCCACCAGCGTCCGCACGCTGATGACGTTGAACTGGATGCCTTGCACGCCGGTGCCCGACCCGATGAGGAGGGGAAGGGTCTGGCTCGTGGGGCCCGTCAGGATGAGGGCGAACAGGAACTCGTTCCAGCTGAAGGCGAAGCAGATGAGGCCGGCGGCCACCAGTCCGGCCGCGGCCAGGGGCATCGCCACCAGCCAGAACGTCTGCATCCGGTTGGCGCCGTCGACCAGAGCCGCCTCCTCGAGCTCGAAGGGGAGCTCGCGGAAGATCGACCGCATGATCAGCACGACGAACGGCATGTTGAAGGTGGTGTGCGCGATGACCACCGAAGTGAGGTTGTTGAGGAGCGTCCGGCTGCCCGTGGCCACGCACGCCAGTTGGAGGGGTTGGGGGAGATGGAGGCCCCACAGGTCGAGCGGTTGGCACCCCGCGCGCATCATCAGCAGGAACGGCACGATGACCACGGCCGGCGGGAGGAACCGCTGCGAAAGGAACCAGATGGACAGGTTCAGGTTGTCCGGGACGTAGTACCGGAAGCGCGCCAGGGCGTACCCCGCGAGCGTGCCGAGAAGCAGTGCCAGCACGGTGCTGACGACCGCCACGATCAGGCTGTTGCTGGCGGCGGAGACGAGTCCGCTCTGTCCCGACAGCTCCGAGCGCCAGGTCGCCAGCGTGGGCTCGAACTGCACCCAGGGGATGAACCAGGGCTTGTAGGTGTCCTGCAGGCGCATGATCGAGTTCCGTAACGCCCATACGAACGGGAAGATCGACCAGATGGTGCCCAGTAGCAACAGGACGACGAACAGCGTGATCTGGAGGGGGGATCGACGGCGGATCACACTAGTCCTCCCCGAAGATGCTGATGCGCAGCCTGCCTGCGAACAGCAGGACGTTGACCACGATCAACACAAGGATGAGCAGCAGGAAGCCGTACGAGGCGGCCGAACCTAGGGCGAACGAGTTGAACGCCACGCGCCACACCAGCATGGTGTAGGTCTGCGTGGCGATGCCGGGCCCGCCCTTGGTGAACGCGAACGGGACGTCGATGATCTTGAAGGCCTCCACCGTGGTGAGCAGCAGGGCCAGGGCGATCATGGGCCTGAGCAGCGGCAGGGTTACGAAACGGAATACGTCCCAGCCGTTGTTGGTCTCGAGGCTGGCGGCCTCGTAGACCTCCTCGGGGATCCCCTGCATGCCGGCCAGCAGGACGAGGAACGAGAAAGGCGTCCAGCGCCAGATCTCCAGGAGGGTCACGGCCACGGCTGCGCCGCTCGGGTTGGAGCCCCAGTTGACCGCCAGCGACGCGTTCGACCCGAACAGGTGGAGGAGGCTCTGCGCCCACCCCAGGAGTCCGTTGATGGGGCCGTTCTGTGCGAACAGGATGACGGCGAGATAGCCGATGCCCACCGGGGTGGCGAACAGCGGGATCATGAACAACATACGGAAGACGTTGCGGCCTGCCAGCCGCTGGCTCACGAGGGTGGCCAGGCCGAGCCCGACGGCCAGCGAAGCAACGACCGTGACGACCACGAGGATGGCGGTGAACGACAGCGCGGACCAGAACTGCGCGTCCTGGAAGGCGCCGGCGTAGTTGCTGAAGCCGGTGAACCGCACCGGCTGTCCCAGCCGCGCCCGTTGGAAGCTCAGGATCAGCGCGTGGATCAGCGGGTAGAGCGTGAAGGCCAGCGTCCACAATGCCGCGGGCAGGATGAACCAGGTGCGCGCCGTCCCGAGACTCACGCGCCGGCCGCGCTTCGCCGTGGCGCGGGCGCTCATCGGCGAACGGCCCCCGGAGGTACGAAGCGGCACGGGCGTCGGCGCCCAACCGTGTGCGTGTGCTTGCACCGTGTCATGGCGAGGCGCGTGAGCCGCCGAAGCGGCTCACGCGCGGAGTCTCCGTTACTTCAGCGATTCCTGGAAGACGTTGATCTGGTCCTGACGGCCGATCTGATCGGTGGTCGTGTTCCAGCGTTTGGCGACCTGATCGAGGGCGGCCTGCGGGCTCATCTGGCCGGTGATGGCGGCCTGGACGTTCTGTTCCAGTGCCAGCGCGTAGTCCGGCGTTCCGGGGATGCGCAGGTACTCGTAGGCCTTCTCGGTGAAGTTCTGGGCGTAGGCGTCGGAGATCTGCTTGATGTCCTCGGCGTTGAACCCCGCGCTCAGGTAGTTGTTGATGTTCGCCGAGCCGTTCGGCGGCAGGAAGTCCGTGTGGCGCCCGAGGTCGATCCCGTCGAACCCCCAGCGGGCGTTCCACAGGTGCATGGCGGGGCTGGAGAGGAAGGCGTACAGGGCATAGGTGGCGTCGGGGTGCTGCGAGAGCGACGAGACCATGCCCGACCAGCTGGCGCCGGCTTCGTTCCCGACGTGGTTCGGCTGGCTCAGCGTGTCCCAGCTCTTGGTGGAGACGTTGTAGACCTCGGTGGAGCCCGGCACGGGCGCCACGCCCAGGTGGCCCTTGACCGGCGAGTTGCCATCGGGCGACTCCACGATGGTGCCGGTGTCACCGAAGTTGATCTGGAAGACGGCCTGCCCCTCGGCGAACATGTTGAACGAGGTGCCGAGGTCGATCGAGGCGGGATCCTGCGGGCCGCACTTGTAGAGGTCGACGAACGTCTGCAACCCCTTCACGGCAGCAGGGTTGTTGATCAGCGGGTCCATGGTCTGCGGGTCGAACTGCAGGGTCTCGCTGTATCCCTGCGACGCTCCACCCGGGACCACGCCGTACTGGGCCGCGATGGCCCGGTAGTACTCGAAGAACTGACTGCCGATCTGGGCGGGCTCCACGATGCCGTAAAGCGGCTTGCCGGTGTTCAACGGGTCCTTGCCGTTGAAGTAGCACGACTCCTTGACGAGCTGGTCGAGCGTCGCGGGAACCACGAGGTCTTCACCCGTCGCCTGCTTGTAGGCGGCCTGGACGTCGGCGTTATCGAGCACGTCCTTGCGGTAGTACAGCACGACGCCGTCGGAGTCCCAGGGGGCCGCGTACCAGGTGCTGCCCCAGCGGTAGAGCCGCTGCAGGCTGGGCTCCAGGGTGCCGTCGAGGCCCCACTGGGTGGGATCCTGGTTGGTGTTGTCGAACACGCCTGCATACTTGTCGGACTTCATGTAGTCGTTGAGCGGGACGATGAAGTTGCCGGAAACGAGGCTGCCCATGAAGGCCATCGGAACGATGAAGCCGTCGTAGGCCCCTGTTCCGGTGCGCACGTCGTTGAACATGACCGGGGCCAGGTCGTCGAACGGCTTCTGCACCACGTTGACCTTGGCGCCGGTGAGCTCCTCGAACGCCGGCACCCAGTTGATGATGCCGCCCGAGATGGCGCCCTTGTCGCCGGCCTGCAGGGTCATGACGTTCAGCGTGACGCCGGCGAACGGCTTCGTGCCGCCGTTCTTCCAGGCGTCGGTGATGAGCGTCCCCAGCGAGCCGGGAGCGAAGGTGACGGTGTCACCGGGGTAGAGGCTCGTGACGACGAACGAGCCGTCGGGTTGCTGCGTAACGTACTTGTCGCTTTGCGCGAACGCCGCCGTCGCAAAGAGCAAGAGCAGCGCTCCTACGAGGACTCCGAACCTACGATTTCCGAGCATACCAATCGACCTCCGATCGATCGTGCCGGTCGCTCAAGCCTGTCGTGGTCTGTGCACGTTTCCTCGGCTGCGCTCGACCGGCTTTTCGCCTCGCTTGGTTCTCGCCATGAACGGACAGTTCGTCCGGAAGATCGGATTGCGGATACCAGGTTAGCGGTCTCATGACGGGGCGCGCAATAGACGCAAGTCCCGCGCCGGCCGTGGAACGAAGGGATCGGGGTCCTCGGCCCACGGCGGCGCGATCCTGTTGCGTACGTTGCGCGTGGGCCGGTGGTTCAGCGGCCCGCAGTCTGGAGCGTGGCATAGTACAGCTCCCCCAGGCGCAGGTCGCGTCTCAGCGCCCTCAACTCGGTGTCGGCGTCGATGACGACGAGCTCCACGCCCGCGATCTCCGCGAAGTCCTCCACATGCTCGCTGGTGACCCCGTAGCTGAACGCGGTGTGATGCGCGCCTCCGGCATGGATCCAGCTTGCGACGCCCGTCTCGAAATCCGGCTTGACCCGCCACAGCGCGCGGGCCACGGGCAGCTTCGGGAGCGGCGGCGGGGTCACCGCCTCCACCTCGTTGACCAGCAGGCGGAAGCGGTTGCCCAGGTCGACCAGCGACACGTTGACGGCGGGCCCCGGGCGCGCGTCGAAAACCAGGCGCACCGGGTCCTCCTTCCCGCCGATGGAGAGCGGGTGCACCTCGAGCGAGGGCGTTCCTGCGGCGATGCTGGGGCAGACCTCGAGCATGTGCGCGCCCAGGACCTGCATGCCGCCGGTCCGCAGGTGGTAGGTGTAGTCCTCCATGAACGACGTGCCGCCGCTCGCGCCCGCCATGACCTTGGCGGCCCGCACGAGCGCCGCCGTCTTCCAGTCGCCTTCGGCGCCGAAGCCGTAGCCGTCGGCCATGAGGCGCTGTACGGCGAGTCCGGGGAGCTGCTTGAGGCCGTGCAGGTCCTCGAAGGTGGTCGTGAAGCCCTTGAAGCCTCCCTCCTCGAGGAAGGCGCGGAGGCCCAGCTCGATGCGGGCGCCGTCCCTGAGCGAGCTTTCTCGCTCCCCACCGGGCCCGAGCTCGGGGGCGACGTGGTAGCTCTCGCGGTACTCCTCGAGGAGGGCCTCGAGCGCCGCGTCCTGGACAGCGTCCACCCGTTCGACCAGATCGCCGACGCCGTAGCCGTCGACGCTGAAGCCGAAGCGCATCTCGGCCTCGACCTTGTCGCCGTCGGTCACGGCGACCTGGCGCATGTTGTCGCCGAAGCGCGCGAAACGTGCGCCTTGCAGATCCCACCAGGCGTGCGCGGCGGCCGCCCAGGCGGCCACGTGCGCGTGCACCGCGGGGTCGCGCCAGTGCCCGACCACGACCTTGCGTCGCAGCCCCATGCGTGTGTGCAGGTGCCCGGCCTCGCGGTCGCCGTGCGCGGACTGGTTGAGGTTCATGAAGTCCATGTCGATGGTGTCCCACGGCAGGTCGCGGTTGAACTGCGTGTGCAGGTGACAGAGCGGCTTCCGGAGGGCGCCCAGCCCGCGGATCCACATCCTGGCGGGGGAGAAGGTATGCATCCACACGATGACCCCGGCGCAGCCGGGGTCGTGGCTCGCCTCGGCGCAGGCGGCAGCGATCTCGTCGGCGGTGGTGAGCACGCCGCGGTACCGGATCGGGAGCGGCGTTCCCTCCGCCTCCGAGAGGCCGCCGGCGACGGTGCGGGCGTGCTCGTCTACGCGCTCGAGGATCTCGGGACCGTAGAGGTCCTGGGAGCCGCACAGGAACCAGATGTAGGGGCGGTCGGGATCGCTCATGGTCCTGCCTTCCGGGGCCTGAGCAGCGCCCTGCTCATTGCCCGTAGACGTTGGTGTAGCGCTCGTACAGGGCGTCTATGTCGTCTTGCGCCAGCGGCTCCGGCGTACCGAGTTGGAGCGCGTGGTGGACGGTGCGTGCCACGTCCTCGCACATGATCGCGGCCTTGACCGCGTCGCGCGGCGACCGGCCGATGGTGAAGACGCCGTGGTTCTTCATCAGCGCGGCCGGGGAGCGTCGACCGTCGAGGACGCGCACGACCTCGCGTCCGATCTCCTCGCCGCCGATGCGCTCGAACCCGCCGCAGGGGATGGAGCCGCCGAACTCGTCCGCCATCGCGGTGAGCACGCAGGGGATCTCCCGCCCGAGGGCGGCGAAGGCCGTGGCGTAGGCGCTGTGGGTGTGCACGATGCCGCCCACCGCAGGCATCGCCCGGTAGATCGCGGCATGGGTTTCGGTGTCGGACGAGGGTTTGAGGTCGCCCTCGACGGTCCCCTCGTCGAGGTCGACCACGCACATCGATGCGGGCGTGAGATCTTCGTAGGCCACGCCGCTCGGCTTGATGACCATCTGGCGGGTCCCCTCCAGACGGCCGCTGATGTTGCCGCTGGTCCAGGCCACCAGGCGGTGGGCGGGCAGCAGGGCGTGGAGCTCCGACACGGACGTCTTGAGCTCGTCGAGCGTCACGGTGTGGCCTCCTCGTCCGCGCGCACGGCGGCGCGCGACAGCCGCTTGAGCCGCTTCATCACGCCGCCCGGCTCGTCCGCCGAGGCCCGGCCGAAGGTGTCGTGCAGGTACAGGTAGTCGGCGTAGAGCTGGTCGTAGACGGCCTTGCGCTCGGCCACCGGCCGGTAGGACTGCGGCCCGAGGGAGCCCATGTGCCGGGCCGCCTCGCGGATGTCGGGGTAGGCGCCGGCCGCCACGGCCGCGTGCATGGCGGACCCCAGGGCGGGGCCCTGCTCGCTTCCGATGACGTGCAGCTCGCGGCCCAGGACATCGGCGTAGATCTGCATCATCAGGGGGTTCTTCGAGGGCAGGCCGCCGGCGGCCACGAGGCGGGTGACGGGCACGCCGCCGTTCTCGAGCGTCTCCACGATCAGGCGCGTGCCGTAGGCGGTGCTCTCGAGCAGCGCACGGTAGATGTCCGGAGGCCGCGTGGCCAGCGTCATCCCGACGAGCAGGCCGCTGAGGTCGGCATCGACGAGGATGCTGCGGTTGCCGTTGACCCAGTCGAGCGCGAGCAGGCCGTGCTCGCCCGGGCGTTGCGTGCTCGCTTCGCGCTCGAGGAGGGCGTGCAGGCCGATCCCCTCGCGCTCGGCGCGCTCGCCGTACTCGGGAGGCACGCCGTTCTCGACGTACCAGGCGAAGATGTCGCCGACGCCGCTCTGGCCCAACTCGTAGCCGTAGTCGCCGGGCACGATGCCGTCCTTCACCACGCCCGCCATGCCCTCGACCTCGTGGAGGTCCTCGCCCACCAACACGTGACAGGTCGAGGTCCCCATGATCATCACCATGGTCCCGGGCTCGACGTGTCCACAGGCGGGGAGGGTGACGTGGGCGTCGACGTTGGCCACGGCGACCGTGGTGCCGACCGGCAACCCCGTCCAGGCGGCCGCTTCCTCGGTGAGGCCGCCGGCGCGCCCTCCCAGGGGCGCGAGCTGCCGGGACATCTTGCTGTCTACGACGTCCGCCAGATCGGGGTGCAGCGCGGCGAAGTAGGCACGAGAGGGGTAGTCGCCGTCCTGGTAGATGGCCTTGTATCCGGCGGTGCAGGTGTTCCGGGTCTCGACGCCGGTGAGCTGCCAGACGACCCAGTCGGTGGCCTCGATCAGCCGGTCCGCGCGACGGTACACCTCGGGCGCCTCCTCGAGGATCTGCAGGGTCTTGCTGAAGAACCACTCGCTGCTGATCTTGCCGCCGTAGCGTGGCAGCCAGGGCTCACCTCGCCGACGAGCGACCTCGTTGATGCGATCGGCCTGCGGCTGCGCCGCGTGATGCTTCCACAGCTTCACCCAGGCATGCGGGTTGCTCCGGAGCTCCGGCAGGCGGCACAGGGGCGTGCCGTCGGCGAGGGTGGGCAGCATCGTGCAGGCCGTGAAGTCGATGGCCACCCCGAGAACCTCGTCGGGAGGGACGCTCGCCTCGTGCAGGACGGCGGGCACCGTCCGCCGAACCGCCTCGAGGTAATCATCCGGGTTCTGCAGGGCCCAGTCGGGGGCTAGGGCAGAGCCGTCGGGCAGGCGTTCGTCGATCACGCCGTCGCCGTAGGTATGCACCGCCGTGGCGAGCTCGGCGCCGTCGGCGACGCGTACCAACAGGGCCCGGGCCGACTCCGTGCCGAAATCGATGCCGATGGTGTACATGAGGCCCTCCTGCTTCTGCTCTGGGCCGGACGGATTCCAGCTCTTCCCGCAGCCGGCCTACCGTCGCAAGGGTGTTGTTAACGGTATCAGATTAGTCCGTGAGCGGCGGGGCGTCAAGCCGCCTGGAGGGGCCAGATCGGGGTGCGTTGCCCGTCCTGCGGCCGTCGCGGTCGTCTACCGATGCGCCGCTACGGGGCAATGGGTGAGCGACTGCCGTCGTGCCCTCGATCGTCATCGCTCCCATGGTAGTATGTGAACGTTCTCAGCATGGCCGGCGTTGGTACGCTCGCTCCGATTGGGGAGCCGGAAGATGTCGAGAGTGGCCGACAAGCATCGCAGGGCGACGCTGCACGACGTAGCCCAACTGGCTGGTGTGTCCCACCAGACGGTATCGCGCGTGGTGAACGGGCATCCCAGCGTTGCAGCTGCCACGCGTACGCGCGTGGTCGAGGCCATCCGGCGGCTGGACTACGCTCCGAACCGGGTGGCGCAGAGCCTGGCGACACGCCGGTCCAGAACGGTGGGCATCATCGGGTACGGCACCACCCACTACGGACCCTCGCAGATGGTGGCGAACGTCGAAGCGGGGCTGCGGGCTCAGGGCTATGCGCTGGTGTACGCAACCGTGCCGGACCTCAGCGACGACGGGTTGCGCAAGCAGATCGCCGCGCTGCGCAACCAGCTCATCGACGGGCTGGTGCTGGTCACGCCGGTAGGTGGCGGTCACCTCATGCAGACCAGCGATTTCATCCGGCTGCCGTTCGTCATGATCGACCCCATGCTCGGGGAGCACGTCCCTTCCGTCGTGATCGACCAGCAGTACGGCGCACGACTGGCCACCCAGCACCTCATCGACGCCGGTCACACCGCGATCTGCGAGATCACGGGCCCCCTGGACTGGAGCGGCGCGAAGCAGCGGCACGACGGGTGGCTGGCCGCGCTGGCCGATGCCGGTCTCACGCCGGGCGTCAGCGCGGAGGGAGCGTGGACATCGGCCAGCGGCTACCAGGCCGCCCGCCGCGTTCTCGACGCGGACGAACGCTTCACCGCGCTCTTCGTCGGCAACGACCAGATGGCGCTGGGTGCGATCCGCGCCTTGCGCGAGCGTGGCGCGCGCGTGCCTCAGGACGTCTCGATCGTAGGTTTCGACGATATCCCGGAGGCGGCGTACTTCGAACCTCCGCTCACCACCGTGCGGCAGGACTTCGCGACCCTCGGACAGCAGGCTGTCGACCTCCTGCTGGCGCGTATCGAGGCTCCGGACGCACCGCCGCACCAGCGTGTGCTCTACCCGAAGCTCATCGAGCGTGCCAGCGTGATGCGGGTCGCCGTCGTGAGTTCCTGAGGCGGGCGCGGCGGCCTACGCGCCCGATCGCGTTCCCGTCGCGATGCCGTCGCGATGCCGTCGCCGCGGGCCCGGCTGGTGGAGCCCGGTCCGCTACGGGCGCCCCTTCGGAGGCCCCATCGCCTGTCGCGCCGCCTGCATGGTGCTCGGCTCCACCACGCCGGTGAAGCAGCCGAGCGTGTAGGGGTAGGCCTGCGTGAGCCGGTAGGCGTAGTCGTAGGTGCGCCCGTCCACGCTCACGGTCTCGTGGCGCCCGTGGCAGGCATCGAGGTCGGGGTTGGTGAGGACCGTGCCGCCGGCGTCGCGCATGCCGAGGATGGGGTAGCCGTCGAGCGCGTAGCCGACCAGGCCGTCGGACTGCGCTCCGGGCAGGCATGGGGAGCTGCTGTGGTAGTGGTACTGCCCCCTGCCCTGGGGGTGGCCGTCGCAGAGATCCTGGATCTCGTGCGCGGCCGCGTCGCGCCCGGCATCGTCGAGCGCGCTGTACAGCGCCACGCCGGTGGTGGTGAAGCCGATCATGCCCATCGGCAGGCAGCTCGGTTGCGGGGCTAGGGTGGGTGCCGCAGGGATGGGGAACGACAGGTTCTGGGCTGCGATGGCGTTGGGGTTGGTGTCGAAGGCGTAGGCCGGGTCCGACCTGGCGATGGGGAAGGTGCCGGTGGGCTCGCCGACGGGCAGGCCGTCGCTCCGGACGTCGAGCTGGTCGCCTTGCCGCGTGAGCGCGAAGCGGGCCTGGGGCCAGGTGACATCTCCTTGCACGTGCGGCTTCAGGCCGGGATCCCAGGTGGTGCCCTCGATCCAGGGACCGTCGTGGCGCGCGCCTCCGCTGCGGAACGTGGTTCGGCAGGCGTACACGTTGCCGACCTCCGGCCGGTTGCTGACGTGACCGTCACCCAACGGGAGCGACTGCGCCTGGGCGAGCTGCATCGCCCAGAGGCAGGCCGCCCCGAGCAGCAGGACGGTTGGGATCGCGCGGGAGCGCACCGCTGCATGCTAGCGGGGTCGTGTGCAGAGTTCGTGGCGATCGGCTGAAAGGCCGGGCCGCCGAGCGTTGCGCTACGGGCGCCGGCCGGACCGACCGGAGCGCGGTCGCTGCGACGCAGCGCTGTGCTCGGCCCCAGGCGATCGGACGACGCGGACGCAACAACGGGCGCCGTTCCGTGCGCGCGCTACGGGGTCGCCAGCGTGCGCGCGGTCCGGCCGCGTGTCCAGCGGACGTACCCCTCCGCCGCGAGCAGATTCGGCAGCCAGCACAGCCACGCCACCGCCGCGTATGCGCTGTCGAACGCGGTTCCGGAGGCCATGAAGGCCAGTTGCTCGAGTCGCAGCACGGGTGCGGCGAAGCTGAGGGCGTAGCTGCGGATCATCCACTCGCGGTGGCGATCGATATCGCCTTGCCGGATCCGCCGGTACGCCATCGCGGTCGTGGCCAACCAGGCCACGGCCAGGAGCGCGAAGCCCGTGCGTGTGGGCAGGCCGCCGTAGGCCAGCCGGGCCATGTACAGGCCGCCGAGCCCTCCCACGGCCACGCCCGCCAGGTAGATCCGGCCGGTCATGCGATGCACGCGCGGCCAGCGATCACGGATGGCCGGCACGAACTGGAGCGGTCCGAGCAAGAGCGCGGTCATGCCGCCGACGATGTGCATGAGGATGCCCGCGATGTGCGCCACGTAGACGGCGCGTTGCTGCGGGAAGTACACCGTAGGGTCGAGCGTCAGGTAGCGGCTGGCGAGCAGCACCATCAGCAGCGCAAGAAACGACATCACACCCCAACCGGTCCAGCGGATCGTTGCGTTCATGCCTTCCTCCTGGGTCGGCCGGGCGGCCCCGTCCGAGCGGCCACGATGTCCCGTGCCCCCGGTTTCGGTCGCGCCCCACTTCGCACGTTGTGCGTTCCGGTGATTCTAGGGGCAGACGCGAGGAAAGGGAAGGGGCCGCTTTCGCGGCAAGCGACCCGGCCGGCCTGCTGGCGGCAGTGCCGCTCGGGAGGCCGCGACGCCAGGCGGGGCACGACCTCATCTCGGACGTGTCCAAGCCCCTCGCGAGGAGCCAGATGCCCAGGAAGGTCTCGTCCGGGAGGATAAGGAGCGCGTGGGAACCACGCGTCTCGGATCGCGGGGCGAGCTCGCGCGCGTCGCTCGAACGACCGTGGTCGCTAACGCTCGTCCGGGTCGTCGACGGGCGCCATTCCGATGAAGACCCGATAGCGCCTGGCCGTAGCCGAATGCTCGTTGCGCCGGGCCAACGTCTTCGCTTCGTCCAGCGCGGTCTTGAGCCGGCGCGCAAAGCGCTCGGCCTCCTCGGCCTCGAGGAAACCGTCGCCGAAGTCGAACATGCCCGGCGTTCCCGGCGCCTTGCGCCACGACAGGACGTCCCGGGGTTGCTCGGCGCGGAGCACGGCATCCATGTCGTCGGGCGCGATCAGAGTCCGCGAGGTGCCGTCGGGACCGGACAGGAGGTGGATCGCCCCGGGGCCGAAGTTGGTGTGGCTGAAAAACGACTCGGTGATGCCCTGGAGAAAGGTGTTGACGTCGGCCGTGACGAGTTCCGCGGTATCCACGACGTCGGTCATGTTGACGGGGATGATGAGCCAGTCACAGTTGGTGGAGTAGTACTTCAGGGGCTTGCCGGCCCTGCGTTCCAAGCGCGTGACCTCGAGGACGCCGTGCCTATGCCAGCGTTGGACGCGGTAGTACATCTTCTTCACGCTGAGGCCGGCATCCTTGGCGGCCTCGCTGACGGTGGCCTCGCGGCCGTGGAAGGGGCGGAGAAGGAGGAGTTGGTGCCGGCCGGCGACCGAGCGAACGGCATCGGCGCTCTCGAGGCGGCGGATGCGCCAGGTCGACACGGGTCGGGTCAGCCAATTCCGCGCTGGCGGTTCCATGTGGAGTAGGGTAGCGCGCATCGTTGGGTCGAGGAGGACGCCATGTACGCCACCCATGACCCGACGATTGTCCGTAGACTCGCGCGTGAACGCGCGACGGCCTACCGCCTGCGGGCAGAGCGCCGGCGAGCGGTCCGCGAAGCGCTGCGGACCCGTGAACGGCCCGGCAGGCCCACCGGTTTCGTTCTCACGGTGTCGGTCCGGCGACCTTGGTTCAAATTCGAGCCCGCGGGCCCGGCTGTCTAGCGGCCACCGTCCGGCCCCTCTTCGGCGAGCCGGGGGTCAGTCCTCGCGTCGCCCCCGGCGGAGCCCGAGCCAACGCCGAAGTTCCCGTGCCGCGCCTGGTCGCGAGCGCCGTTCTCGATCCCGGGGGGTGTGCGACCGGCGCCTCGGCGCCCTCGGCCGGGCGCTACGCTGGGAGCGTCCTGTAGGAGGGGCACCCTATGCGTAACACCATCCGCCTCATGGCCGCGGTGGCTCTGCTCGCCAGCGGTTCCGCGCTGGCCTTCCAATGGAACCCGGACGCCTTTCCCAC
>Ga0102962_1000494_pt1 | contig 18770 bp, 19 predicted proteins | sample SalPonF2_C_D2_MG_FD_84519 | JGI IMG/M metagenome (GOLD analysis project Ga0102962, IMG submission 84519) | Salt pond soil microbial communities from South San Francisco under conditions of wetland restoration - Salt Pond MetaG SF2_C_D2_MG ...
ATGTGGTATGGCTATCAGAATTTGACGATGATGTGTATGGGCTATGAGCTTCACACCCGCTAAACAAACGCAGTGAACAGGCTGGGCCAACTTGCCCCGCTCGATATCTGGGCAATGGGCAGACCTAGGTACCGTGTCAAGCGATTCGGAACGAAAGCATCAGTCCTCGCGGGACAGTGTCTCGATCAACGGGCAACGGTCCGGTGGATGGAACTGGCGACAATCATCGATCAGGGCGTCCAGGGTCTGTTGCATCGTCTCCAGGTCAGTAATACGTGTCGCAATCAACGCCCGCTGGCGTTCGGCCACGCGGCGTACGTCGTCGCAGCGGCCACCGCCCAGTGCCAGTAATTCGCGGATTTCATCCAGACGAAAGCCCAGGCCTTGGACCCGTTTGATGAATCGGATGCGTTCTATTGTATCGACGCCATAACGGCGATAGCCCGATGCCGGTTTGGGTGGCTGCGGTACCAAGCGGCGCCGCTGGTAATAGCGTACCGTCTGCAGGTTGACGCCGGCAGCTTGTGCGACCTGACCGATGGTGAGGTTTGGATCCACGTCAGCTTGCTTTGTCATCCTGAGTCCGATTGCTATCCAATGAGGCCATGAACCGCCCCAATAATCCCGAAGGCTCGCCGAATTGAGTCCTAAACTCCCCCACAACAGCCAACATATTTGAGAGCATTGCGTTCAGGCCAGACTGAGAAATGACCGGTTATCGTTTGGTGGCCGCCGGTTATGGATGAGACAGCGGATGACCCGTTACGGCCGTTGCCGGAACGCTCATGTCCTAGTACTTGCTGCCAAGGCCTTTAACGCGGTGGTGAGTGGCAGGAAGAGCCCGTCGGGCACGCCCGGCAGCGGCTTGAAGCCGTATTTCTCGTAAAATCTTCGCGCCCCATCATTGAGCGGGTCGGTGACTACTGCATAAACTCCGGTTTGTTGCGCGACCAGCGCACTGCGGTGTAGCGCGTCCATCAGCAACAGCTCCCCGTAACCCTTGCCCTGCTCGATGTGGTCGACGGCGAGCCGACCGAGTACAAGTACCGGAATCGGGTGCATCGGCAGCTTGCGTGCTGCCTTCTCACCAATCGAGTCTCGAACGATCTCGCCGTTGCTCAGCGTATAGTAGCCGATGATGCGACTTGGCGCGGCCTCCTCGACCTGCACGAAGACGCGGCAGAAGTTCTGCTTCTGTTGCCTCGCCGCCTTGGTGTGCAGAAAATCCGTCAGGGTTTCTCTGCCCTCACCCTTGCCGGCGTCGAAACCCTTGCGATCGTGCTCGCCTTTGTCGAGCTGGACGTAACACAGGATCACCGGGCTTTCGTGCCTAGATACTTACTCATTGCACGAATCATTGCCGGGTTCGGCTCAGGCGGATTGTCCAGCGCTTCAAGGATCTGCTCGTACCCCTGCCCTGTGGTTTCTATCCGCTGATCCCTTTCGACGATCTCTCGAGCACGCTCAACGGCCGGGCCCCATACGAATCTCGAAAGCTTGACGCCCTCGATCTCGGCCGCGCGAGCAACCAGCTGCTTGTCTGACTGCAGCACACGCATCTCGAAACGATCCTTTGCGGGAGTGGTCATTGCTAAAGCCTCCTTCGCTTGATTCTATGCCGTACATTGTACGGCAGATTAATGATGAGAGCAAGAACTGTATGGACAGGCCGGATAGCCTCTGACAGTACGGACGATATCCCGCCCGGTTACCCAATGGCGTCGAACTCATGCGGTGCCCGGGCACGGGAGATAATCCAGCTTCTGGTGACCGAGCAGCACAGTGCCCCACCGGCCTTTGACGACCCACAGCAGCCGGTCAGACCATCACAAATTGAATGGCAGTTGCACGGATGAGAAGCGGTCGTTCGCTACAACTGATGAAGTTCACGCATTGCACCATATGATGAGGCGTTCATTCCGCGACCGCGGACGAGATCAAGCAGCTACGTCGTGATGCACGTGATCTGAAGAAGGAGGTCGCCGAGCAGGCGCTGGAGCTACAGTTGCTGAAAAACAGTATAATCACGGACGGGGGGGCGACGACGTATGAAATACGCCGCTGCCGAGAAAAGGGAGATCATCCGCCTGGTCGAGCAGTCAATTGTGCCGGCACGCCGTACACTGGGAAAGCTCGGTATTCTCCATACTACCTTCCATCGCTGTATATATGTTGCATGCGTTGATGGACACGGGCAATCTAAGTCCGCACAGGAAAAGCTGATGACTCAGGACGTCACTCATCAAGAGGCGATCAAGCGGCTCGAGCAGCTCCTCGGCTCTCACGAGGAAATGCTGATCCGCAACCTCACGATACTTTCGACATCAGGGCAGCCCGCTGACATTACATTCTACCGGCGGAAGCCACTCATCAACGTCCAGATAAGCCCGAAGATCGGCGCCGCAAGGCTCTATGGTCTTGAGAGTCGGCTCCCGAGTTTGCTGAAGCGCATTGAGTTCTCCACCGGTGTAAGCGCTAGTCTCACGGAGATTTGGACTGTCAATCCCATGCCGATCGAAGGGTTCACTGCTGAAGGGTTGGCGGCGGTAGACTTGACCGAAGGCGAGGAGCGATATGCCCCGAATGGCGAGACAGTGCGAAAGATGATCCGCAAAACATACCAATGCAAAAGCCGCAAGGAGACAGACTATTATTTGCGGCGGTGGATCGCATCGTAGCGTAGCCAGGCGCGCCTGCTAACTCGCTGGGCGGCCGAGTTGAGGAGGCATCTGCCATTGTGGTGGGGGTGGGTTCTCCCGCAGATGAGCGATCAGCGCCCGCTGATTTTGAAGTTCCCATTGTCCCCAGGCGTCCAACCCCCCTTCGTAAGGGGCCAGGCGCGCCATCTCGGCGTCGGCTGCGTCGAATGCCTCACAATAGGCAAGCACGACAGCATACTGGCTGCGCACGGAAATGTTCCGCCCTGCGAGTTTCAGCCCCGTGATCGTCGGCATTAGGTTGCGCTCAATGACGTCGCGCGCACCGATATAGTCATTACGTCCGATGAAATCGTCGACAAGTTCCTGGCCTACTCTGACGAAGGACTCCAGCGATTGGGCCATCGAGTAAAACTTCATCGCGTGGATAGGTGCCAGGCCCGGATTGCCTCCACTTGCCTTGAGTGCCTTTGATTGCAGATCAAGCGCATCGGCGAGGTGTTTGAGGTCGACGGTATGGTCATGGTCGCCCTTCAGCAGCGGCCAAATTTTATCTGGGTTGTTGCCCATCACGTCGGCCAACCTGAGGCCAAGCTCGTTGTAGTACTCAACAATAAGATCGAGCGTGCCAGCCACGCACTCGTCCATCATGCCAAGCTCGAACAATGCCAGAGCGTAATTATACTTCGCGACGCGAAGGTGCTGCGGCGTTTGTGGCAGGACGCGGCTAAGCTCGCTCATGGTCTTCTTCACCGCCGTGACGTCCTTGTCGTGAGCGGCGAAGATCATCCGCTTCATTCCGACCGCCAGGCGTTCGGTGAGGCCGAGGTCATTTTCGCGCGCGAGCTGGTCCATGCGGTCCAGCTTATTACGGATATCGGTGTCGTCTCCGTCCTTGAAATGGGCGAAGACGAGTCCGTCAAGCGCCCAAAAACGATCTTTCGCGGCAATATCATCGGATGCGGCGGCCGCGGATAGGAAGGCCGAGATCGCCTCCGTGTATCCAAGCTCATGAAACAGCTCGTCAGTCGCCATCTGGACCAATGGTTTCACATTACCCAAGGCCACGAACATCCGAAGCAGCAGGATTACCCGCTGACGATCATGTTGTTTTGGCAGAGCGGTCATCAGGATGTCACGGATTGCTTCCCGCCCCGCTTTGAGTGCCTCAGCACCGCATTCGCTGAGGAACGCGCGGCCGAGCGGGCGGATCGCGTCATGAACCTTGAACTGATCGACTCCAAAAATCTGGATCGAGCCGCTCGAACGAAGGAGCCTGAAAGCAGCGGCTGAATCGGTCAGCTCCATACCGAACGTCCGCTTGAGAATGGTGCCAGTCTCGGCCTGTGAGAGCGGAACGTCGCTGAGACTGAGCGCGCCAACCGCGCGGCGCTCATTGTCGTTGAGCGTTTCGAACACGTCAGCGAGGATGAGTTCTTGTGCTGTTTCAACGATGTGCGTCCGCTCCTCAAGGGCCGTGCAGAGACCGCCGACGTCCCCCGCGTAGGATTCAGCCGCGATTTTCAGGGCGTTTTGGACATAGAGCGGAAGGCCAGCGGTCAGCTTCAGCAGGCGCTCGTAATCTGCATAGTCCCCGCGACAACCGAGCGATGCACCTTCCGCTGCAGCGGTTTCGTTCGACCACCCGAGAAGGAGTTCTGCAGAAATGCCCAGGGTAGCTTCTAGGCGGGCGACCGCCACGTTCGGTTGCGCGAGGAGTAGGAAGCTTAGTTGCGGCGATGCCCCAATGAGGGGCACGAGATCAGCAGCGGGAACCCGATGAGCGTTGTCGAGCACGACAGTAGCCATGAGACCGTCCTCGGCTAGATGGCGGCCGATCGCGACGAGGATCTCCGTTCCGGTGGCTCCGGGTAGCAGAATCTCTCCCAGCTTACCGCCACGAGATCCGAACACCCGGGCCGCAAGCTCGCGAGCGACCGCGCTTGCCAGCGCCGGGCCGGAGATGTCCGCAACGTCGTAATACGCAAGTCGGTCGGTCGTGTGGAGAGCCGTCTGGGAAACCCAGGAGGACTTGCCTGCCCCGGAAAAGCCGATGACGAGCCGTACGCGCTGCTCACTGACGAGCGCTGGCTCCTCGTCCTGAGGCCGATATCGCAGCGGTGGCGCCGGAAAGTCTTGGAGTTGGATGACAAGTTGCTCGAAGAGCGCGGGAAGATCGACGACTGCGAAGGTGTGGTTGGGGTTGGGTTCAATGCCGGCTGAAGCGGCCAAGATACGGCCTGCGAGCTTCCAAACGAGCGTCTCCGGCGCAAGAATCGCGAATGATAGTGTCTCCGCCGCGGCTCGGCACGCCTCGAAAGCGTCGCCGACGGTGGGCCAGGGTTGTGGGAGCGATGGGGTTGGAGATGGAGACGTCACTTCGGGATGTAAGAGCGTGACGTCGCTCGGCCAGGCCGCGTTCGCAGCGCGGACGGCAAGCTCTGGACCAGGCGGTGTGTTCGATACAACGACGAATTGGCATGTACCGCTCCGTCGCCCTGCGCGGTGCTCGTCGCGAATTCGTTCGAATCTCGCGAGGGCGCCCTCGACGTCACTGAAGATCAGTCGCGATCCGCGGGTCTTGATCTGCGCATAGATTCGCTGCCCGGGCAGCACCAGCTCAATATCTTCGTCGTTTTCAACGGCGACATGTGTGACCCCTGATCGTGCGGCATGGAATAGGCACGCGGCGGCAAAAAGGTGCTGGTAGAGGAAGCCGCGATGAACGGCCTCGATGCGAGCAAGCTGGCGAGCGTCTAGGTTAAAGCTCTCCATGGCCCGCCTCGATATTGTTGTCGGGGATGGACGGCAACGCTCCGGCGTCGGCGAGGTAGTGGCGGTACGCGTAGTTGATGAGGTCCCTTACCAGCTCAAGTAGCCCACCTGTGGGCAGTCCGTCGAACGGATCGCCGTGTGCGAGAGCGTTTCGGCGCTCAGCAAGTGTTGGGTGAGTGGTGCCGATCAATTGACCCACAGCCGTTCCGCCGCAGCGCACGACCATCGGAATCTGCGTATCGGTCAGGCCATCGGAGCTGACCATGTATTGGAGAACCTTAGCAAAGCTTCGCTTATTCTTCGAGACTGATGCGCCCGCCGTAGCGATCCATCAACGCCAGCTCCAGGGCGATTAGGGCAGCGGGCTCGCTCGCCTTCAAAACGCTAAAATCGACCCATCCCAGCAAATAGAGCGCCGGCGCGCGTGCAAACTTTGCGCGCACAATCTCGGGGATGCGCGGGTCGATACCGAGGCCGTCTATAAAGGCTCGCCAGTCCGCAGCTTTCTCAAATTGGATGAATCCACCCGCATTGCCTTGCGCAGGCCAAGGGAGCAGCAATGGTTCTCCTTGATCGCTGAGTACGATGTGAGAGTGGTCGGTCACTGTGACACGTCTTCCCGCTCACTGTGCCTTCGACTTGACGGTGCTGGTCGCATACCCGAAGGCAAAGAAGAAGTGGGACACCCTGATCGTGCCGTGACTGGGCGCGAGTGCGGGATCCCGTTCGTGTTCGGTGTCGAAGTCGGCGGAAGCGAACAGGAGCGATGGCCGGGCATATGGCTCGCCTTCTTTAGTTGGGCGCAATCGCAGGAGAATGGCTAGCTCAGTGTCGCCGAGCGCATCGCGGATAGGTGGCACGACCTCCTCTTCGGGATCGAGCAGCACTCCCACCATGGCCGCATACGCCTGACGCCGGCTGTAGATACCAGTCACGAAGCGACCGAGTCCCTGCTCGCGTAGATAATGATCACGGTGCCTTTTCTGACGTCCAAGTCGCTTAAATTCGAACACGAATTTCATGGCGAGGACGTCGCTGTTCCAGCCGTAGACGATGTCGGTCCTGCGCTCCTCGATCAGTGCGCCAGTTGCTGGATCGATCTCGCCGATGATGTCCTCCGCAGCCCACATACCGAGCAGGCCGCGCTGCCGAGCGACATGGTTCTCGACGTACACCTTAAGGCGCTTGGTTAACGCATCTTCCTTGGTCTTAGGGTTGAAGTCCGGCCTGGGCCGCTCTGCGAGTTCCAGCCATCCCTGCCGCAATGCTTCAACCGCATCGGTCGCAGGTCGCAGCGGAAAGGCTGAGAGCCAATCGGCAGCCCCCATCATGCAGGCACCGCCCGGTTGTCGAAACCAGCGCGGTACTGGACAGTTCGCACGATATGTTCTGCGTCACGTAGTGCCTGGCGAACGGTCCAGCTACGCTGCATGAGCGGTCGCACCAGATAGAGGCTTCCGTCGATCCAAACCTGTGCGTCCGGGACGAGGGTGAGATAATCACCTGAGAGTACGGTTCGCAAGCCGGCTTTTCGGAGCGCGGCCAAGGTCTCAATAACCAGTTCGTCGTTGATGGTTGCCCTGCCGCTCGGCGCAGCTCGCCCCTTTTCGGCGTAGCCGACCTTTACAATTCCGGAGGGGCCAGCGCGGGCCGGATCGTTGGCCACGACGTCCACGTGGAAACATCCTCGGCCACCTGTTCGGTCTCGCCAAGTCGTAAGCGCGGTCGCCAGCGCCTTCGCATAGGTTCCGAAATCCTTCTCGTCAGCGGTTTGCTGAGCCGGCGTGTCAAGGCTCTTGAAGCTCCGTGGTCGGATCGACGGCATAAGCACCTCGACCGTCTCCGTGACCAGCGTCTGCTCCTCATCCGTCAGCCCAAAATAGGTGAAGACCGCCGCATCGAGCTCACCTCGGATGGACTCATACTGGGCAAGCTGGAGCAGTTCTGGCTGAGACCCGAGTTCGTCGACGTAGCTTGTGATCAACGTCAACGCCGATGCAGCTGCGCCAGCATCGGGGGCATCCTCCGGAGAGAAAAACGGAAATCCGTCCACGTCGGCCAAATGAATACCGTTGCGTTCGCAAAGCATCTTCCAGCCGCGCATCATCAGAAAGTAGCGGGCCAAGGTAGAACGCAAATAGACTGCGGCGAACTTAAGGAGCGGCGTATCCGCTTCGGGACCTGCAATGACGCCAATGCTATGGGTGAAGCTCGCCGGCCTGTCATAATAGACAGCGCGAACATTCTGCTGCTCGCGCGAAAAACCATCTGGGAAGATGACACGCGGGCCATCGAATACGGCGAGCACGGCTTCGTTGAGGCCAACAACGGTGTTCTTAGTCTCGGGCCAGGTCCGAAGTAAGTCCGGGTGCAGTACGGGCACGCCGGCGCTGAGGGCGCCGATCGGTACATGCGGCATCTCGCGAAGAGGGCCAGGGTCGACCGCAGTTCGGCTCTTGTCCTCTAAGTGGATGCCCTTGCGATAGGTCCAGCGCCGAAACTTCCGAGGCCCGCGCCAGAAATTGGCGAAAGTGCCTCTTAGACTGAGGCGACTCCAGATCGCTAGGTCGTTCGCATCTCCCCACATCATGGTAACGAGCAACTGCGGATTTTCGGCCACCGAGCGAGTTTGTAGTGTATGCTGATCGGCCGATTGCATAGTAAGACGGCCCAGCCCCAAACTCAGGTCGGCCTTGGGAACGAGGTAGTTGAATGTTTCTCCGAACGGGATTGTCTGGGGAACTGCCTCCGCGCGGCGCTTGCCCAGGAACACGTGGCAAGTGTTCTCGGCGGTTGGGAAGAGCAGACCCTGCAGGTCGCCGAAATTAATGATACGGCTCGGCTGGTATGCGCGCAGGAGATATGAGACGAACGTCTCGCTCGAACCTCCAAGGAGCTGACCAATCGGCAGGATGAGGCAGGCCCGCCCACCTTCATCGAGAAAGTCGAGCGCACGTAGTGCATAAGCGCCGGCGATCTGGCGCCGAGCGAAAGGCGCGCCTGCGCGTTCGGCCCATTCGTCCGCCGAGGTGTGCGCTACACCTTCCGGCTCGCTCCACGGTGGATTCGAGATAATCAGGGAGAAGCGGCGACCAAAATAAGCATGGCCGTCGTCGAAGAAATCGGCGTGATCTCGTCCGTGCGCGAGATTTCGACCCTTGAGAGGTGGCAGTTTGGTGCCGTCGCGCTCCTGTGCCTCAAGGATGTCTGCCGGATCCAACCCTTCCAGAAGCGACAGATAAAGGCTGAACGCGGTAACGCGGCAGGCCATGAAGTTGATGTCGCCGCCGAAGATGCTCCGCTTGAGGAGATCGCCGCGCTCCGCGAAGCCGAGCTGTCGTCCTTCCCGCGCTTCCGCGAGAGCAATTAGGCGTCGATAGGCGGTCGTGAGCAGGACTCCCGATCCACAGGCGCCGTCAAATATTGTCTCAGCAAGCGGATCGGGCGAAGCCAACAACGCTTGGTCCACCGCGAGCATGGCCAGATTTCGAGGGGTATAATACGCACCCTCTTTTTCCTGCTGGTCGGGCGTCAGGAACTGCTCATATAAACCCGACAACAGCTCCACCGGAATGTAGCTGAAATCGTAATTCCAGAAGTCGCCCTGGCCGGTACGCATGTCGGTCCGACGCAGAAACTGGTCCAGTAAGTCGAAGCCCCTAGCAGAAAGCGCCATCCATGGGTCGTGGCGGTCGTCCCCGAGGAAGTCGCCGTTGAAATCTGATCGCAACCGATCGATCAGTTGCGCGATGCCGCTACGATCCCGACTAGCGACCAGGACGGGGAGTTGGGCAACCTTGCGCCGGGCGCGGTAGGTCTCGCCGACGATCTCACGATGTTCGAGATAGGAGATAAACAGCACCTGTCCCATGAGGAGCTCTGCAAGCCGTCTGCTTGCCAATTCATCATCGATCCCGTCCAACCCCTCCTCGGTGAGCATGGAAACTGCGGTCGACAGATTCGACAGAAGCTTGCGGTCGACCCTCATTTTTACATCAAACCATTTAGGCAGACGTCGCGAAAGATTCGCCGTCGAAACATCGCGAGCGGAAAACGGCCCATCCGGCCGCGCTTTATCTAGATGGAGCCGCTCGCCCGATTTCTTGAGCTTACGGGCGGGAAACGCAGTCGCTTCGTCTCCCTTGAGGTCGATGACGATCGTCGCGAGGTTCTGATTCCAGATTCGCTGACGGATATTATCTAGTTCTGCATTTGAGAGGGGGACTCCATCCTCGGCCACAAAGACGACGGTTGGCACACCTTCCACGTCAAAGACGGCTTGCGCGCGGACGGCGCCGCCAGGCTTGAGGAGCGTCTTTATCTCCAACGCATAAGGATGCGTCTCGGGAATCGTTTCGCCGCGCAGATGCAGCATGTCCGGTTCGGCTGCGTAGCCGAGTTTTTCGAGCCAATCCTGAACCGCGGCACTGGTCATGTCCATTCCATCCGCCACTGCATAAACAGGAACATATTATGAGCATTCTCGCGGGCATAGGAGCTACGGTTGCGTGAACGGTGTTGTGGCAGGGGGCTCATGACGTCCGCCGGTCGCGAAGGCGCTGGGTGCCAAATGTCGGGGGCTGCTTGCCATGAACAGTCGGCAGCGAGAACAGATCAAGCTGCCTTTCCTCGTTTGCGCCCGACAGGGCAAAGCCACAACGCAGGATAGCGAGGTGGGGATTGAGGGCGATCAGGAGAGCGTCGTCCCTGGGAGCGGTCTCGACGCCATCGAGTAATACCCAAGTTCCGCCCGGCCCAAGTGCGAGCCGTTTTCCCCAGAGCGCGATAAGGGATTGCGAGAGCAGCAGCTTGCGCAGGTTGGCGAATGCGCCCTTATGAGCCTGCAACTCCAGTCTGAACTGATCGCGCAGAAGGACCGCAACCCGCAGTACAAGGATCGTCTGCCAGCTGAACATAGCAGGCGACCCCTTCTGCTTCGGGCGCTGATCCGCAGGGATCAGCGCGCGTCGGCTGGTCCATTCGCGGAGCTTGTCCGTTGAGAGCCCTGTCAGTTGCGAGGCGATCGGGGTTGGCACGAGACGCAGGAGACACCTCTTGGGTCGGGTAGATTCCTTGAGTTTAACAGAAGAATGGGTATCATACCCGACCTCGCCGGTAAAGGTTCGTTGAGATCCACCGACTAACCGCCTTTCCACGGCACACTGAGAAATCCGGGTTAGGAACCCTCCTAAATGGTTTGAGGTTCCAAAAACAGATAATGATTCCGCTAGCAAGATTAGCATAGATGTTTCGCGCGCTGCTGTGCCTCATTATGTGCTTAATCGAAGACAGGTCTCATGAATGACCGCTCGTAACTTAGATAACACTGCGTATCTCGGTAGTGCTTCATAGCGGCTTGGCACTCTGGGTCATCGGCGGCGTCCGCTCTATAGGCCTCATAATCCGCAAGGCTTGGGAACGAAAACAAAGCCACAGCAATGTTATTCGCTCCTTCGTGCGGCAGAAAATAGCCATGGTGTTGCCCGCCGAATTTTTCTACGAGCGGAATCCACAACTTAGCGTAGTGCTCGAACTCCTGAATTTTCAGCGGATCCACTACGTAACGAAGTTAGCAAGTGACCATTTTTCCTCCTCACATGAGCTATGGTTCAGTTTTTGCCTTCAGGTGCGATTCTCATGGGGTCACACCCTACCCCGCCTGCTTGTCGGGTCTCCATTGTTTGCCGCCACCAACACTAGAGCCCTCGGACTGAGGACAGCTACAAGCAGTCGATTCGACAGTACATCTATTTCCACGACAAGCGCCACCCCGATACCCTTGATGCACAGGGAGTCGAGGCTTTCCTAAACCAGCCGGCATCCATGCACCGTGTCTCCGCATCGACCCAGACCCGTGCGTCCGCGGCAGCTATGAGAGTGCACCAGTCATCTGAACGACCCTCCTATGAGACCGGCGAAGGTCGGCTCGTGGCCGAAGTGCATCAGCCGTACTGATCGTCGTCGATGAACGCCTGCAAAGCCTGCGGGTCGGGGATGTAGACGCTTTTGGCCTGGTGTTCGATCAGACCGCGCTGTTTGAGCCCCGCAAAGGCCCGGTTGACCGACTCCTTGGTCATGCCCAGATGAGTGCCCAGATCGTGCTGGCTTATCCGCAGCTGGAACCTCGGCCTCGAGGGCGTGGTGGCGGCGAGCCCACGTGCCGCATCCAGCAGAAACCGCGCCAGGCGTCTCTCGCGCGAGGCGCCGCCCGTGATCGAGATGTGATAGTCGTAGATAGCGTGCAGGCGCTGCGCGGTCAGGTGGATGACCCGGTCCTTGAGCGCCAGGGTGGCGATCGCCGAGCGCGGGATGTGGCAGACGGTGCTCTGCACAACCGCCACCAGCGTACCCGGCCAGCGTCCGGACTGGGCGCCGAAGCCCGCGATATCACCCGGGTAGGCGAACATGCCGATGCGCTCCTCCCCGGTGACCGACGGTATCATGGCTTTGAGCAAGCCCTGCCGGACAGCGACATACGTGGTGAATGGATCGCCCCTGCGCACCAGCACCCGACCGGGCACCACGCTGTACTGCTCGATGGAGCGTTCAAACGCGGCGAGTTCGCCACCGCCGAGGTGGGCGGGAATGCACCGAGGCAGCAACGGGCAATCCCGGCACCGCACGCGGGACGCATAGACCCGGTGTTTCGGGTCGTTCATGCCAAGCCCTTCCCGCTTACGCGCAAGCCCTTGCGTGAGCTTATTCTGTGCTGTTCAGGTTAAAGTTTAGCGGCACGCCTCCACGCCTGCCATCCGACGCGCCGCTCGTGGCCTCCCCGAAGGGTATCTGCGTTACGTGCCCACCTCTGTCATCACTGAGCTGCCGCCCGGCCGCTTGATGGGAGGCTGCTACCCCGGCACGTCAAAGACAAGCTCCAACCGCCATGCCCGCCCCGTGCTCCTGTCCCCGCAACGCACGAGCCGATCTCGCCCGGTGACCGGCTCGGGGCAACCACTGATCACCCCGCAGCGCTCTCCGATCTGCAAAGTATGTAAGCCTATGCTTACACGGTTCCGGGTGGCCATTGCTTCGGGGGGAGTTCTCGCCGGCTCTGTTCGCCCTTGCCGTGCCAGGGGCGCATAGGCGGCCAGGCGTCCCCTGTCTGCATTGGGTAGTGCAACGCGACGACGGAATCAGCTGATAACGATCATGCCGAGCCGGGACGACAGCGCCACCCAGAGCCCGTTGACCCGCACCGGGGGGTTCCGCGACAACGAGCTGGAGCGGCGTTTCCGCCTCGAGCATGAAAACGACGATGCCCGCCATCTTGCGTGGCTCAGTGCTGTCACGGCCGTGTTGTTCCTCTCGTTCACGGCCCTGGACCACGCGCTGTTCGGAACCGGTCGTCTGTTCTTACTGCTGCTCGGCATGCGCCTCGCCACCGCGGTGTCGCTGCTGGGTGTGACATGGCATCTGGTGCGGATGCCGGCCCAGGCCTCATCCGGGGTCCGTGCCACGATTGCTGAAAGCGTGCTGCTGATGGCGCTGCTGAGCGTGGCCGCCACATACCCGGCCGGGGCCTTCTCCTCCGTCGAGCAGGGTATGACGCTCTACGTGCTCGCCATCTACTTTCTGGTGCCAGGCCGATGGATTTTCACCGCGATCGTCGCACTGATCGGCACCGTCGCGTTTGTGGTCATCGCCACGCTGCGGTGGAATACGGCGCTGAGCGCCTGGGCCACGATCGTGGTCCTGCTGGGCTTTGGCAACTTCATTGGCGCGCTCGGTAGTTACCGGCTGAACAGCTTGCGCCGCCTCCAGTACCATGCGCTGCATGCCTTCCGCCAGAGCAATGACCAGTTACGGCGCGGAACCGGCGTACCGATGGGTTGGCCGAGTCGGTTGGTTCGGTGTGTCATATGCCGGTCTTTGGGATCTATTTTGTCTAACGCACTCTCGGGTTCCCCCCTATAGTGCCCTACTCTGCGGTAGTTTTCTTCGCAATGCGTCGCCGATCCCGCCTCACGGATAGCAATGGGCCCATCTCTTTCCTAGTCGCCGCGCGATTCGCCGTGCTGGCAGCAATTCAACAGACAGGCGGGCCCCTGAAGCCACGCTCATAGCGCAAGCTTTCGGGCGTGCCTATGCAAAAGCGGCCCGGCCAATAACATGGCGGCTGCGCAATAGGCCGCAAAGGCCACGCCGATCGCTCCCGCCCTCACGCCGTGGGACAGCAGCGTGCCCAGCACCATCGGTGCCATGGCGGTGGAGGCTACGACGCAAGCCATGAAGACACCACGAACCAGCCCCATCGATGCAGCGCCGAATAACTCCACCCACAGCGCACCGCCCAGCAGCGAACTTGCTCCGTTGGTATAGCCCAGGCCGGCGAAAACCGCCCATATCGAGGCGGATCCCAGTGGTAACGCCAGACAGGCAAAGGCCATCGCCATGGGGATGAGGTGAATGCGCGACATAGGCACGGCCCCGAAGCGGTCGGAGGCGCGGCCATAGCTCCACGTACCAAAAGCCCGACACAGCGCAAATACGGTGAAGGCAGCGCCGATCAGCCCGGGGTGCCAATGCATTTGTCGGCTAAAGACAGTTTGTTCGAACAAAAACCCTGTCGTCATGAACGGCGATGCCAGCAACAGCGCCAGCGAGGCCCAGAAGGTGGGTTGGCGCAACAGGATGCGCCGGCGATGGATGGCCCCCGCCGGTTGCGCCTCGTCCTGCGTATCACCCCGCCAGTTCAGCCCCCTTGACAGGGTCGTCAAAACGGGCAGCACAAGCAACAGCAGCACGGCACCGATCATCGTCCACAGCCAGCGCCACTGCACCTCAGAGAGCGCGGCAACGACCATAGCCGGCAGCGTCGCCTCGCCCACGATCACCCCCATGGAGGCCCAGGCGATGGCCTTACCCTTGTGACTGCCGTCGCGGCGGGCGGCAGCCACAATGCCGAGGTGCATCATGAACCCTTGCCCGCCGAGGCGCAGAAGAAAGAATGCCAGCAGCAGCAGGATCGAGGTGCTTGCGCCGCCGGCCAGCAGCGTCCCCGATGTGAAGATGCCGATGGTCAATGCGGTTGCCTGCGGCAGCGAAATGCGGTCCAGCATGCCGCCCAGCCAGAACAATGAGGTACCGCTGGCGAGCGTCGCTATGCCGTAGAGCAAGCCGAGTTGGCTACCGTCAACGCCGATCGCCACCTGAAACTGCGGGTTGAACAAGCCAATAAAAAACGTTTGCCCGAAGCTCGAAGCAAACGTCGCCAAAAACCCGAAGACGATGACCCGGGGTGGCCTAATGCGTACAGGCTGTTGTGCGGCCAACGGCATGCAGATACTCATCAATACGGCAGATCACGCCCTGCGCGCACGCAAGGCCTCTATGCTTGAGCCCTCGGTGGCGGGCAGCGCCTGGACCGCGATACCCGGTCCGCAGACGGGCCCGCCGCGCCGGCGAGGGTGGCGATTCCGGGCAAAGCGCGGGATTATAGCTACTCGAGGCCGAGCTGCCGAACGCCGTGTCGTTCTGCGCCCCCCGTTGCCTCCCCGGGAGCGAAGCCCCAAGGTAAAGACGCAACCGCGTCGCCAGTGTGCAGGCAGGCCGTTCTTAGCCACCCGCCCCTTTGCGAAGTCAGCGCCGAATTGCCATAGCTGCCGTGCAACCGTGATTCGACCTCAAGCGCACGGGCTCTCCAATTCGAAGCTTTCGATGGCCATATAGGCGAGCGGACCCGCGGAGCGTCGCGTATAAGAGCGTATATCGATGGGCCGTACGAACGCAGGCCCATCGACCCCTAACGTGTGATATTCGCCTTGTTCGCCACACGGATCCAGGCCGGTCAGCTCGCCCATGACTCGCAACTCCGCGATCGTCAGCTCGTTCAGCTCACGCCCGATCCAGGTCGCGTCAAGGCGGTGCGTATCCACGCAAGAAATCAGTGCCTTGTATCCCCGGTCCGCCAGTTGCCGGAGCAACGCATAGCGATCGCGACCCCACAGACGTGTATGCACGCCGACCCCGACGCACCGGCAGCGTTCCCGAATCCAGTTGGGGTAGCCGTCCACCTCGGCGATATCCCCGGTAACAACGCAGTCAATACCCATGTCCTCGTGCAGCGCCATCAAGGAATCTTTCCCGCCGGTCCAGAGCGCCGCTGCGCTTTGCATCGGATCACCTACCTGAGAGCTGCGACGAAACGCAGTGAAGAATAGCACCCGCCCGCGGAGACTGGCTGAAGAACCCGGTCCCCCACGACCGGATATGCCTTGTACGCTGACCGGTTCTCGGGCTGTTGAACACCCACAATCGATGAGTCCGCTTATGGCGAGCTTGAAGTCCGTCCAAGGCTGCCCAACGGCGTTTCTGAGCCGCGGCGAGCGACTCCCACCAGCAGCTGTCGCCCCACCGCTTCGCGCTGGCGATGACCTATGCCGACATCGCAAGCTGTCTGGGAATGCGCTACGAATCGATGTGCCGCGGACTCGCCGAACTGTGCCATCGTGGGCTGATCGAGTATCGGGGAAAAGCGCGTTGCCATCCCCGGCCTGGAGGCGTTGCGCGCGATGTAGCGGCGCTGTCGGTGCTTTAGTGCACCCCGCTGTCCGCCGGCAGCACGCCGTCCCGGGGACCGCCTTCATCTCCCGGGCGGTCCAGCGCGCGTGCAAGCGCGTCCAGGTCGTCCTCATCCATGGTTTCCGCGAACGGATACAAACGCTTCTCCTCGTCGCGAAAGTGGCGCGACAGCGCATCGCTCAGTTGAGCCATTAGCTCATAGCAGCGGGCGCGCTCGCGCGTATCGACCGCCGTCGCGGCCGTCTGAATTTGCGCCCGAAGGTTCTCGTGTTCACGCCGGCACTGAGCCAACTCAGCGTCACTGTCCGGACTGTGCGCGGCGATCCGCGGGAAGAGCACGCTCTCCTCGGCGCTCATGTGGGTCTCCAGACGCAGGGCGAATTCGGCAAAGGAACCCTGTGCGGCGGCCCAAGCGCCCTCATCGAACGCCGCCTGCGTTTCCATGAGCAGGGCGTTGATCAGGCGGTGCCCGGTGCTAAGCAGGATGGGGATGCTGATCATGAGACCATTTCGTTGTGATTTGTCAGGATTTCTAACACTGACGCGGACCTCATTATTGCGCATGGGGCGCCGTCAATGTGTGAAATCGACGACACGCCGATCGCTCACCCCGTGCCCGGTGCAATCGCGCAGCTCGATAGCTTAACCCTGTGACCCTTGCAGGGCTCAGTCTGTGAAATGGGGTCCATCATCCCTTCCAAGCCGCCGCCATACCCGAGCCGACCACTGCCTGAGTCTGAGCATGTAGTCCGCGACGATTCAAGCGGCGTCAAGTGACCCGCTGACGCTTACCATCCATCCGATGCCGAAACGATCGGTGACCATACCGAAGGGCGGGGCGAAGAAGGTCTTGCAGAGCGGCATCGTCACCGAGAGCGAAACTCCCTTGAATTCCGCTGTGCCGTCAACGCAGCCGTCGGAGGCCATGAGCATCGTCTCCCCGATCTGTACGCGTGCATGACCTTGAGTGTTTGCCGCCGAGACGTGCGCACAAGCACCGACTCATGCACGGCATGCGAGTTCGACTGCGCCGACGTCGATCTTTTTCATTGGTAGAAGGGCCTGCCTCGCACGCTCTGAGGTCGCCGGATCGGACAGCAGCTCGATAAGGCGATCCGGCACGATCTGCCACGAAAGTCCGTAGCGGTCAGTGAGCCAGCCGCACTGCTGCGCCTCGCTCGGACCGCCCTCGGCAAGCTTGTCCCAGTAGTAATCGACCTCCGCCTGGGTCTTGCAGTGCACAACGAAGGAAATCGGCAGGCGTGAGCTGGAGCGCGTGGGGCTGGGAGACAAGCTCGATTCATATCCAGCGGAGTTGTCCGGCGGTCAGCAACAGCGTGCCTCCATCGCACGCGCTCTGGCCATGGAACCCGAAATCATGCTGTTCGACGAGCCCACCTCCGCGCTCGACCCCGAATCAGTGGGTGGCGTATTGCGCGTGATGCGGGACCTGGTCAAGGAAGGCATGACGATGGTCATCGTCTCCCACGAGATGGCGTTCATCAAAGCCGTGGCCCACGACGTCATCTTCATGGTCGACGGCCAGATCTCCGAGGAAGGATCGGCGCAGCAGATCTTTGATCGCCCCCATAATCCGCGGACGCGGGAATTCGTTCAGGGACTGTCCGAACATTTCGCAGACGCCGAGGAGCCCTAGGGGTGCAATCCTTCTTCCTGTTTGCATGGCAGTCATTGCCGGAGTTGCTTCATGGCACGGAGTTCACGCTGGTGATCTGGGTGATCAGCGTGAGCTTCGGCTTCTTCTTCGGGCTCTCTCTGGCGGTGATGCGTGTCTATGGCAACCGGCTGTCGTATGCGCTGTCGACCGGCTACATCGAGCTGATCCGCGGCACGCCCATGCTGGTGCAGATGTTTATCGTCTATCTGGGCCTACCCGAAGTGGGCATTGTTCTCAGCCCCGTCACGGCGGCCGTCGTGGCCATCGGGTTGAATACGGCCGCTTATCAGGCCGAGTATTTCCGCGGCGGGATACGCTCCATCCGAAGCGGGCAGATGATCGCGGCACGAGCGATCGGGATGTCCCGGCGTCAGGGCATCCTCTACATCATTCTCCCCCAGGCGCTACGTATTGCACTCCCGCAGTGGAGCAATGAGGTCATCCTTGAACTCAAGTATACGTCGATCGCTTTCGCAATCAGCGTGCCGGAGCTGATGGGGCAAGCCAAGGTCATCGGGGCGGACACCTTCCGATACTTCCAGATATTCCTCGTCGCCGCGGCGATCTACCTGGTACTCGTCGGTATCGTGACGCGCGTGCTGGGTATAGTCGAGAAACGGTTCGCCTTAAAAACTTAGTGGCGATTGCCGGTACGCAGTCAGTATAGCCGGACGGCTTATCTGCGCCCGCATAATGACTGCGATTCTCTGCCTCTTATCTGGTCCGACGCCGTCGCGCTTTTCAGTCTACGCCGCCCGATACATCCTCATTTGAATTGGGGAGAAACAGGAGGGTGTTTCCCGACTTTTTGTGCAGTCTCTGCTCCGGGTTCTCATGAGATATGGACAAGTCGTCTTTCAGCCCGTGCTAAGGGCGCAACGAGGTTTCATGCACAGATTTATCATACCTGATGGCAAGGGCGTCTCCCCTTTGTCGCCGCCAACAGGCGGATGGTGAGGCGTCCGACGAACCTTCAACACCGACCCCGATGGGCAGTGTCGCGTTTCAGCCAACCACGGCCTGCTTCTTCACCACTACCAAGCGTAGCGGCCTGCCTCCTCTAGGCGCCCGGGCGCGCCAGCGAGGCGATGCCACTGAAGCTAGCGGCCGGGTTTCGACGCCCCGGTTCTGCGTATCGG
>Ga0102962_1000500_pt1 | contig 18569 bp, 14 predicted proteins | sample SalPonF2_C_D2_MG_FD_84519 | JGI IMG/M metagenome (GOLD analysis project Ga0102962, IMG submission 84519) | Salt pond soil microbial communities from South San Francisco under conditions of wetland restoration - Salt Pond MetaG SF2_C_D2_MG ...
CCGCGGATATCTTTTATGTTCCCGAAAAGAAACTTCTGCTGATTCCTACTTTTTTTGATAACAGGATCATGGCCTACAAGGTTGATATTTTATAATTGAAATTAATTTTTGCACTTAAGCAGGGGCGTTTATTCTGAAAACAACCCTGCTTTTTCAATTGACTCCCTGCTTTTATCCAAGGGCCTTTAAGATATAATCCAGTATTGGATCAGATTCCTTTGGGCTGATAAAAGCATGGGTTTTGTAACGGGGAGACTTCAGAAAGCCCCGGTCAATCATTTCATTGATGGTTGAAAGATATTCCAGCGACGTTTTCCCGATCAGCAGATTTTCCAGATTTTGATTTTGCTTGTAAAGCTTTAACACTTTTTTAAATCCCTGCAGATACAAATAATCTTTTGTAAATCCGCCACCTCTGAAAGTCCGGGCTGTAATATAAAATGCACTCTCAGCATCAATTTTATATTCATCGGTTAAATACTCAAAAAGCGACCGAAAATCATAGCCCTTTAGCATCAGTTGTATAGCTACTACCCTGTACGAAAGCACTTTTAAGCGTTTGAGGGACAGGTTACCTGACAAATATTCACTTAGAATCGCCAATCCTTCCTGGGTAAGATCATTGAGAGGCAGACCAATATTAAACAGTTTTATGGGCTGTTCCAGAGAATTCATCGTTGAAACTGCATGTAAGCCAATCTCATGATTAACCAGACCCAACAGATCAGTCTTTGAGAAAGTAGCGCCTCTTTTCAGAATGGCAGTTCTTCGATGATTAATTACCAGTGCTTTCGAAGCAATTTTCGAAGATATCTCTGTCCTGAAACTAAACCCATATTCCCTGATCTCCTTTTCAAAAAAACGCCTTGCGTCATCAACATCAAGTAATTTATCGCTGTGGCTTTCTATTTCGGGACAGTGAATAAGGAATCCGGCATCCTTTAAATCGGCCTCCCTCGGCTCTCCGTAATATCTCAGTGAATTATAGAGAAATTTATGAGATCCGAGATTTGAGAGAATATCTATTTTATTTGCGTAAGCGCTTATGGTATCTTTGTACATGTTTTGAATACTCACATCTTCAATTCTTTCAACCTGAATGGAATAGAGTTTTCTTTTTAGCTCAAAAGGATCTATGGAGAGTTGACGGTATTTGAATGAAGGGACATACTTTAAACGGGAAGAAAAGAATTTCTTTCGTTCCTGTTCCAGGTTCAAAGGGTTAACATAATTGAGTAATTCAAAACTTCTTACCAGCGAATAAAGTTCTTTGTCGATTTTATACAGCAGTTTTCCGGGATCCGCTGGCAGAAATGATGATTTATCCGGAGGGTTTAGGTTTGTGAAGGTGCGGGCAAAAATATAAGAGGTTAACAACAGCGCCTTTTTAATTTCTTCCCGGAGTTCATTTATCACCTCAGGGAAAATTTCCCCGGTTGTTTCATTGCAGTATATTTTTTTAATTTCTGTTGCCAGAACGAGTGTGCGTGGATGTTCTCCGGTGAGTTGTTTAAGCATATTTCCTGCCCCGCCGAACACATCATTTTCAGCAATACTGGTTTCAAAATCACGGAGTTTAATGTCAGACAGAGCCTGGATCCACTTATTCACCACAGGCTTGTATTTATTTCTGTCAATATACCGGGTTCCCACATTAAACAAAGGAACTTCCCGGTCGTATCGTTTGTAATTATAGGAATGGATATCAAAAACCAGGCAACCTCCAAAAAGCATTTCTGTTTTTTTTACCAGGGCATTCAGCACCTTATAAAAGTTGCAGTGCTTTGTTAAAGTGTTCCTTGTATCAATGCTGTTAAGTGGTGAACGCCAAACTTTTTTAGCCCATGCAATATCATAGATACACTCTTTTTCATTTCGGTTCAGGTCATATTCATACCTGGAATCATGAACAATAATGGAAACAGGCCATGATGATATAAAACTGCCGGTATGAGGATCTTCCTCCTGCCAGCGCTCATAGTCGTTCAAAACGATTGACGGATGGAGCTCCTCTCTTAGCTGATGACCATTATGAATGGCCGTACACAAAGCGGGAAGATATTCCCTGATCTTAACAGTAAAAGCGCCATCTGAATGCATTGCTTCAAAAAGAGAACCCGCCTGAATACGCCTGATCATCTCACTGGTATTCAGCTTAAGCATCTTCCACTGTTTTTCTGAAAGCTCGTTTTCTGAGTATTGAAGCCTCCCGGTTTCTTACTTCCTCCTCTGCAAAATCAAGTATCTTTTTCTGAAGTTTTACCCTGTTTAGTTTGTTGATACGTGAAATACCACCCGGGCTGCATACATTAATTTCAATAAGTTTTCCATTGATGATATCCAACCCGACAAAATAGAGACCGTCTGCTTTGAGTCTTTTTGAAACCTGCCCGCAAATGTATTTTTCCTTCTTTGTAAGGGAATGTTTTTGTACGGTTCCTCCGGCATGTACGTTGCTCCTTATATCATCTTTGGCCGGAATTCTTTTCATGGCTCCAATGGGTTCTCCGTTTAACATCAGCACTCTGATGTCTCCCAGTTCAGCTCCTTCAACATATTCCTGCAGAATAACATAGTTGTTTCCTTCCCTTCCGTCAATATAAAAGTCAAGCAAAGAATTGATATTCTGAGGGGCATTCTTCTCAATTACAATCACCCCACTGCCACCGAATCCGTTAAGAGGCTTGAGAATCATCCTGTCTGCAGGGGCTGTTTGTATGATCTTTTTCAGATATTCTTTGTTTTTGGATACATGCGTGACAGGTATGATCTCATTCTGCGGATCATAAAAGGCCGCAGTATATAGTTTATTGTTGGCCTTACGCAATCCGTCGATATTATTCATTATGAAAGTATCACTACTTACTGAGTCAAGAAAATTCAATAATGTGTTATCGAGGGGTGGATTATCACGCATAAAAATTACATCAAATCCTGACATAGGCAATAATTGTTCTTTGAATTCTACATTTTTATAGAAATTAATAATGTTATTGCTTATGATAGGCTTTTTTACTATAACCTTTATAAATCCATGAGTCACACTGTTTCTGATGGTCAGGTTGTTTGGGTAAATAATACCCACGGTATGTTTTCTGATAACCGATTCATGGATCAGCCTGAGTGTGCTGTCATTTTCAGGAACAACGCGCTCCCAGGGATACATTATAAAACAAATATTCACTTATTGTATGATTTAAACAGTAATGGAAAAAATAAAATGAGAGATATAATATCTTAGCTCCTGAATAAAAGCGGAACCAACAATTCTGATAATAATGGTCATATAAATATTTGGCAATCAATCGTAAAGTTCATATAACGGCGACAATGTGAGATAATTGTATCAATGATTCTTTAAAAATGAATGGGGTCTAAATTAAAAATAAAAATAAGAATTTTTTTATCCCTGATAAGAATATAATTTGAAATTTAACAATTGGTTTTTCTGTGAGGAATACGGAGTAATCCGAGAGAAATGAAATTTAAGATTTTCTTTCGGTTCCTTTCTGGCATTGATAATGGTGGAAATTGAGCAACTACCCTGCCCGGATGTTCAGATGCCGCGCAGGGTTTTAATTTTCAGTATCAGTTTGCAATAACGCAGTTATCGGACATTATGGACAGACACTAAAAAAATTGAACTTTACTGTTTAAAAGGCAGATGCTGTTTTTTTATAAAGTCATCAAGCAAATCATTCAGGTCGGGTTTGCCTATTTCCTGCAGGTCATAATAAACACGTGTATTAGGTTTTTTTATCTTTATAATCCTGTTCAGGTCAATGGGGGTTCCGATGATTACGGCGTCGCAATCGGTATTGTTAATCGTTTTTTCCAGGTCTTTCAATTGCTGTTCACCATAGCCCATTGCTGGCAGGAGGCTTCCTATATTCGGATAAATGTTAAAGGTTTCCTTCAATTTGCCTGCAAGATAGGGCCGGGGATCAACCATCTCTGTAGCGCCAAATTTTCGGGCAGCGATGATGCCGGCACCGAGTTTCATCTCTCCGTGTGTCAGCGTTGGGCCATCCTCAACAACCAGTACTCTTTTCCCTCTTATTATATCAGGATCATCAACCTTTATCGGGGAAGCAGCATCAACTACAGTGGCGGCTGGATTTACCTTTTCGATATTTTCTCTTAGCAACTGAACAGCTTCCGGGCTGGCAGTATCCATTTTATTTATGATGACAGCATCTGCCATCCTGAGTGTTACTTCTCCCGGATAGTAAGAAAGTTCATGGCCTGCACGGTGTGGATCTACCAGGGTGATCATCAGGTCAGGTTTATAAAAGGGAAAGTCATTGTTCCCGCCATCCCACAAAATAATATCACATCCGGCAGGGTCATTTTCTGCGGCAAGCAATATAGCTTCATAATCAACACCTGCATAGATTACATTACCTCTGACGATGTGGGGTTCATATTCCTCCATCTCTTCAATTGTACAATCATGTTTTTTAAGGTCACCAATTTCAGCGTACCGTTGTACTTTTTGTTCGACAAGATCTCCGTAAGGCATCGGATGCCTGATAGCTACAACTTTTAATCCCTTTGCCATCAGCAGCTCAATAACCCTTCGTGAAGTCTGGCTTTTACCGCAACCAGTCCTGACAGCCCCAACTGCAATTACTGGTTTTGCACTTCGTACCATGGTGTCACCGGATCCCATAAGAACAAAATTTGCACCTGCAGCATTGACGATTGCACTTTTGGCCATCACTTTCGCATAGGGCAGATCGCTGTATGAAAAAATACATTCGTGAACGTCATGTTCTTTGATCAGGGAAGGCAAATTACTCTCTGAATATATGGGAATGCCCTTGGGATAAAGGTCTCCGGCAAGGGCCGCCGGATATTTTCTGCCGTCAATATCTGGTATTTGTGCTGCTGTAAAAGCAACAACATTGTAGTTGGTATTGCCGCGGAAGTAGGTATTAAAATTATGAAAATCCCTGCCGGCAGCTCCAATAATGATAACATTTCTTTTGTTCATAACAGTACCGTATTAGTGTGAATGATTCAAATAAGTTATACAAAATATTTGTAATATTGATTATATTTTGTCTGGTTATGAAGCATATAGAGTATAACGGCTTACTGTTAAATTCCTAAATATCAGCATGACAGGCGGTTATGGAAATATTAATGCAAAATAGAATTTATATGTTTAATAATATCGATTATTACTCTGTAAATCATTACCTTTAACAGGTAATTTGGGCGTTTTATATAGTCTGCCCATGTTATTCGGAGTGATATATCCGGAATCTGACATTTAAAACCGTAAGCTTAGATGAACTTTTTAGCGCATTTTTATTTATCAGGCGACTCAGATGATATAAAGATTGGAAATTTTATCGGTGATTATGTAAAAGGAAGTGATTATCAGGATTATCCTGAAAGTATAAAAAAAGGCATTTTGTTACATCGTAAAATTGACAGTTATACTGATACACATTCGGTTGTGCGAAAGAGCAAACTTCTGTTCGCCTTAAAATACCGCAAGTACGCCGGTATTATTGTAGATATCTTATATGACCATTATCTGTCGGTTGAATGGGACAGGTACTCAGAAGTACCTCTTCATGAATATATTGAAGAGTTATATCTTATGCTTGAAAAAAATTATGACAGGCTGCCTCCCCAGGTTCAGCTTTTTGTTTACCGTTTTATCGGGGACGACTGGTTAGGTAAGTATCAGGATTTAGCCGGAATTGAGACTGTTTTACACCGGATGAGCAAGCGAACATCTCTTCCTGAAGAAACTGATTTCGCACTGGATGTAATTCATGCCAATTACACCCAGCTGATGGATCATTTTAATCAGTTTTTTGTACAGCTTGTGAACTATGTACGAGAAAAATTCCTTATCAGTTTCCCGGTAAAATAACAGTTCTATTCTTACACAAGGCTAAGAAAGGAATCCGTCCAGACTGGCCAGAACCTGAAATAAAACACAAACTCTCAGGAGCACATGGAAAGGGAAGCCTCATTTTCTCGGTTGTTCAGGCTGTATTTATTTTTGTTTACAGCAAGAATTTTGTCAAATTCTTTGGTATAGAAAAACTCTTCTTCGCCAAAAGCAGGGTTCAGATCGTTCAGCCAAAGTGCATCTTCATCATATTTGGCAAAGAATGGCCGACCGACCCATTCCGGACGACGGGCCTGTATGAAATTGAGCACTATTATTTTTTCGCCTTTCACTTCAGAGACGCCCACAATACGTACTTTGCCAGGATTGGCTGACATGCTTGGTCCGCGAACCGTACGGCAAATCCCGCTAACGCTTGAAAAAGCCTCCCTGTAAATGGATGCGGTTTTTACCAGGGGTACTGAGAAATATTCCTGAGCACCGGTTTCTCTGGCGACAAACATATAATAGGGAACCAGTCCGAGTGCTACCTGCTTTTTCCACATTTTAGACCAGACATCAGCATCAGCGTTTATGTGATTCAGTACTGGTGATTGTGTCCTTATCTGAGCGCCGGTTGCCCTGATGCGTTTGATGGCTTTTTTAACGGCAGCAGTTGACAATTCAACCGGATGGCTGAAATGAGCCATAATAGCCAGGTGTCTTCCGGATTTAACCACTTTTTCAAACACACGCAATACATCATCCGCATCTTTGTCTGTAAGATAACGGTAAGGCCAGAACGCCAGCGATTTAGTACCTATTCTTATGTTTTTCAGTTGAGGCAGGTCGGCTTTCAACAGCGTGCTGATGTAGGCGTCAAGAAACTTTGCGCTCATGATCATAGGATCACCGCCAGTAAATAAAATGTCAGTTACTGAGGGATGATTCTTCAAATATTCAACCAGCAGATCAGCTTCTTTCATGGCAAATTTAAAATTGTCCATGCCGCTGAACTGGGGCCAGCGGAAACAAAACGTACAATATGCATGACATGTCTGTCCCTGACTGGGGAAAAACAAAACAGTTTCCCGGTACTTGTGCTGAATACCCGGAAGTTTTTGCCCGTCGAGTTCGGGTACATTAAGCTCCAGCTGTCCGGCCGGATGAGGGTTTAACTCTATTCTTATCTTATCTGCGGTTTCCCTGATGTGTTTTTTATTGCTGCTGGTATTCAAAACTGTTGCCATCTGCTCATAATGATGAGATTTTAACATTTCCTTCTGGGGAAAATTGAGGATAAACATGGGATCGGTTTCATAGTTGTCCCAGTCTATCAGTTCATTAACAACATAATTGTTTGTTTTAAATGGCAATACATTTCCAACTACTTCAATGTCAAACAGCTGTTCCTTGCTGAGTTTTTTTAGGGCAGATAATTTCCTGTAATTATGAAGTGAATATACTTTATAATTCATCTGTTAATTCCTTCTATTAGGGTTAATGCTATATATGTCAGGGCAGTATATGATATGATACCAGCCGGAAGTGTTGCAATATTACAAAAAATCCGCCAAAGAATGAAATTCCAGGGCGCTGTTATGAAACATGAGACATCAAAGTCTCAGAATATGAGCGAGATATAATTTACGAGCGGGTATGTTTACCTGAGCAGTTCCATGCGACTTGCATCCAGTCTGAGCAACACAAAGAGCAAAATTGTAAATGCCCAGAGCGATGAGCCGCCATAGCTGAAGAAAGGCAGTGGTATACCTATAACAGGTACAAGACCAATCGTCATACCTATATTGATCACCACATGAAAGAAAAGGATGGAAACTACTCCGTATCCGTATATTCTGCTAAAAGAGGATCGCTGTCTTTCTGCAATGATCAGTAATCGAATGAGTAATATAGTGAAAAGAACCAGTACCGTGGTTGTACCTAAGAATCCCCACTCTTCACCTACTGTACAGAATATGAAATCTGTGCTTTGTTCCGGTACGAAGTCAAATTTGGTCTGTGTTCCTTTTAAAAAACCTTTTCCTGTAAGTCCGCCGGAACCAATGGCTATTTTAGACTGGTTTACGTTGTACCCGACACCAAGTGGATCAGATTCCAGTCCGAGCATAATATTTATTCTTCTACGCTGATGCTCTTTCAACACATGGTCAAATACATAATCTACTGAATTAGAAAATACGATTGCCCCACCTAAAAAGGCCAGCACCACCAGAACATTTTTTAATTTGAGTTTAAGTGCCAGGTATAAAATGGGAATTACGGCTACAATCAGACCGGTGAAAATAATTCTGGTGTGGGTCCAATGAGTTCCGGATAATTTACTAAATCCATAGACCAGCCCGGCAGATGCTGCAATAATCAGTCCTCCTGCTAATGCCTGCTTCAGATTTTTATTCATCAGGGCATAGGCAAATAAGGCCACGCTGATAAGAATGACCAGTATACTGAAAGTTTCCATCATCAAGGTTATGAAAAACAGGATGGCTATCAATATACCCAAAAAGAAAAATCCCGGGTGCATACCTTCCCGGAAAAGTACAATAATGAAAGAAGCATATACCAGTGCAGATCCTGTATCCGGTTGCATAAAGATCAGCAGCGCAGGAAAAAAAATGATAAACGCGATAATGATCAGGTTCCTAAAATTCTTAACACCAACATTATAGCCACTAAGGAACCGGGCCAGCGCCAGGGCTGTGGCCACTTTGGCAAATTCAGCAGGTTGTACCCTGAAGCCTCCCAAAGCAAACCAGGAGCGGGCTCCGTTTATCTCCTTTCCGATAATCAGCACTCCTATCAATAAAAGAATGGTAAAGCCATAAATGATGTAGGCAAAAAAGGAATAGAATTTTGTATCTATAATGAATATTATAACGGCCATTACTACAGCCGCAATGATCCAGATCAGCTGTTTTCCGTATCTCTGTGTCATGTCCAGAATGCTGTGATGCTGTTCGTTATAAACGGCAGCATAAATATTAATCCATCCCAGAAATACCAGGATGAGGTATAATAGTACAGTAAACCAGTCGATACTGGAAAATATGTTAATTCTTCTCGTCATGATTGTGAATCAGATCTCCGTTTAAAACTCGTTGCTCCAGCCATTTACGCCTACGGGAAATATGGCCCTTCAGGTATTTTTCAATCATCAGACTTGCAATGGGAGCGGCCCAGGTGGAACCAAAACCGGCATTTTCAACAAATACTGAGATTGCTATTTTGGGATTATCACGTGGGGCAAAAGCAATAAAGATAGAATGATCTTTCCCATGGGGGTTTTGTGCTGTACCTGTTTTGCCGCAAACGGCTATGCTGTCTATGGCAGCAATACGTGCTGTACTGCCTTCTCCGCCGTTTACTACCCGGTACATGCCTTCAATTACTTTTTCAAAATTGGCAGAATCGATTTTTGTATAGTGTTTTTTTGTAAATCTGTCGTCAATTGTATTCTCACCCTGAACGCTATGAACAACATGAGGGATGTAATAATAGCCACGATTGGCGACAGTAGCAGCCATGTTGGCCATTTGAATCGGAGTAATTCCCAATTCACCCTGCCCGATGGCCAACGAAATAATAGTTAGTGACTTCCAGCCATTTTCACCATAATACCGGTTATAATAGTCTGGTTTTGGAACAAATCCATCTAATTCATTTACAAGGTCTGTATTTAATTTTTGTCCAAAGCCGAATGAGGTAACGTAATTTCTCCACACATCATAAGCTTCCTCAGTGCTGTTATAAACCGGATTGTCAATAATTCTTCGGAAAACATTACAATAATAAGCGTTGCATGAGATCTGAATTGATTCCGGTAAATTTAACGGGGATTTATGTCCGTGACAACCCACATGAATTCCTCCTGCAGTATAGCCATAGTGGCATGAAAATTCTGTATTGTTATTGATAACGCCCTCCTGCAGGCCAATCAATGCATTAATTACCTTGAAAGTTGATCCGGGAGGATATTTTGCCATTACAGCTCTGTTAAATAGCGGTTTGAGTGTATCCAGTAACAGTTTCCTGTAATTATTGGTTCGTACACGGCCAATCAGTAGAGAAGGATCATAGGAGGGAGAGGAAACCAGGGACAATATCTCCCCCGATTCAGGATCGATAGCAACAATACTGCCCATTTTGTTCTGCATGAGTTCTTCCCCGTATTCCTGCAAACCAATGTCCAGTGAGGACACCAGGTTGGAACCGAAAACCGCTGCAGTATCATATTTTCCATTGTCATAAGATCCTTTAATCCGGTTGTGGACATCCACCAGATAAATGTTAACACCTTTCTTCCCGCGGAGTACTTTTTCATATGATTTTTCTATACCACTGATGCCTATATAGTCTCCCATCTGGTAATAAGGTTCTTTTTTGATGATGTTATTGTCAACCTCACCAACGTAACCAAGTACATGGGCAGCGCTGCTGTCAGCATATTTTCTTAATGTTCTGGGCTGGACGAAAAAGCCCGGATATTTGTATAACTGTTCCTGCAAAACAGCGTATGTTTTTGAAGACAACTGTTTAAGAATAACTGAAGGCTTGTAACGCGAGTAATTTTTGGCATGCTGCAAGTTGGTCCGTAGTGTTTCTTTTGAGATATCGATCATTTCACACAAAGTGGCGGAATCAAAAGCTTTGAGCTGCATGGGGTTGACCATCAGGTCGTACGCGGCTTCATTGTAAACAAGTAGTTTTCCGCTACGGTCGTAAATGAGCCCGCGAGCCGGATACTGGGTTACATAACGTTGAGAATTATTTTCTGCTGAAAATTTGTATGAAGAATCCATTACCTGGATGAAAAACAACCGGCCAATGAAAATCAATATTACCAATATGATCAGGGTTCCAATTACAAATCTGCGAACCTCAAGGGAATCCATAAATTAAGACTTATAAAAAAATATCTGACTAAATAGAATTAGTATAACGGTGAAAAGGGTACTTAATATTGCCCTTAACAGTGTAAGAAAAAAATCGTCAAATTTGAATATTTCCAAATAGAACAATGCCAGGTGATGCAGAAAAACCAGGATCAGGGAATATTTCAAAAACCATTCGAAGCCATAGGAATAGAGGCGCGGATAGGTACCTGTCTCGTAACCATCCCTGGGAGCAATAAGATTCAGCACGTAAGGGCGTAAAAATGCCATAAATACAGTAGCGGCTGTATGCATCCCAACTGTTCCTGTAAACAAATCAATTGATAATCCCAGGAAAAAACCAGAGACGAGCAATAACCACCCGGGTGTCTCGAAAGGCATAAGCAATATGAACAATACGTACAGATAAGGATTGATATATCCGCTGAACTGTATGTTATTCAATACCAGCACCTGTAACAATACCAGGAAAATAAACCTGAAGGCATTTTTTAACAATAATTTAATCATTGCCAGCTCGTTCCTCTAGTTTTTGTTGCTCATCACGCATCAGATTTTTAACTACATGTACATACGAAAGATTTTTAAAATCGTTTGCTAATTCTACCTTGATAGTGTAAAAATTTCCTCCTTTAATCTTGTAATCTGATACAAATCCAATAATAATCCCGGCAGGGAATATTGAAGAAAATCCACTGGTAACTATTGTATCACCAATATTGATTTTAACATGATGAGGTATCTGGTTTAAATTTACAGTTTGATAATCTTTGCCTTCCCATTCCAGACTTCCATAATAATTATTTTTTTTGAATTTGGCACTTATTTTCAGGTTTCTGTTCAGTAGTGAAATAACTGTCGCATAATGAGGTGATACAGCTTTGACAACTCCGATCACACCATTTGGTGCAATTACGCCCATATCGGGTTCAATTCCCTGGATGCTACCCTTATTCAGAGTGATAAAATTATATTGTTTGTTGGTTGAATTGTTTATTACCCTGGCTGGCGTATAATAATATGCTTCATCATAAAGGGAATCTGATACTAAATGAAAATTAGATTTTCGTGAAGCCCATGATGACTGAAGCTGATTGCGAAGTTTTGCATTTTCCTCAATCAGTTCCTGATTTATTTCATAAAGTCTGGTATATTCTTTTGCCTGATGAGCACGCTGGAAAAAATACCCGGAAATTGACCGCGTGAAATTCATTACGCGTGATTTTTGAAAATCATTTTTCTGTACCAGCAGGTATATCGAAAAGGATTCAATAATCACAAATACTATAAAAAAATGATGACGTAAGATAAAACGTAACAGATTATTCCTCATTTCTTTATTTGTTGAATGGAGTCCCTTTCAAGATTTCAGGAATTACCTCATCAGGAACGAAAATTTATCAACATTTTTAAGTGCAATCCCTGTTCCTCTGGCAACTGCATGTAATGGATCTTCAGCCACATGAAACGGGATATTGATCTTGTCAGTAAGACGCTTATCCAGTCCTCTCAGCAATGCACCACCACCTGCCAGGTAAATTCCTCTGGATACAATATCAGCATATAATTCAGGTGGAGTCTGTTCCAGCACTGCAAGAATGGCTGTCTCAATCTTTGACAGCGATTTGTCAAGACAGTGAGCAATTTCCTGGTAAGAAATGGGAATTTCAATTGGCATGGCAGTCATCAGGTTCGGGCCGCGGACACTAAAATCAGCAGGAGGAGTTTCAAGATCAGGCAGGGCGGAGCCTACATTTATCTTAATGTCTTCTGCAGTACGTTCGCCTATTTTGATATTGTGCTGGTGCCTCATATACGCCTGAATGTCGGCAGTAAAACCATCCCCTGCAATACGGATCGACTGATTACATACAATTCCGCCAAGGGCAATAACAGCAATTTCAGTGGTTCCACCACCAATATCAACTACCATGCTTCCTTCGGGAGCCTCAACGTCAATACCAATACCAATGGCAGCTGCCATCGGTTCATAGATCATATAAACATCACGCCCGCCGGCATGTTCAGATGAGTCGCGCACTGCGCGTACTTCCACCTCAGTACTTCCTGATGGAATACAAACCACCATCCGAAGGGTAGGGGTGAACATTTTTTGCCGGGGATTGATCATCTTGATCATACCTCTGATCATTTGTTCAGCTGCGTTAAAATCAGCAATAACCCCGTCGCGTAAAGGACGGATGGTTTTTATGTTCATGTGGGTCTTGCCATGCATTTGCCTGGCTTGTTCACCAATGGCGATCAGTTTACCTGTTGTCTGATCTATAGCAACTATCGAAGGTTCGTCTACTACAACTTTATCGTTATGGATGATTATCGTATTGGCAGTACCTAAATCAATTGCAATTTCCTGGGTTAAGAATGAAAACATTCCCATATGGCAGCTTAATTATAAATTGTTGTTAATTATTTATTAATGTTTGAAATGTCTGATACCTGTAAATACCATTGAAATGCCATTTTTGTTACAAAAATTTACAGAATCCTGATCTCTGACAGATCCTCCGGGTTGAATGACAGATGTAACTCCCACTTGCTGAGCAATTTCCACTGAATCAGCAAATGGAAAAAATGCATCTGAAGCCATTACAGCTCCCTGCAGACTAAAACCGAAACTTTCGGCCTTCTGAATTGCCTGGCGGAGGGCATCAACCCTTGATGTTTGTCCGACCCCGCTGGCAATTAACTGACCGTTCCTGGCCAGCACAATGGCATTTGATTTGGTGTGTTTTACAATTTTGTTGGCAAAAATAAGATCTTGTATTGTTTTTTCATCTGGTGTGGTTTCAGTTACCACTTCCAGATTGTCTTTGGTTTCCATCTGCAGATCCTTGTCCTGCACAATTACACCGTTAAGTAGCGAGCGATACTGTACAGCTCCCATATCACGGCTCTTCAGAATCAGAATGATCCTGTTCTTCTTTGATTTTAATATATCAAGGGCTCCTTCATCATAGGAGGGAGCGATAATTACCTCGAAGAAAAGTTTATTGATTTCTTCAGCGGTTTCTTTGTTAAGTTTGGTATTGGTAATCAGGATACCCCCAAAAGCTGAAACCGGATCGCCGGCCAGTGCATCTTTATAGGCATCCAGCAAATTGTCCCTTGAAGCCAGTCCGCAGGCATTATTATGCTTCATGATGGCAAAAGTGGTGGTGCTGAATTCAGTGATCAGGTTGACCGCGGCATCAATATCAAGTAAATTATTGTATGAAATCTCTTTGCCATGGATTTTGTCGAACATCTTGTTGAAGTTTCCAAAATAAAATCCCTGTTGATGCGGATTTTCTCCATACCTAAGGGTTTGTCCATGTTGATTGCTTGCCTTGAAGCTTTTGATTTCTTTACCCAGGTTAAAATAGTTAAAAATAGCTGTATCGTAATGAGAAGAAATGTCGAAAGCTTTAGCCGCATAATTTTTGCGGTCTTCAACATCGGTTTCCCCGTTTTTTTCATTTAGCAATTGCAGAAGATCTTCATATTGGGCACGGGAAGAAACAACCAGGACATCTTTAAAGTTTTTTGCTGCTGCCCTGATAAGAGAAATACCGCCGATATCAATTTTTTCAATGATGGATTGTTCATCAGCTCCTGATGCAACAGTATCTTCAAACGGATAAAGATCAACGATTACAAGATCTATGGCAGGAATTTCATATTCCCCCAGCTGATTAATGTCATTTTTGTTGTTACGACGAGCCAGTATACCTCCAAAAACCTTTGGATGTAAAGTCTTTACCCTGCCTCCCAAAATCGAAGGATAACCTGTCAGTTTTTCAACCGGGGTTACCGGAATATCCATCTGACTGATAAATTCCTGTGTTCCACCTGTAGAAAAAATTGTAACTCCCAGTTCGTTGAGTTTTTTTACTATTTCATCAAGATTATCTTTGTGGAATACTGAAACCAGGGCGGTTCTGATCCTCTTTAATTCACTCATTTACAATTAAAAATTAAATTTCGACAAAGTTATTAAAAAGTTAATAAATTTGGGTATTTTTAATATTTTTATACAAGGAATTACTGTTTGCGGTGCACTAAAGTAAATGAAAATTTCCTATTCAATTGTTTTTTCCTGCTAAAATTAGCAATCTATTTATATTTTTGGGGTAAACTAAATTGTTATTCATGCACCAACTGAGACTGATAAAAGAGAGTCTTATATTTGCGTATAACCAGGTTATCGTGAATAAGCTCCGCACCATACTTTCGTTGCTCGGTATTACGATCGGTATATTTGCTATTATTTCGGTATTTACGGTAGTTGATTCTCTGGAGAAAAATATTCGTGAAAACATCTCGGCACTTGGAAGTGACATCGTTTATATACAGAAGTGGCCCTGGTCTTTTGGCCCGGATTATCCATGGTGGGATTATATGAAAAGGCCCGTGCCTGATATCCGTGATTTTGAAGCTATACAAAGAAAGTCACAGCTGACACAGGATGTGTCATTTTCCGTTTCTGCAGGACGGACAGTAAAGTACAGGGATAATTCTGCCGACAACATTGGTATTTGGGCAAATTCTTATGAATTTCAGCATATCCGGCCTTTTGAGCTCGCCAAAGGACGATATTTTTCATATTTTGAATCCTATTCAGGAAGAAATGTGGCCCTGATTGGAAGCGAACTGGCTTCAAAACTTTTTAGTAATAATCAGGATCCTGTTGGCAAAGTAATTAAGATCGCAGGGCACAAAGTAATGGTCATTGGGGTTATAAAAAAGGAGGGGAATAGTCTTCTTGGCGGAGGCAGTCTGGATAACTTTGTTCTCCTGCCCATAAATTATGCAAGAAATATATTTGATATTAAAAGTGACAGGTTAAATCCAATGATCATGGTGCAGGCTAAACCTGGTGTATCCGTAGCACAACTGATGGATGAGCTCCGGATGATCATGCGGTCTGTCAGAAGATTGAGACCCACCGAAGATGATAATTTTGCACTTAACCGCAGCAGCCTGATCTCACAGGGTATTGACCAGATATTTGTGGTAATCAACCTGGCCGGCTGGATCATTGGCGGCTTCTCAATCCTTGTTGGTGGCTTTGGCATTGCCAATATCATGTTTGTCTCTGTTAAGGAACGTACCCGTATGATCGGAATTCAAAAAGCACTTGGTGCAAAGAAATCGTTTATTTTGCTTCAGTTTCTTTATGAATCTGTTATACTTGCAGTCAGTGGCGGACTGATTGGACTTCTTCTTGTATTTGCAGGCACCTTTGTCGTCCGGCTCGTTTCCGACTTTACTATTTCACTCACCCCTGGCAATGTCGTACTCGGACTGGTTATATCTGCAGTTATTGGCGTAATTAGCGGATTTACACCGGCTTACAATGCCTCCAGGTTAAATCCGGTGGTTGCGATTAATACCTCTTTCTAAATTATCTTTTCTTTGTGATATTGCCTGATGCTTTACTTTGCCTGAAATTCAGCTTACTGCTTTTCTGAAATGAGTTTGGTGAGTTCAACAAATTGTTCAACGGACAATCGTTCTGCTCTCAAACTCAGTATTTCCGCCTGGGGAATAGTCCCCGGGAATAATCCTTTGAGGGCATTTCGCAGCGTTTTGCGCCGTTGATTGAAAGCTGTTTTAACTACTTTAAAGAACAGTTTTTCGTTGCAGTCAAGTTTTTCTGTCTGGTTCCTGGTAAGGCGGATCACTGCAGATTTTACTTTCGGAGGAGGGGAAAAAACAGATTGACTGACAGTAAATAAATAGTCGATATCATAATATGCCTGCAATAAAACACTCAGAATGCCATAGGTTTTGTTGCCGGGAGGTGCAGCTATCCGTTCGGCAACTTCTTTCTGTATCATGCACACAACGGAAGGGATTTGCTGACGAAGATCAAGTATTCTAAAAAAGATCTGACTGGAAATATTATAGGGGAAATTGCCAATGATTGAAAAAGGCGTGCTAAAATATTTACCTAAATCTACTCTTAGAAAGTCCGCTTCTATAATATCTAATGATGGATATCTTTTGTTGAGATAAGCGACGGACTCCCTGTCAATTTCAATAACTGTAGTCCTGAATTTAGTATTTTCGATCAGATAGGCTGTCAGAACTCCTGTACCAGGGCCAATCTCCAGCACCTGACCGGAAGGTGGAGTATCCAGTGAATTTACTATTTTAACAGCAATGTTCTGATCTTTTAAGAAATGCTGTCCCAAACTTTTTTTTGCTCTTACCTGATCCATATCTTTATAAAATCACTTACAGCCGACAAATGTATAAACTTTGTCTGAGCCAGGCATACTTTTTAAAAATCAATGTTAGTTTAGTACCATAGCTGCAGTTTAGTCTTATAGCTGCCGCACGATTGTATCGTGTGGCAATTAATATTATAGCCAAAAATTTAATTTTTAACTAACCACACGAGGGGACTCGTGCGGTAGCGGGGGCTTCATAATTAACTGAAAAGGCCATTGATTTTCTTCATTCGCCCCTTCCCTAAAGGGTGCGAAGAAAATCAATTTGCTCCCTGCCTGTGATGCTTTCGACAGGCAGGCCTTTTGGCTCAGGGGCAAAACAAATAAGTTTAAGGGATATTAGTCTGGTCTTCCTCCTGTTGTTCAGATTGCAACTTATTTAATAATTCAGTAGCACGATGAGGTGTTGTTTCACCAGTTTCCTGGTAGTTATTCAGTGCATGCAGGAGATCCCTGTTTTCTGCTCTTTCATGCCGGTTCAATACTTCTCTCAACACATGATGAGCTCCGTTTTTTATATATGGATCTGTCACATGATCAAGTACATACTTTAACAGCGGAATGAGGGATGCACGACCCAACTCAATTAATCCTTCAGCAGCAATCCAACGGATGTCACTTTCATAATCACTAAGCAGGGAAAGCAGTTTTGGAATGGCATCCGCCGAAGCCATGGCTTTAACAATCTGAGCGGCTTCCCATCTTAGTTGGCGGTGTTTGGAATCTACCAGTTTATATACCTGAGGTAATATTTCATTTCCTTTTTCAATGAGCTTGTTCCTGGCATCCAGTCTTTTTAATGTTCTTTCACTTAACAATCCCGGTAATTCCGCCAGTACATCTTCAGTTAACTCATCGGGATTTATGTCATCAGGTAATTCTATTTCAGGGTTCATGATGGCTTTATTTTATTTGAAACAAAAATCTAATAAATGTAACCAAAAAATATCAATGTCTCAGATAAAAAAGCGACCAAATTGGCCTTTTGGCCTCATGCAGTCTGTAAACGAACAATTTAGCAATATCCTCAATAAAGAACCATATCAGACAATATACCCAAACCAGACCGGCTACCTTCCAGCCGATTGGTGTCATAAACAGTCCGTAAACCGATATCAGTGTGGCAACGGCCTGTGTCGCGATTACTGCAAATAACAGTGCTTTGGATGGGCGATGTGTCCAGAAATTCCTTCTTGTTCTGGTAACAAATATTGTAAGGTGCCCAGCTATAGAAAGTTTAAGATAAATAATTGTTTGTAACAGATTTTCAGGAATGTGCATAAAGTGCTTGCCAATATACAATACTCCGAAAGATTCAATTACCCCAATGGAGCCCAGCACGGTAGCCAGGGTAAAAACCATGGGCATATTCCAGGCTTCGGGTTTAGCAGAACCACGGGTATTATCATAAGCAATGGAAATGATGGCTCCGTCGTTCAGTAATGCGAGCAATACAATCATTACTGCAGTTACCGGATAAAAATTAAATGTCAGAATGGAGAGAGTCATAAACAATAGCACGCGGATCGTTTCAGTAATACGGTAGATAGTGTAACTGTTCATTCG
>Ga0102962_1000501_pt1 | contig 18567 bp, 15 predicted proteins | sample SalPonF2_C_D2_MG_FD_84519 | JGI IMG/M metagenome (GOLD analysis project Ga0102962, IMG submission 84519) | Salt pond soil microbial communities from South San Francisco under conditions of wetland restoration - Salt Pond MetaG SF2_C_D2_MG ...
CCCCAGGCTGGTCGGCACCACCGCCTTCAGCACCCCGAAGTTCACCACGTACAGGCTGCTCGCCTCCCGGTCCGCCTCGAACAACACCTGCCCAGGCTCCAACGTGCGGGTCGGCAGGGCCAGGCCGCGAGGGACGATATCCGGTGCTTCGCAGTTCGACGGCGTCTCGAGCGATTCGAAAGTGTCGAGCATGATGATCCTTTCAGCTCCTCGGAACGGTTCGTTTGTCGCTTGTCGCGTAAGGAAACGCGCCCGTTGATGAGGACGCGGAGAGAGCGAACCAACTACAGAAACTATAGCAGTGCAGGGGGTGCCTTGTCTACCCCTCCGGGGTCGTTTCTAGGACCATCTATAGCGTTCTGCACGGCATTTCTCCTTCTTCCTCATGGGCCGTTCGGGCTCGCTCGCACCGGGCCGTTGCGGGGGTACGCCGCGGCCGGGGCCGCGCCGGACGGCACGCACGCGTCAGCATGCACCGGCCATGCGCCGTTGACAGCGGCCACGCTTTCACCTTACCATTTAAGGTAACGTGAAGGAAGACCTCTCCCCTACGCAACGCAAGGTGTACGAGCGCCTGCGCGACCACTTCCGACGTACCGGCACCATGCCGGAGCTGTCGGCGTTCGCCCGCTCGATGGGCGTGCACTACGTCTCGCTCAAGCAGCACCTGGAGGCCCTCGATCGCAAGGGCTTCCTGGTGTTCGAGAGCCGCGGCCGCGGCCGCTCGCCCCATCTGGCGCTGCCCGCGGGCGCCACCGGCATCCCAGTCCTGGGCGGCATCCCCGCCGGAGCGCTCAGCGAAGCGCTGCCCGAGGCCGAGGGCTACCTCCCGCTCAGCGGCCTGCAAGACGGCAGCTTCGCGCTCCGCGTGGACGGCGACTCCATGGCCGACCTCATCCAGGACGGCGACGTGGTGCTGTTCAGCAAGCGCCCGCCGCAACACGGCGGGGAGATCTGCGCCGTGCGCGTCGAGGGCAGCGACGTCACCCTCAAGTACCTGGACCGGCTGGGCCCGGGGCGCTACGCGCTGCGCCCCCACAACCCGCGCTACCCCACCGTCGAGGTGGCCGCCGAGGACCTCGTCATCGACGGCGTCTACCGCGGCCTGCTGCGCGGCGCGCTGGTCGACGTGCTGCTCGAGCAACCCAGCTAGCTCGGCCGCGCACCCCTGAACGCACCCGTGAACGCCCCGGCAGCGCGTGCCGCGGGACGGCTCCGGCCCCCCTCCGCGCGGCGGGACAATCGCCTTTGACGCCCGGCGGGGCCGTGGCTACTGTCGAGTCAACGCGCGTACCGCGCAGTCGGCGCCGGACCTGTCCTGGGCGGAACATCCCGGCTTTCGAGATGAGCCGACCCGGCGACCACCCGGAGGGGGTGACGGCGCCGTCACGGTTGGCACGCCCTGCGCCGCGGGATCCCGGTCGTCGAGTCGCGACGAACGGCCCCGCGCCGCCACGAGGCCTGCCCGCCCAGGGAGGTGGACCGCTTGCGACGCATCGCACTCGTTCTAGCCACGCTCGTGCTGACCGGCCTGGTCAGCGCCCAGACCCTCGACGTCTGGGTGTGGGACATCAACAAGCCGGCGCTGGAGAGCACCATCACCAGCTTCCAGCAGATGCACCCCGGCGTCCAGGTGAACGTCGAGGACCTGGGCAACCAGAACGTCTACGACCGCGGCCTGGCCGGCTGCGCCGCCGGCGGGCTCGACATGCCCGACGTCTATCTGGTCGAGAACAACGAGGCCCAGGTGTTCTGGGCGCAGTTCCCCGACTGCTTCACCGACCTGCGCACCCTCGGCGCCGACGGCCTCAAACCCGCGTTCCCGGCCTTCAAGTGGGCGGAGCTGACCCAGGACGGCGCGATCTACGCCATCCCCTACGACTCGGGCCCCACCACGATCTTCTACCGCCGCGACCTCTACCAGCAGGCCGGCATCGACCCCGCCTCCATCCTGACCTGGGACGACTTCGCCACCGAGGGCAAGAAGCTCGTCGCCCACTTCAGCGGTGACGTCAAGATGGGAACCATCGCCAAAGGCACGGACGACGAGTGGTTCCGGATGCTGGCCAACCAGGCCGGCTGCTTCTACTTCGACAACGCCGGCGACAACGTCACCGTCAACCAGCCCGGCTGCGTCACCGCCATGGACACGATGAAGAAGCTGTGGGACGCCGGCATCCTGTGGCCCGGCGACTGGGGCAACCAGATCCAGTTCTTCCAGCAGAGCAAGGAAGCGTCCGCCTTCTTCGGGTCCTGGTACGCGGGCACCATCGAGTCCGAGGCGCCCGACCAGAGCGGCAAGTGGGGCGTCTACATCACCCCGGCCCTGACGCCAGGCGGCGTGCGCGCGTCCAACCTGGGCGGCTCCGCGCTGGCCATCCCCAGCTCCTCGAAGAACCCCCAGCTCGCCTACGACTTCATCACCAACGCGCTGGCCGACACGGACAACCAGATCAACATCCTGTTCAACTACGGCCTCACCCCGTCGCTGCTCGCCGTCATGAACGACCCGCGGCTCGACCAGGGCGTGCCCTACTTCGACAACCAGGCCATCTGGAAGACCATCCTCGGCACCCTCGGCGACGTCCCCCCCGTCGTGGGGACGCAGTTCTTCCAGGAGGCGCGCAACGTCATGATCGCCGTCGTCAACGACTACCTCGACGGCAAGTACCCCGACGCCAAGACCGCGCTCGATACCGCAGCCCGGCAGATCTCGCAGGCCACGGGCCTGCCGGTCGCCAACTAGCCGGCCCGGGGTCCGGCGCGCGCTTCGCGAAGTGCGCGCCGGACCCGCCTCCCATGCCGAGCCCGCACGCCATGAAGCCAGCGCCGACGGACCCGCGGACCGTGAACACGCGGTGCCCGCAGGCACGCCGCGTGCGCCCTCGCGCCGGCCGCCCCGCGTGGCCGGGGCCCGCGCACCCGGGGCCCGCGCACCCGGGGCCCGCGAAGGCCGGGTCATGAGCCTCGAGGGCGGCCGCGCCGCCTCGGCCATGCCCCCCGGAGCGCCGCGCCGCACGCGGCGGCGCAACAGCCTCACGCCCTATCTCTTCCTGAGCCCGTTCTTCGCGCTGTTCGCGCTGTTCTGGATCTACCCGATCGCGTACTCGTTCTATCTTTCGTTCGTCAACACCCGGCGGCGCCCCTGGACCTTCAGCTGGTCGTTCAACTGGGACCGGCTCATCCACGACCCCTTCTTCTGGAAGGCGCTCGGCAACACCCTGACCATCCTGGTGGTGCAGGTGCCCGTGATGCTCGTGCTGGCGGTGGCCCTGGCGATCGCCTTCAACAGCGATCTGCTGCGGCTCAAGGGCTTCTTCCGCTTCGCCTTCTTCGCGCCGCTGGTGCTGGGCGCCGTGCCCTACTCGGCGGTCTTCCGCCTCATCTTCAACACCGAGTTCGGCGTGCTCAACTACGGCTTGCACGTCTTCGGGCTGGCGCCGGTGGAGTGGCTGTCGCAGGGGGTGCCGGCGCTCGCCACGGTCATGATCGCCATCACCTGGCGCTGGTCGGGCTACAACGCCATCATCCTGCTGTCGGGCCTGCAGTCGATCCCGCTGTCGCTCTACGAGGCCGCGCGCATCGACGGCGCCAGCGGATGGCAGCAGTTCCTGCGCGTGACGCTGCCGCTGCTCAGGCCCGTGCTGCTGTTCTGCTTCGTGCTCTCCACCATCGGCACGCTGCAACTGTTCACCGAGCCCTGGCTGATCACCAGCACCGGGCCCGGCGGCGCCACCGAGACGCTCATCACCTACCTGTACAAGCAGGGCTTCCGCTCGTTCAACTTCGGCTACGCCTCCGCCATCGCCTACACCGTGGCGCTGATCGCGGCGGTGTTCTCGTTCGTCCAGATCCGCGTGGTGGGGGGTCGCGAGGCATGAAGCGACAGCGGACGGTGCAGGCGCTCCTCCTGAACGGCGGCATGCTGGTGCTGGCCCTGCTGTTCCTTCTCCCCATCGTGTGGATGATCGTGGCCGCGACCAAGGCCAACCACCAGATCCTGTCGGTGCCGCCCAGCCTGGCGCCGGGCAGCAGCCTGGCGGCGAACTGGCGGGACCTCAACAGCGACCTCCCCTTCCTGCGCAACGTCTTCAACTCCGTCGCCATCGCGTCCATCTTCACGCTGTTCGCCACGCTGATCTCGGCCATGGGCGGCTACGCCTTCGCCAAGTTCAGCTTCCGCGGCCGCGCCGCGCTGTTCCTGGTGGTGGTCGCGGCGCTCACCATCCCGTTCGAGGTGCGGGCCATCCCGCAGTACCTGCTCATCGCGCGGGACCTGCGCCTGGCCAACACCTGGATCGCCGTGATCCTGCCGTGGCTCGCCTACCCGCTCGGCATCTTCTTCATGCGGCAGAACATGCTCTCCGTGCCCACCGAGCTGCTGGAGGCCGCCCGCATCGACGGCGCCGGCGAGGCGCGCATCTTCCTGCAGGTGGTGCTGCCGATCATGCGGCCGGCGCTGGCGGCGGTCGCGATCGTGGTGTTCCTGTTCCAGTGGAACGACTTCTTCTGGCCGCTGCTGATCCTGACGCAGAAGCAGGCCTACACCATCCCGGTGGCGCTGGGCACGCTGGTGGGACTCACGCGCGTGTCGTGGGGCGGCATCATGGTCGGTACCGCCATCGCCACCGTCCCGTTCCTGGTGCTGTTCCTGTTCCTGCAGCGCTACTTCGTTGCCGGCATCACCGCCGGAGCCGTCAAGGACTGAACCCCCGAATCGAGGACCCCATGGCCGATCCGCTCGCCCCCGCCCTCGGCGTCTGCTACTACCCCGAACACTGGCCCGAGGAGGGCTGGGGGCGCGAGGCCACGCGCATGGCCGACCTCGGCCTGCGCTGGGTTCGCGTCGGCGAGTTCGCCTGGAGCCGGCTCGAGCCCGAGCCCGGCCGGCTGGCGTTCGACTGGCTCGACCGAGCGATCGACACCCTTGCCGCTGCCGGCCTGCAGGTGGTGCTGGGCACGCCCACTGCCACCCCGCCCAAGTGGCTGGTCGACCGCTATCCCGAGATCCTCCCGGTGGGGCGCGACGGCCGCGTCCGCGGCTTCGGCTCGCGCCGGCACGTGTGCTTCAGCAGCCCCGCCTACCGGGACGAGACGCGCCGCATCGTCACGTTGCTCGCCGAGCGCTACGGCGGGCATCCCGGCGTCGGGGCCTGGCAGACCGACAACGAGTACGGCTGCCACGACACCGTGCGCTGCTACTGCCCGCGCTGCCGCAGCGCATTCCAGGACTGGCTGCAGCAGCGCTACGGCACCGTGGAGGCCCTCAACGAGGCCTGGTGGACGGTGTTCTGGAGCCAGGAGGTGCGCGATTTCGGGGAGATCGAGCTGCCGGGGCAGGCGGTCACCGAATCGAACCCCAGCCACAGCCTCGACTTCTACCGCTTCGCGTCCGACCAGGTGGTGCGCTACAACCGCCTGCAGGTCGACATCCTCCGTGCCCGCTCGGAAAGGCCGATCCTCCACAACACCATGGGCTTCTTCGACCACTACGACGCCTTCGCCCTGGCCGAGGGCCTCGACGCCCTGGCCTGGGACGCCTATCCGCTCGGCATGCTCGAGGAGAGCCCTCTGCCCGCCGCCGTGAAGGAGCGCTACCTTCGGGTCGGCCACCCCGACCTGATCGGCTTCAACCACGACCTCCTGCGCGGGCTCAAGGACCGCCCCTTCTGGGTGATGGAGATGCAGCCGGGCGCGGTGAACTGGGCGAAGACGAACCCGCTGCCGGCCGACGGGGCCGTGCGGCTGTGGGCGCACCAGGCCTTCGCGCACGGCGCCGAGGTGGTGTCGTACTTCCGCTGGCGCGCCGCCCTCGGTGCCCAGGAGCTCATGCACGCCGGCCTGGAGCTGCACGACGGCCGCCCGGCGCCCGCCAGCGCCGAGGTCCGCCGCGTGGCCGCGGAGCTGGCGCCGGTCGGCGGCGCGCGGCCCCGGGTGGCGCTGCTGCTGGACTACGAGGACCTGTGGGCCACCGAGCTGCAGCCCCACGCCGAAGGCTGGAGCTACTGGGGCCTGCAGCTCGCCTTCTACGGCGTGCTGCGCGGCCTCGGCGTCGACGTGGCCGTGACCCACCCGGACCGCGACCTGACCGCCTTCCCGCTCGTGGTCGCTCCCTCCCTCCACCTGATGGACGAGGCGCGCGCGCAACGCCTGCGCCGCTACGTCGAGGGCGGCGGCCGCCTGCTTCTGGGCCCCCGCAGCGGCGCCAAGACCCGCAGCAACCTCGCCCAGGCCCCCGCCCCCGGCCCGCTCCGGAGCCTCAGCGGGGTGCGCGTCGACCGCGTCGACGCGTTGCGGCCGGGCGTGGCCGGCGCGGTCGAGCTCGCCGACACGGTCTTCGGGTTCACCACGTGGGCCGATCTGCTCGACGTCGACGACGCCTCCGAGCCCGGGGCCGCCCAGGTGCTGGCGCGCTACCGCGAGCCGGCCTACGGCGGCGCTGCCGCCCTGACCCGTCGCGCCGTCGGCAAGGGCGCCTGCCTCACGCTCGGCGCCTGGGGCGACGCCGACCTGCTGAGCGCGGTGCTGAGGCCGTTGTTGGCCGAGGCGGGCGTCGCAACCACGGCCCTACCCGGGGGCGTGCGCCGCAGCCGCGTGGGCCGCGGCGCGCTGCTCAACTTCGGCGCCGACGACGCGGCCGTCGACGGCGTGCAGGTGCCCGGTCACGGGGTGACGTTCCTCGATCCGCCGGAGTGAGGACCGGCGGCAGGTCTAGCTCCCGTTGTTGGCGGCGAGCTCGTCCGGCCGGTGGTAGCGCAACCGCAGCACGAGGTCCTGAGGGTAGTTCCCGAAGCGCCGCCCGAAGAGGTTGAGGCCCCCCACGTGGGCAGCGCCCGGCTCGACGCCCACGCGAACCGAGACGTGCCGCGAACGATCGACGGCGACGTCGTCGATGGTGACGTCCGAGACGCGCACCCCGTCGACGTAGCTCCCACTCTTCTCGACGCGCCACTCCTTGAGCAGGCCGTACTGGGAATTCCTGCTGTCCCACCACACCGGCGTCAACAACCCGCGCTGGCCGCCGAAGTCGGCCGGGCTGGTGAAGGTGCCGACCCGATGGTCGTTGATCCAGACCGTGATGTCCGATGGCCAGTCGTCGTCGTGCATGGGGGCTTCCGAGCCCACCTCCATGCTGAACCACAGCGCGTCCGCCACGGTGCGCGGCGGCAGGCGGTTCGGGAAGTGGTACTCGACGAACCCGCTGCGGAACCACAGGAGCTGCGCGCGGACGTGCTCGGGCTCGAAGAACGAGGTGGGGTCGTCGGCGAAGCCGATCACGTTGTCCTCGCTCGCCAGCCCGCAGGTGGGGTTCACCTCCGAGCGAACGTAGCCGCCCACCGGCATCGACAGCTCCACGATCTGCTGCTCGGGCTCCCGCTCGTGCCCGGGGAGCCGGATCAGGACCTGGTCGTACACCCGCTGGCACACCTTCTGGAGGCCGCGCTCGCCGGGCCGGAGGTCGGCGCGGAGCAGGCCGGCGTCCTCCAGCACGTTGACGTGCAGAGTCGCCGTCGAGAGCGGGATGGACAGCGCCTCGGCGATCTCGCTGACGTTGAGCAGCCGCTCCGAGAGCACTTCCAGGATGCGCGTGCGGGGCTCGGACGCCAACGCCTTGAGGACGGCGCGTCCCTCCTCGCGAGAGGCGTCGAGGGTGAGCAGCAGCTCGGGATCGGCCGGCACGGGCGGGCGGGTCGCCACGGGCGGATTGTAGCAGATTGCTTCAGGGTCCTCCGCAGGAATCCCGTCGCGCGACGGCGGCCTCGACGAGCGCCGCTTCGAGGCGCGAACACACGGCCCCCACAGCCCCACCCCACCGCCGCCCGAGGGCATGCCGGGCATTGACAGACCCCCCATAGTCGTGCTAAAACCTGCATTACACCAGAATTTCCTGTTGCTTTGCCGTCGGGTGGCCGCAGCGAGCGCGAGCGAGGAGGCGAGCATGGAGACACCAGTACCGATCAGGCCCCTGCCGGCCGGCAGGAAGGCCGCGCGCCGCCGGGCCCGCGGCGTCCAGGACAACCTGGAGGGGTACGCCTTCGCCGCGCCCTTCCTCGTCGCCTACGGGCTGTTCCTCATCTACCCCTTCTTCAAGGGCATCTGGATCAGCCTCCACGACTGGAACCTCCTCGCGGTCGCGTTCGACCCCGCGGCCAAGAAGTTCGTGGGGCTCGAGAACTACATCCACATGGTCTGGGGCCGGCACCTGGTGTGGGGCGTCGACCACCTGGTGTGGGCCCGGCTGCTCGGGCTCGCCGCCGTGGCGGCGGCCGTGGCGTTCGCGTCCTCGGGCCGCCTGCGCTGGCGCACCGCGATCCTCTTCGCCGTGATCGGCGTGCTGCTGTTCGGCGTGGCGCTCGGCATCCACCCCGCCAGCGACGGCCGCTGGTTCGACCGCCGCTTCTGGCACATCGTGTGGAACACCCTCCTGTTCGTGCTGCTCACCGTGCCGAGCGTGACGGTCATCGCGCTCGCGCTCGCCGTCGCGCTCAACCGGCAGAGCCGCCACGCCGCCGCCCTGCGGACGGCCTTCTTCCTGTCCCAGGTGCTCTCGGTCACCGTGGTGACCCTCATCTGGCAGCTCATGCTCAGCCCCAAGCAGGGGATCCTCGCCAACGTCATGGTGGCCCTGGGCATGCGCCCGATCGAGTGGATCACCAACGCCTCGCTCGCCATGCCCGCCATCGTCATCACCACCGTCTGGTGGTCGATCGGCTTCGCCATGATCATCTACCTCGCCGGGCTGCAGGAGATCCCCGACGAGCTCTACGAGGCCGCGCGCATCGACGGCGCGGGCGGCTGGACCATCCTGCGCAACATCACGCTGCCGGCCCTGTCCCGGACGACCACGCTGGTGGTGGTGCTGCAGATCATCCTGCAGTTCCAGGTGTTCGGGCAGTCCCACCTCATCACCCGCGGCGGACCCAACGACAGCACCCAGGTCCTGGTGCGCTACATCTACCAGACCGCCTTCCAGAACTCGCAGCTCGGCTACGCCTCGGCCCTGTCGGTGTTCCTCTTCATCTTCATGCTGGGCTTCTCGCTCCTCCAGGCCCGCGCCCAGGGAGCGGACTGAGATGGTCGGCCTGCGCGGTCGCAACCGCATCCTCATGCCCCTGTTGACGGTGATCGCCGTGCTGTGGCTCGTTCCGGTGCTGTGGATGGTATCGATGTCGCTGCAGCCCAACGAGCTGCTCGCCCGCACCACCTCCAACACCCTGCTCGGCCTGATCCCGGTCCCCTTCACGTTCCACAACTTCATCCGTCTGTTCACGCTGGGCCTGACGCCCCGCTGGTTCCTCAACTCCATGGTGGTCTCGATCGGGATGACGACGCTCGTGCTGGCACTGTCGTCGATGGCCGGCTTCGCGTTCGCGCGCATCCCGTTCCGGGGCCGCAACATCCTGTTCGCCGTGGTCCTCGCCGGCCTGGTCATCCCCGAGCAGGCGGTGTTCATCCCGCTCTACACGATGTTCGCCGACTGGCACTGGCACAACACCTACCAGGCACTGATCGCGCCCCGGCTGGCGGTACCGATCGGCGTGTTCCTGATGACCCAGTTCTTCCGCGGCATCCCCTCCTACATCGAGGAGGCGGCCCAGCTCGACGGCGCCAACCGCTGGACGATCTTCAGCCGCATCATGCTGCCGCTGTCGATCCCCGCCCTCACGACGCTCGCCATCCTGACGTTCCTCTACGCCTGGAACGACTACCTGTGGCCGCTGGTGTCGGCCAATCACAAGGAGATGTTCACCATCACCGTGGGGCTGGCCAGCATCCAGAGCAACTTCGCGCAGTCCGAGGGCCTGGGCCGCGTGATGGCATCCGGCGTCATGGCGAGCCTGCCGATGATCCTGCTGTTCCTGGTCTTCCAACGCTACGTGGTCCGCGGCATCGCGATGGGGGGCGGCAAGTGAGCCCCCACGCGACCCGCACGGCCCCACCCCCCGGAACCACCGGTCCGGAACCGTCGTCGGTCCGACCGTCGCCGTCCCGACCGAAAGGAGACCGTATGAAACGCGCCCTCACCCTCCTCGTCGCCGCCCTGGCCCTGTCCCTGGGGGCCTCCGCGATGGCCCAGACCGAGATCACCCTCGGCCGCTTCTTCGGCGCCTGTGAGCAGGCGGGCACCGACATCCAGTCCGCCGTCGGCGAGGCCTGCATCATCCAGACGATCATCAACGCCTTCTCCGCGGCCGACAACGGCGTGAAGGTGAACACCCTGCCCACCGACTGGGGCAACTACTACGACCAGCTCAAGGCGATGTTCGCAGCCGGCAACCCCCCGAACATCTTCGTCATCCACAAGCACGCCATCCCCGAGTTCGCCAGCCTCGGCGCTCTTGCCGATCTGGGGCCCGACCTCGCCAAGGCGGGCATCGACCCCAGCGACTGGACGGCGACGGGCAAGGCGGCCGTGACCTACGACGGCAAGATCTACGCCATCCCGATGGACGCCCACGCCAACCTCTGGTACGTGAACATGGACATCATGAAGCAGGCGGGGCTGGTCAACGCCGACGGCACGCCGATGGTCCCGCACAGCCCCGAGGAGATGCTCCAGCAGGCCAAGACCGTCAAGGAGAAGACCGGCAAGGACTACCTCACCGCCGACTTCTCGCAGTTCCCCATCGGCGTGCGCCTGGTGCTTTCGCTGGTATGGCAGCAGAACGCCGAGCTCTTCACCGCCGACAAGGCGAACGTCGACTCGCCCGAGGCGACGAAGGCCGTCGAGACCATCCTGAGCCTGTTCAAGGGCGGCTACGCCGACCCCACCCTCAACTACAACGACTCCATGCAGGCCTTCATCAACGGCAACGCCGCCGTCCTCGTCAACGGCGACTGGGTCGTGAACAGCCTCGATGCCCAGACGCAGGACCCGAAGGTCGCCCTCAAGCACTTCTACGTCGCCGATTTCCCCACGCTCTTCCAGACCCCGGCCACCTGGGCGGACTCGCACACCTGGGCGATCCCCTCGACGCTCAAGAAGCAGAACCCCGACAAGTACTGGGCGGCGCTCAAGCTCGCCAAGTGGATCTACGACCACGATCTCGACTGGGCGCGCACCGGCCACTCCAGCATCTCCAAGAGCGTCGTCGCCAGCGCGGCCTACGCGGCGCAGCCCCATCGCCAGGAATACGCCAACACCGTCAACATCGCCCGCGACGTCCAGCAGACCACCCACTACGACGCCATCCAGAATGTCCTCAACCGCGAGCTGCAGGCCATCTGGCTCACCGGCAAGCCCATCGATCAGGCGCTGAAAGACGCCAACGGGCAGGTCCAGGACATCCTGGACCGCTAGGTCCCGACAGCGGCCGGGCCGAGGCGCCCGGGCGCGCCTTCCGTCGCACGTGGCCTCGCCCCTCCGCGGGGCGGGGCCACGATGCCGAGGGGAGCCACGAACCAGGAACGGAACCTCCATGGGCAAGCCCCCACGCACCGAGTACCCCCGCCCTCACTTCCGCCGACGCACGTGGTCGAGCCTCAACGGGCTCTGGAGCTTCGCGGTGGACCCTCCGACCGGCGCCGATCCCGACGAGCGGCGGACCAGCACCGGGTTCGAGAAGCCGATCCTGGTGCCGTTCCCGCCGGAGAGCAGCCTCTCCGGCGTGCACCGGACCGACTTCATGCCCTCGGTCTGGTACCACCGGGCCTTGACCGTGCCGGAGGCGTGGGCGGGTCGACGCGTGCTGCTGCACTTCGGCGCCGTCGACTACGAGTGCCGCGCCTACCTCGACGGCGCCCCGCTCGGCCGGCACCTCGGCGGCTCGAGCTCGTTCACCTTCGACATCACCGAGGCCGTGCGCTTCGGCCGCCCTCAGCACCTCGTCGTGCACGCCCTCGACGACGTACGCACCCGGCAGCAGGCCGCCGGCAAGCAGAGCGCCGCTCCGGACTCCTACCACGTGTTCTACACGCGCGTGACCGGCATCTGGCAGAGCGTCTGGCTGGAACCCGTCCCGGCGCGCAGCCTGCGTCTGCCGCGAATCGTCCCCGACGCGTCGTCGGGCCGGCTCCTGCTGGAACCCGGCTTCGAGGGAGCCTTGCGGACCGACCGCTGGGCCGCACGGCTCTCCTTCGACGGGCGGGAGGTCGCGCGCTTCGAAGGGCCGGCGCAGGCGGGCGCCTTCGCGGTGCTGGAGCCGAGCGTCCGCCGGCTGTGGACGCCCGACGAACCCCATCTCTACGACCTCGACCTCGAGCTCCGCGACGGCGCCGGCAACGCCGTCGACAGCGCCCGCTCCTACGCCGGCCTGCGTTCGCTCACGATCGCCGAGGGACGCGTGTGGCTGAACGGCGAGCCCCTCTACCAGCGCCTCGTGCTCGATCAGGGCTACTACCCCGACGGCGTCTGGACGGCGCCCTCGGACGGCGCCCTGCGCGGCGACATCGAGCACGCCAAGAGCCTCGGCTTCAACGGCGCCCGTCTCCACCAGAAGGCGTTCGAGGAGCGCTACCACTACTGGGCCGACCGGCTGGGCTTCCTGACCTGGGCGGAGTCGGCGTCCTGGGGCTTCGACGAGGCCGACCCCGAGGCCGCCCGTCGCTTCCTCGACGAGTGGCGGGAGCTGGTGGAGCGCGACCGCAACCACCCCTCGATCGTGGCCTGGACGCCGCTCAACGAGTCGGATCCGGGCGTCCACCCCGAGGCCCACGCACGCCTGACGAGGGACGTCACCGCCCTGACCCACGCTCTCGACCCCACGCGACCGGTCAACGACGCCAGCGGCTGGGTGCACGTCTGCCCCGACCTGTGGACGGTGCACTGCTACGAGCAGGACCCGCACGTCTTCCGCGCCCTGCTCGAGCGGAAGCCGCCCGACGTGTACCGGAACGTGCCCGAGCTGGAACCGGCGTATGCGGGGCAACCCTACCTGGTGGACGAGTTCGGGGGGATCAAGTGGATCCCCGGGGAGGCACGGGGGCGCCCCGCCGACTGGGGCTACGGCGACGACCCGGCCGACGAGACCGCCTTCTTCGAGCGGCTCGAGGGCCTGCTCGGCGCCCTCCTCGACCTCCCGTTCGTCACGGGCTACTGCTACACCCAGCTCACCGACGTGGAGCAGGAGCGCAACGGCCTTCTGAACGACGATCGCAGCCCCAAGTTCCCGGCCGAGCGGCTGCGCGCGCTCTTCGAACGCCTCCCCCGCGGCGCACCGGCGACCGCGCCGGGCCGGAGCGACGCCGACCCGCGCTGAGCGACGCGGCGGCGCGGCCCGCCCCGCACCGGCTGCTAAGCTCGTCGGTGGGACGGTCCGCCGACGCCCGCATCGCCCGCCCGCGTCCTCCCGAAAGGAGGGGTCCGTGCCGTTCGACCCCACCGAGCATCCCCACCGCCGTTTCAACCCCCTCACCGGCGACTGGGTGCTGGTCTCGCCGCACCGCCTCCAACGGCCGTGGCAGGGCCACACCGAGCGGCCGCGCGAGGAACGCAAGCCGCGCCACGACCCGGCCTGCTACCTGTGCCCGGGCAACGAGCGCGCCGGCGGCGCCCGCAACCCCGACTACGAGGAGACCTTCGTCTTCACCAACGACTACGCGGCGCTGCTGCCGGAGGCGCCCCGCGCGCCGGAACCCGACGGGCCGTTGACGCGCGTGCGCGGCGTGCGTGGCACCTGCGAGGTGATCTGCTTCTCACCGCGCCACGATCTCACCCTGGCCGAGTTCGACGTGCCCGGCATCCGCCGCGTGGTGGAGCTGTGGGCCGAGCGGACCGAGGCCCTCGGGAGCGACTGGCGCTGGGTCCAGCTGTTCGAGAACAAGGGCTCGCAGATGGGGGCCAGCAACCCCCACCCGCACGGTCAGGTGTGGGCGCTCGACACCCTCCCCTCCGAGCCCACCCGCGAGGACGCCCGGCAGCGCGCCTACCTCGCCGAGCACGGCGCGCCGCTGCTGCTCGACTACGCCGCGCTCGAGGACGAACGGCGCGAGCGCGTGGTGGTCGAGAACGAGCACTGGCTGGCCGTCGTCCCCTTCTGGGCCGTCTGGCCCTTCGAGCTGCTGGTCCTGCCCCGCCAGCGGCGCGTGGCGCGCCTTCCCGACCTGACGGGCGAGGAGCGGGACGCGTTGGCGGCGCTGCTCAAGCCCCTGCTGGTGAAGCTCGACAACCTGTTCGAGACCTCGTTCCCCTACTCCTTCGGTTGGCACGGCGCCCCCTACGGCGAAGAGGAGCGGGGCCACTGGCAACTCCACGCCCACCTCTACCCGCCGCTGTTGCGCTCGGCCGAGGTGCGCAAGTTCATGGTCGGCTTCGAGATGCTCGGCGAGCCGCAGCGCGACCTCACCGCCGAGCAGGCGGCCGAGCGACTGCGCACGCTGCCCGGGGAGCACGGGCCGGAGCGAGCGTGAGCACGCACGGATGGCGGGAGATCGAAGCCGCCTTCGAGGCACGCTTCGAGGAGACGCCGGCCGCCGTGGTGCGCGCTCCCGGTCGCGTCAATCTCATCGGCGAGCACACCGACTACAACGACGGCTTCGTGCTGCCCATGGCGATCGACCGCGACATCCGCATCGCGCTGCGGCCACGACCGGACGACACGGTACGGGTCTACGCGGCCGACATCGACCAGGAGGCAACCTTCTCGCTCGGCGCGCTCGAGCGCGGCGACGGCTGGCAGGAGTACCTCAAGGGGGTGGCCTGGGCGCTCGGCGAGGACGGAACCCGCCTGTCGGGCTTCGACGGCGTGCTGGCCGGCGACGTGCCGCGCGGCGCGGGGCTCTCCTCCTCGGCCGCGCTCGAGCTCGCCGCCTGCCGCGCCTTCCAGGCCAGCTCCGGCTTCCCGTGGCAGGCGGAGCGCATGGCGCGCCTGTGCCAACGCGTCGAGAACGGCTGGGTGGGCGTGAACTCCGGCATCATGGACCCGCTCATCTCCGCGCTGGGCCGCGAGGGCCACGCCCTGCTGCTCGACTGCCGCACGCTGCAGGGCGAGGCCGTGCCGCTGCCGGCGGGTCACCTGGTGGTGGTGCTCGACACCGGCACGAGGCGCGGGCTGGTGAGCTCGGCCTACAACGAGCGGCGCGCCCAGTGCGAGCAGGCCGCGCTGCACTTCGGGGTGCCCGCCCTGCGCGACGTCACCACCGAAGTCTTCGAGGCCGGCGCCGCCGGGTTGGGCGAGCTGCCTCGCAAGCGCGCGCGTCACGTCATCGGCGAGAACGCCCGCACGCTGGCCGCGGCCGCGGCCATGCGTCGGGGCGACGCAGCCGCGCTGGGCCGCCTCATGAACGCTTCGCACGCCAGCCTGCGCGAGGACTTCGAGGTGTCCTCCGCGGCGCTCGACGCCATCGTCGCCTGCGCCCAGGGCCACCCCGCCTGCCTCGGCGCCCGCATGACCGGCGCCGGCTTCGGCGGCTGCGCCGTGGCGCTGGTCGAGGAGGGGGCGGCAGACGCCTTCGTGCGTGCCGTCACCAGCTGCTACGACACACCCGAGCGCCGTTCCGCCGTCTACGTATGCCGCGCCGCCGACGGCGCGAGCCGCCTGCGCTGAGCCTCTACCGCCGGGCCGGGTGCGACCACGCCGCCCGGCTCATGGGTTGAGCGCAGCATCCGCGCGGACCACGCCGGCGCCCACCAGCGCGTCGATCTCCGCGACGCTCATGCCGAGGTCGCCCCGCAACACGGCGCGGGTGTGCTCGCCCAGGCGCGGCGGCACCGGGCTCGAGCCCGCCTCCGGCATCAGGCCGAGCGGCTCGCCGTCCGGGCCGGAAGCGTGCCACAGGGGGCTCCCCACCATGCGAAGGCGCCCGACGCCGGGGTGCTTCCCCTGCACCACCAGGCCGCGGGCGACCGCCTGCGGGTCGGCCAGTGCCTCCGGCAGCGTCGCCACCGGGGTGGCAGGCACGCCGGCGCTGCGGAGCGCCGCCAGCCAGGCGCCCCGGGGACGTTCCCTCACGCGCCCGGCCAGCACGGGCACCAGCGCGTCGCGCGCCCGCACACGGCCCGCGTTGCTGGCGTAGCGGGCGTCGCGCGCCAGCTCGGGGAGCTCGAGCACCTCGCACAGGCGGCGGAACTGGACGTCGTTGCCCACCGCGATCATGAGCGCGCCGTCGGCGGCCTCGAACGCCTGGTAGGGCACGATGCTGGGGTGGGCGCTGCCCAGGCGCCGGGGGGGCGCGCCGGTCACCAGCGCGCTCTGCGCCTGGTTGACCAGGCTCGCCAGCGCCACGTCGAACAGCGCGATGTCCAGGTGGGCGCCGCGCCCGCTACGCCCCCGCGCGACCAGCGCCGCGAGCACCGCGGTCGCGGCGTGCGCGCCGGTAAGCACGTCGATCCAGGCCACCCCGAGCTTGACCGGCGGCCGACCCTCCTCGCCGGTCAGCTCCATCAGGCCCGTGAGCGCCTGCAGCGCGGCGTCGTAGCCGGGCTCGGGCGCGCGCGGGCCGTCCTGGCCGAAACCGGTGATCGAGGCATACACCAGGCCGGGGTTGCGCTCGGCGAGCGAAGCGTAGTCGAGGCCGTAACGGGCGAGATCGCCTACCTTGAAGTTCTCCACCAGCACGTCGGCGCGCTCGGCCAGGCGCCCCACCGCGTCGCGCCCGCGGGGATCCTTCAGGTCCACCGCCACGCTCTCCTTGCCCCGGTTGACCGACAGGAAGTAGGCGCTCTCCGGGCCCACGAAGGGCGGCCCCCACCCGCGGGTGTCGTCGCCGCGGGGCGACTCCACCTTGACCACGCGTGCGCCCAGATCGGCGAGCAGCTGCGTGCAGTAAGGGCCCGCCAGGACGCGGCTGAGATCGAGGACGAAGAGGTCGTCGAGCACCGTGAGGCAGTGTATCCCGGGCTGTATCCCGGGCGCGCGGGGTGCGGGCGGCCGGCCGGCCGCTCACCCGGTCGCCGCTACCGCACGTCCGGAAGCGATGGGGCGGCGGACACGGCCGCGATGGCGACCCTCAGGGCGACACTCCCGGCGCCAGCGTGACCGGCTGGCCGCGCCCCAGCAGCGCCAGCAGACGATCGGGGCGGTCGGTGATGAGGCCGTCCACGCCCATGGCGATGAGACGCTGCATGTCGGACGCGTCGTCGATGGTCCAGACATGCACCAGCACCCCCCGGTCGTGCGCCGCGCTCACGAAGTGCGGCGTGACCACCGTCAGACCGCCCTGGCTCTCCGGCACCTGCAGCGCGTCGGTCGGCGGCGTGAAGACGTGGGCCAGGCGGGCGCGCGCCAGGGCGTAGAACACCTCGATCTCCGTCGGGTCGCCCGCCGTGGCCACCGAGGGGCAGTCGCGGCGGAAGGCCCGGATGGCGGTGGCGTGGAAGGACACCACCATCACCGTGCTCTGGCGGTCGTTCGCGCGGATGAGCCGGCACAGGTCGCCCGCCACCCGCACGTCGTCGGGTTTGATCTCGATGTTGATGGGCTTCCCGGGGAAGGCGTCGAAGACCGCCTTCAGCGTCGGGATGCGGATGCCCCGACCGCGGTAGGGGAAGGTCTTCGCCTGCGGGTCGGGCGACCAGCGGTAGCCCGCGTCCAGCGCCTGCAGCTCGGCCAGCGTCATCAGCTTCACGTCGCCGTGCCCGTCGGTGGTGCGGTCGACGGTGTCGTCGTGGATGACCACGATGCGGCGGTCCGCGCTCTCGTGGATGTCGAGCTCGAGCACGTCGGCGCCGAGCGCCGCGGCGTGGCGGAAGGCGTACAGGGTGTCCCCCGGCCACAGCCCGTCGCCCCCCTGGTGCGCCAGCACCGTCACGCCCCCGGGCAGGGCGTCCAAGTAGGCCGCCCGCGGGCGCGGCTTCACCACCAGCGCCAGCACGCCGTACGCGGCCGCCAGCACCACCACGATCACGACCAGCACTCGAACGACGCGCATCCTCACCCCTTCGACCGGCTCACGCCCAGTCTACCGGCTCCGGCCTCAGCGCTAACGGCGCGGCGCCCGGGAGCGGAGTATCCTCACCCGCGGGCGTCGCCTCGAGCCCCGATGACGGCCCGGTTCCGGGACCTCACCCTCTTCAAGGAGTCACGCCGACCATGCTCGCGAACATCGCATCCTTCATCACGCATGCCATCTCCGGCCTCGGGTACCTCGGCGTCGCCGGGCTCATGGCCGTCGAGAGCGCCTGCATCCCGCTCCCTTCCGAGGTGATCCTGCCGTTCTCCGGCTACCTCGTTGCCACCGGCCGCTTCTCCCTCTGGCTGGTGGCGCTGGCCGGCGCCACGGGTTCGGTGGTGGGCTCGATGGTCGCCTACGCCCTGGGCGCGTGGGGCGGCAGGCCCTTGCTGGAACGCTACGGCTCGTACGTGCTGGTCTCGACCGATGACCTGGACCGCGCGGACCGCTGGTTCGAGCGGCATGGCGACCTCACCATCCTGGTCGGCCGCGTGCTCCCCGTGGTGCGGACCTACATCGGTCTCCCGGGCGGCATGACGCGCATGAACCTGTGGCGCTTCAACGCCTACACGTTCGTCGGCTCGTTCGTGTGGTCGCTCGGCCTCGCCTGGATCGGCAAGCTCCTCGGGGAGCACTGGCACACGATCGGTGGCTGGTTCCACCGCTTCGACGTGGCCATCGTCGCGCTCGTCGTGGGCGCTGCGGGGTGGTACGTCTACCGGCACGTGCGCGCCTGAG
>Ga0102962_1000502_pt1 | contig 18545 bp, 14 predicted proteins | sample SalPonF2_C_D2_MG_FD_84519 | JGI IMG/M metagenome (GOLD analysis project Ga0102962, IMG submission 84519) | Salt pond soil microbial communities from South San Francisco under conditions of wetland restoration - Salt Pond MetaG SF2_C_D2_MG ...
CAATAAAGCTCCAGAGATTGAAAACCTCTGTCTGATAAATGAGAATGGCGTTTTTTATGAATATAATAAGGAAAAGAGGTATACCCGTGCACTTTGCACCAATTCAGCTTTACTGAATATTTTTTCAGTAAAGATCCTTTCAGGAGAGAGAAAGAAACTGCTTGAAAACAAAGAAGATCTGCTGGTTACAGAAAGTTTCGCAAAGAAGGTATTCGGCAATGAAGATCCTGTCGGGAAGGTACTGGAATTCGGGAATGATGAGAAAAAAATTGTCAAAGCTGTCATCGCAGATCCTGGTAAACTCAGTTCACTCAAATATGATATTATTTTTAATCCTGAACAACAATTGTTCAAATCAATACGTGGCTATAATGAAGAAAACTACGTCATGTTTTCTTCTGTTCTGCTTTTAAATTCTCAGGCTGATCCGGAATTAACGGCACAAAAAATTGCTGATATCCTTAAACCGTTTGAGGGGTATAAAGAAACCGGACTTTTAATGCAACCTTTCAAAGAAGTTTACTTTGATTTGAGTGCCAACAATGACAGTTTTTCGCATGCAAATTTAAATATGATCAGGCTGCTTACCTGGATTTCCCTGATCATCCTGCTGCTGGCCATTGTCAACTATATTAATCTTTCAACATCACTTAACAATGAGCGGTACAAGGAAATATGCATCCGGAAAACATCTGGTGCACGCAAATCAACCATTATTATCCAGTTTCTTCAGGAGTCCTATTTGTCATGCCTGATTGCAATTATACTGGCTGTTTTTATCTCAGTTTTAATATCAGGTTATTTTACTGAAGTATTTGGCAGGGAAATCAATATCCTCGAAGCACTGAAATCTCCCCGAATTATTTTGGCCGTAATTGTCATTTTCATTTGTACCGGAGGATTGACAGGAATAATTCCGGCGCTTATTGTCGCAAAATATAATCCGGTGGATCTGATGAGACGAAAAATCAAGCTTAATAATTCAAATGTCAGGGATATCTTCAGTACAATTCAACTCATTACAACTCTGGTATTGATTATCAGCCTTGGAGTCATAACAAAGCAGATCAAATTTATAAAAGCAATGGATCCTGGGTTCGAGAAGTCTTATCTTCTAGCAGTAAGATTAGAGGGAAAAACGACTGATAAATCGAATATAATTAAAGATGAATTATTGAAAAGCCCTGATATCATTGATATATCCGGTACGCATGGAATACCCTTCGCTATTTACGGTTCAAGTTCAGGATCATGGAAGGAAGACTCTGTTGAATACAAGGTTGAGGATTTGTCATGGATTGATACGGATACTTCCTTCGTGTCAGCTTTTGGGTTACAGCTGCTGGCAGGCCGAAATTTCAGAAGGACTGACCAAAATGTAGTTATTATTAATGAAAGTTTGTATGAATATCTGAATTACAACGGTTTTGAGGGAAGAAAAATTTTTGGTAAGCAGATTATTGGAATCGTGAAAGACTTTCATTTTAAGGACATGCATAAAAAGATTGGTTTCTGGGGCTTATCTTATGCATCAAATGGTTACAGCCATTTAAATTTCCGTATCAGAAATTATGATATTCCTACAACCCTCGGAAAAATTAAGGATGCTCTGCATGAATTTGAACCCATGATGACTTTCGATCCGGTATTTTATGATAATTGGGTAAATACCTTTTATCATAAGGAAGAACAGCAGGCAAAAGCGGTGAAGATTTTTGCGCTTATTGCATTGTTATTGTCATGTATGGGAATTCTAGGTCTGGCCAAATTCACGGCAATACGGCGTACCAAAGAAATAGGAATCCGTAAGGTGAATGGCGCAAAAATAAAGGAAGTCATGATCATGCTCAATAAAGATTTTGTGAAGTGGGTGGTGATTGCCGTTGTTATTGCCTGTCCGGTGGCCTGGTATGCAATGGACAGGTGGCTACAGAACTTTGCTTATAAGACAGATATGAGTTGGTGGATCTTCGCATTGGCAGGAATGCTAGCTATGGCGATCGCTTTGTTAACGGTAAGCTGGCAGTCGTGGCGGGCAGCTGGAAGGAATCCGGTCGAAGCTCTGCGATATGAATAGCGGGAAGGTTGAAGATCCCGTCAAAGCGTTGGCGTGGATGCGTTGAGGTATGAATAGTGAGAAAGTGATCAGGAGTTACAAAGTTATGGAGTTATGAGGTTATGGAGTTATGAAGTTATGCACGGCAAGCTTTTAACTACTGATTATCACCTGTATATGGCAAATACGGAAGTCCCCTCCCAGGGGATTTAGGGTTAGTTGGAGTGATGGAGTTATGAAGCGGAGAGCTGAGGGCTGACAGCCATTAGAGTTATGGAGTTATGGAGTTATGAAGTTATGAAGCTATGGAGGGAAAAGTTACGAGCTTAAAAATCAGTTTATTGATTCTTAGAAACGAGCAACCCTGAAGGGGTTGAATAAACAGTAGCCCCGGGTGAAACCCGGGGTAATGGGAACGGCAGGTTATCCGCAACCCTGAAGGGGTTGAATTTTAAATTAAAAATTGTCATGTTATTTTACGACCTTAAACTGGCCTTCCGGCGCCTGATGAAAAACAGGATCTTCACCCTGGTGAATATCTCTGGTTTTGCCATTGGTTTTGCGGCGTGCATGATCCTGGCGCTGTTCCTGTACCATGAATATACAGTTGATAAGGATATTCCCAACTATCCTGATATCTACAGGCTTATCGATGCGAGGAAGAACAGCACCCGGATGGATTACGACATTTCCAAAATGCTTACACAGAATTATCCGGAGATAAAATCTGCAACCCCGTTAAATTATACCTCTTTTTCCAGCCCGGTATTTTTGAAGCACCCTGGCCAAAACGATTACATCTTTGCCAAATCGGTTATAAGTACAACCAACCGTTTTTTCGATATTTTCTCGTTGCACGTGATTGCAGGGAATTCAAAAACACCTTTCACCGATCTTAACTCTGTGATTGTGACCAGGTCAACCGCTGAGAAGTTGTTCGGTTCTACCGATATTATAGGGGAGGCTTTAAATATCGGGGACAAGGTTGAACTGTCGGTTAGCGCGGTTGTCGAAGACATGCCTGAAAATTCAAGCCTGGACGCCGACATCTTCATGAATTCGGAAAATGAAAATTTCCGGTTTTCCCAGTATTGTAGTAACGGGGAATGTTATAACCCGGTGGATCAATACATTATGCTTAACGACCAGGCTGATGCCCCGGCTTTTCAGAACTACCTGAACAACAATTTTCCGCTGAACAAGTCGGAAACCGATAGTGTTTACCTGCAACCGCTGGCTCAAATTTACCTCACGCCGGGCATTGAGGACAATGAGAATAAATCGGGTAACAGGAACCTGCTTTTTATTCTTTTAACCATTACTATATCAATTATTGTTTTATCAATAATTAACTATGTCAACTATTCACTGTCGAACCAACTGTCCACACTCCGGGAACTCGGCATAAAAATAGCCACCGGTGCCGGCCTGACACATCTTCGAAGGTATTATATTACCGAAGTGGCCCTTTCAGTCCTTGTTTCCTTTGGCATTGCACTCCTCCTTGTAAAAGCAGCCCTGCCCTTCACACAAAACCTGCTGGACACGTCTCTTGATATGTATGGCCTACTTACAACGCCACTTTTAATCATCTTCGTTTCCATATTTTTGATTGTCACACTGGTTTCCTCGCTGGCACCTTTATATATCATCAGCCGCTTCGATATACAGAAATTATTGGGAAAAGGACGGATCAAAATCGGTAGCCAGAAATGGAAAAACATCCTTACCACATTCCAGGTCACGGTTTCCATCATACTCATTATATGCCTGATCTCCATCGATAAACAACTGGCTTATGCAAAGACCACAAACCTGGGTTTCGACAAGGAACACCTCCTGAGGCTTAATGTTTTAGATGATGATAAGAATATTAAAGTCCTGAAGCAATACATTGATGACTATTCATTTGTTAAAAGTTCATCTCTTTCTGCCGGAGCTCCTGGCATGATCAGGCTTGGAATGGGGAGCAACAGCGACGAGGGTGAACCTTTCATGATGCAATGCATGTTTGTTGACGATCTTTTTCTGAATACAATGGGCATTCATCTGCTCAAAGGAAGGGCGTTTATGTCGTCCGATCTGAACCGGTCATGTTATATCAACGAGACAGCCTACAAGAGGTATGGATGGGAAGACCTCAACAACAGGAAATTTAACAACGGACGTGAAGGTGGATATGATGTCGTGGGTGTCGTGAATGATTTCCACATCGCGTCCCTGCACAGTCATATCGAACCGGTTTGTCTTATTTATCAGGATGAATATTCTGTCCTTAATATCCGCCTGTTGCCTGGTAACCTGGATGAGCAGATGGCGAAGTTGAAAGAGGAATGGGCAAAGATCTGGCCCGACAGCCCGATGTCGTATACTTTTTACGACCAGTATTTCGATTCATTGTACCGAAAGGAAGACCGCCAGGGAAAGGCCATCACGCTCTTCGCCATCATTGCCTCGATCATCACGGCACTGGGCATTTTTAGCCAGATCGTCCAGAGCGCCATTATACGTACCAAGGAAATCGGCATCCGCAAAGTCAACGGTGCCAAGATCAAGGAAGTGATGATCATGCTCAATAAAGACTTTGTAAAATGGGTGATCATCGCTTTCATTATCGCCTGCCCGGTAGCCTGGTATGCCATGCATAAATGGCTTCAAAACTTTGCTTATCATACGGATCTGAGCTGGTGGATTTTTGCCCTGGCTGGGTTGCTGGCATTGGGGATAACATTATTGACCGTGAGTTGGCCGTCGTGGCGGGCGGCGAGGCGACATCCGGTGGAGGCGTTACGGCCTGACTAAAAATAAATGACGAATCGTTGACCAAACCTGACAGGTTTTAAAAACCTGTCAGATTTAGGCCACATCAATTTCGTAATTCGTCAAGCATTTCCTCAAAATGCTTCAAATCCGGGTTATCCGGCTCCGCCAGGCGATAAACCATGAGTATCTGTTCCAGATGGGGAACATCTTTTTGGGTGGCAAACTGCCGCGCGTAGGAATAACAGGCTATGCCAATGAAACCGCTTAGCCTTTTATAGGCCATTCGCATCGTCTCATCCGGCTCCGACACCATTTTAGTATGCAAGGCCGAAATTTCCTTTTCCCACCATGCTCTGTCTTTCTCCATGAGCGCCTGGCCATAAATCTTGCGCATTTTTACTTCGAACTGCAGGCTTTCGGTCAGCCCGGACAGTTGTTGTTTGTAGGCATTGCTGTTTTTCAGTTTATCATAGGCTGAATTAAAAGAGCCGTTTTTGTCGAAAGCACTAACAGCAGCCATGTTTCGAACGATACAGGCAGCCTGTAATAATTCCCCGTCTTTGGTCAAAGAATCGACCCGGGTCTTCTGGTGCTCAACATAATTTATGACCTTTTGCTTTTCAGACCTGCCCCCTGCTTCGTCCTGGAGGCGGAACCAGCCAAAAACACTGGTTAACATGTTTTCATCCGGCCATTCATGCGTTGCCCTGGTAAGTTCAATATGCGCGTTCTTTGGCAGGGTGGGAGGATTCAGGACGTATTGCGCCGTTTCCAGGAAATTAAAATCGTCCATGCCGATAATTCCAAAAACCGGGCATTTTATCGCATTGAGCTGATCGGGACGGGCAAAGGCCCCGCTGGCAACGACGCCGTTCGCCTGATGATGTATGGCATACTCTAATGCCATGCGCGCACCACCCGAAAAGCCGGCAAAATAAGTCTCTTCCCCCACAGGATATCGGCTTTTTACATCGGCCATGAGTTCATCCAGTTCTTTGACAAAATTGCGATCATTGTTCTGCACCAGGTTTGAAGCCACAAGAATCGCCCGGTATTCTGAAGCCGCTTCTTTCAGGTGCTCAACAGCCGTTTTGCCCGATCCGTGCGGATCAATGGCAATGAGCAGGGGCAGTTTATGATCCGGCTTTTTGTGAGCGGGAATGAACACCTCATACGTATGTCCCGGATTTGACCGGCACGTAATGGTTTGCTCAACCGCCGTAATCTTCTCGGTTTTGCTGCCGTGAGACTGGCAGGCAGGAATACTGACGAAAAACAGGATACTAATAATAGGTAGCTTTGCCGGAATATTTCTCATAGGTGCCTGGATTTGAGAGTCTTTTCAGAAAAGTATTCCATCTATCGTTGACGTGCCTTGCAATACCGTCCATACGGTAAATGATACATTTTTCTGAATAAACTCGGATTTGAAATAACGTTTAAAGGTCGGGATTTTTTTATGGACATAACATCAGAAGTCTGCACTTTTCTGGTCAGAATTATTTTACAGACTGTATTCATGGTCTTTTTGAATTCGTGGAGGATATGTACAATGATGTGTACAAAAACGAATTCCAGTTAAAGAACATCAGTCTTTCTCTCAGCATCCTGGCACTGATCCTCTCTTCCATCGGCTTATTCGGGATAACCGGGATGGTTTTTGAAACCAGGACGAAGGAAATCAGTATCCGGAATGTGAACGGTGCCAGGAGTCGTGAAATACTGCTGTGGTTGCTGAAGGAGATCCTTACCGTGGTATCGCTTGCCATCCTTCTCGGGGTCCCGGTTTCATGGTTCATCCTGAAAAACTGGCTGCAGAAATTCGCCGGAAGGGTAACGCCTTCCCCCTCCCTTTTGTCCATTTAACCAAACTTTTTTACGTATAAAATGTGCAAGTACGTATTTTTGTATTCATGAAACCTTTTGTTCCGGTCAATAAACTCCTCCGTATTGCCCTGCTAACCTCCACCGCCATCGGGCTGGTTACAGTGGGCCCGGCATATATTGTCGGCATTACCCTGGCCAATGTGACGACATCGCCGGCACTGCTTCTGAAACTGGTGGCGGTGTCCGTTACCGGTATCACCCTGTTCATATTCCTGTTCTGGCTTATCAATATTGGTCTCCTGAATTTCATGGAAGGGAAAATAAAGGCCTTTGGTAACCATATCCCCAGATATGTATCCAGTTATCTTGCCGGCTTTCTATTAATGTTCTCCATACGTGCAGCTGCCATGTCGGTGTTTAATGATCCTCTGGAACAGCAACAGGTCTTCGACTGGAAAATAAGAGCCTTCGGGCTGGACCCGGGAACCATCAATTACCTTCCCTATACCCGTATCGCTTTCCAGTTTCTCATTATCGTTTTTGTGGTCATTTCCATCAACACGGTGGTGCTCGTTATCCAGGAACTGGTTCTCCTTAACGAGAAGAAAAAAAGAATCGAGGCTGAGAACACCCTGCTTCAGATCAGGAATGTTGAAGCGGCCAACCTTCAGCTCAAACAACAACTCAAGCCGCACTTCCTGTTCAATTCCCTGAATGTTCTGAAAACACTGATAAAGAAACAACCCGGGAATGCGGAGGTCTACCTGAAACGGCTCTCCGATTTCCTGAGGGTATCGGTATCCTCAGGTGATGTGAACCTGGTAAAGTTGGAAGACGAATTAAAACTCAGCATGGATTACCTTGAGATGCAAAAAATCAGGTTTGGCGATGCCATTCATTTCGATGTGAACATCCCGTATGTGAAGAACACCGGCCTTGTCCCGGTCTTTTCTATCCAGCTGCTGATCGAGAATGCGATAAAGCATAATGCGTTCACCCCGGAAGAACCCTTGAACATCAACATTAATGGTGACTATGACCGGATCACGGTTACCAATAATATCCGTCACAAGATATCCGAAGAATCGTTTTCAGGAACCGGCCTGGCAAATCTCTCGGAACGCTACCGCCTGCTTTCGGGTGAAGAGATAGATATCCGGACGGATAATTCAACCTTTTCAGTAAGTATAAAAATACTGTCTAATGAAAATCGTCATCATTGAAGATGAAAAATTGACCGCAGCCGACCTGGCCGAGACGGTTTCCGAAATCGTTCCGGGCGTCCACATCGCGGCTGTACTTTATTCAGTCCGGTCGGCCATTACGTGGTTTCAGGAAAACGAACACCCAGACCTTATTTTCAGTGATGTACAACTTGGTGATGGCCTCTGCTTTGAAATTTTTAAAGCTGTCATGGTAAGCGCCCCGGTTATTTTTTGTACGGCTTACGATGAATATGCCCTGAAAGCATTTAAATCGAACGGTATCGATTACATCCTGAAACCCTTTGATAAGTCTTCGGTTGAAACGGCAATCGACAAATACAGGAACCTGAAAAATACCTTTACCGGTAATCCGGTCGACCTCTCGGAGATTATCCGGTTGTTCGGGAATAAGAAGAAATCTGAACAAAGTTCCATCCTGGTGTACAAGCAGGATAAAATTTTACCGGTACGATTTGAAGATATTGCCCTGTTCTATATTGAAAACGAAATAACCCGTCTTGTCACTTTCGACCATAGGAAATTCACCATCAACCAGGCGATGGAAAAGATAGAAGAAATGGCACCGGATGATTTTTACAGGGTGAACCGGCAATTCCTGGTTCACAGGAATGCCATCAGGGAAGCTTCACACTATTTTGCCAGGAAGCTTTCCCTGTCGCTTACCATTCCGTTTGAAGAAACAATTACCGTGAGTAAAACTAAAGTTTCTGACTTCCTGTCCTGGCTCTCCGGTCGCTAGAATTACAAGGCGGCCATTTCACTCTCGATTTTGTCCGACTCACCCGTATCGTACTTTTAAACGGCAGCCATTTGGTGCAACTTTACATGGTAAAACAGGCAAAGCAAGCTTTGCAACAAATGTGAATATCATGGAAGCCATTATCAGAACCGACAAACTAACCAAATCATTTGGAGACGTAAAGGCCGTGTCGGACCTCTCTCTCCACGTAAACAAAGGGGAGATTTACGGTTTCCTGGGCCTGAACGGGGCCGGGAAGACGACTACCATCCGGATGCTCCTGGGTATGATCTCAGCCGGAAGAGGAAAGGCCTATATCAAGGGTCAAAGAGTATATCCGGGGAATACCCGCTTATGGCAGGATGTCGGCTACCTGGTTGAAATTCCGTATTCATACCCGAATCTAACCGTCCGTGAAAACCTGGAAATCACCAGGCGTCTGCGACTTGTAAAGGATACAGGTGCCGTTGAGAGGATCATGGATAAACTGGCGCTCACCAGGTACGCCGACAGGAAAGCCGGGAATTTGTCGCTTGGGAATGCCCAGAGGCTCGGAATAGCGAAGGCGATGATCCATAATCCCGGGATACTGATCCTCGACGAACCGGCCAACGGGCTCGACCCCGCCGGTATTTACGAAATTCGCGGGATGCTCCTCGACCTTGCCAGGAATCACGGGGTGACTGTTTTTATCTCAAGCCATATCCTGGGTGAAATTTCACGCTTTGCTTCCCGTATCGGGATAATCCACGAAGGTGAGTTGATAAGGGAACTGGACACGCACCAACTTGAGTCGCTTTGTCAGAAGCGGCTGTTAGTCAGTACCAGGAAAAATGGCATAGCACGGGAAATCCTTCAGAAAAACGGTATTTTAATAAATAAATCTTCATCGAATGGTGTACTTGAAATCCTGGAAAATAACGCAATTGATCACCCTGATCAGGTTGCACGGCTGCTTGTGAACAATGATCTTCCCCCGGTCTTATTGCACGTGGATGAGGAAGACCTTGAATCTTATTTCCTGAGGACAATAAAAATGAAAGGAGCACAAAAATGAAACATCTTGGTATTACCATTTGGGCTGAAAGCCTGAAAGTCAGGAAATCCAGGGTTTTCTGGATATCATTCATGTTTTTCGTATTTATAGCGTTTATGATGGGATTGATGATGTTCATCCAGGAACACCCCGAGCTTATTGAGAAACTGGGACTGATCGGCACGAAAGCATCCATGCTGAACCTCGGCGGAAGCAACTGGCAAAGCTATTTCAGCCTGTTAATTGAGATACTGGCTGGTGTCGGCCTCATTGGTTTTGGCTTCGTAACCACCTGGGTATTCGGACGCGAGTATACCGACCATACACTGAAAGATATCCTGGCCCTGCCGGTGTCACGTTCCTCCATTGTGATCTCAAAGATCATCGTGGTTATTGCCTGGAGCATCCTGCTTTCCGCTGTCTTCCTGGTTTTTTCCGTTCTTTTTGGACGCATGGCGGGACTCTCGCAGTGGTCGACGGGCTATTTTGCCGCTTTCCTGTACAAGTATACCATGGTAACCTTATTGTCGATATTACTTTGCACGCCGGTGGCATTCTTCACGTGCTACAGCCGCGGACTTCTTCTCCCGGTCGGCATCATCATTTTGACCATGATCATGGCTAATTTCTCCGGTCTCGTCGGTCTCGGACCATACTTTCCATGGTCCATACCCGGACTGTTCGGGGTTTATTCCACTGCGTCAGGAGAACATTTGAACCTGGTGAGTTATGTCATCCTGGTTATGACCAGCCTGGCCGGATTTGGAGGTACGCTTGCCTGGTGGCAGTATGCTGATCACAAATAGAGAACACTTCTTCCCGTATGGTGTTAAAGTGTCAGGCAGGGATGATCGGCAAATCCAAATTCTACCATCATGAAAAGAATTGCAGTGATTGGGGCCGGACTTTCAGGAACACTTTTAATGATGAACCTGTTAAGGCAGGAATCTCACACGCCCGTTCACATTACCTGGATAGACCGGAATGATGAGAAAGATATGGGGCCTGCTTACTCGACGAACGAAAATTACCTGTTGAACGTACCTGTTCAGATGATGGGGGCCTTCTCTGAAGATCCGGAACATTTTCTCAAATGGTGCTGTGAGAAAAACATTGCTGCAAGTGATGGGGATTTTCTTCCAAGAAAATTATACCGTGAATATATCCAGGCCATGCTTGATGCTGCACGACAAGCAGAGGCTAAAAGCTGGGCGATTCACAGAATGAGGGATGAAGCAACCGATCTGGAAGTTGTTGGTGACACCTTAAAAGTGTCTCTCGAAAAATCCGGTCATGTGACGGCGGAAAAAGTCGTCCTGGCCCTGGGAAATTCTCTCCCTGAACATCTCAGCCTACCTGATAATTCGTTTATCAGTGACAGTCGCTATATTCAAAATCCATGGATACCTGATCTCCTCGATACTTTTTCACCTGTCGATGATATATTTTTTATTGGTTCCGGGCAGACCATGGTTGACCTGGTTACCGGTTTTTACAGACGAAAGCATAAGGGGAAGTTGACAGCAATCTCCCGCCGTGGCGTATTACCGATGTCACAAAAAATGAATCATCCTTACCCGTCATTTTTCGATGAGTTGGAAAACCTCCATGATATTTTATCCATCTTTAAAATCGTCAGAAAGCACTTGCGCAAAGCTGAAACAGCCGGTTATGATCCGAGGGACGTGATCGACTCCCTTCGTCCCCACACGATTGCGATATGGACGGGCCTTCCCCCGGAAGAGAAGAAATGCTTTTTAGGACATTTATTCAGGTACTGGGAGATCATCCGCAGCCGCATTCCGCCTGCCAGCAGGAAGATTGTCAATGAACTCCTGGATAAAGGACAACTAAGGATTCTGAAAGGCAGAATAACAGCAATTGAACCGTTAGCGGATAAAGTCAGGATCAAATATCTCCATCGTGAGTTAAAGACTGAGAAAACGGAAAGTGCCGGTATCGTTATCAATTGCAAAGGTCCGAACCTCGATTACGACACGATCGAAAATGGCTTTATCCGGAACCTGGTTTCAAAAAAAATCATACAATGCGACCCGTCCCACCTGGGGATCAATGCCCTTCCAACGGGCGCCATACTTCAGCCCGACGGTCAGCCTTCCGACAGGATATTCACCGTTGGCCCCACTCTGAAAGGCATCGTGTGGGAAGCCCTGGCCACTCCCGAAATACGTGTGCAGGCTGAAAACCTGGCCCGTCACCTCCTGAAGGTTTAATTTTCAAGCTAAACCTGATTTCAGAGAATTCATTCCCCGCTATGATAGCCGGGGAGCCATACTTTTCGTATTTTAGCTGCCATGAAAAGAATTTTTACTTTCCTGACAGCATTAGTTATGGTTAGTGCAAGCTTTGCCACTAATGCTACTTTCCACGGCTGCTATGCCACTGTTAAAAACGATACACTTCGCGTGGGAAATTCCCTGGTCGAACGCCGGTGGCTATTGAACGGTGGTGCACTGGTGCCTGTCAGCATCATTAATAAAAGTGTTTTTCCTTTGAGAATCACCAGTATGAAAGATATTGAAAAGACGTCTGTTTTACCGGCTTCCTATGATCTTTCCATTGAAAAGTCTGAAGAGACAGCTATCAGTCATGCCAGTCTCAGCGCAGTGATCATTTCAGATTACCCCGATTACCGGCAGAAAACCATCATATCCATTTATCCCGGATCACCAGCCATACGCATTCAATATGCTTTCAGGTTATCAGCGGGTCATGAAGCCCCGGATACATTCAGAACATTTACCCTCGACAGGATCAGTCTGCCCTCGCTTCACTATACGCTTAAATCGGTTGAGTTTTTTGACCGTACCGATGTGAACAATAATCTTGTTGATGAAAGTACCTTCCTGCCGTTTACCACGGTAATCAGGAAAAAAGGGAATGTTCTGCTGGCTACAACTAATACCGGTTACGACTCGTATTTTATATTGAAGGAAGCCCCCTGCTCATTTGTTCAGCTGAATTACCCGGGATATGATTTTGAGATAGACCGTACGAAAATAAACGTGGTGGGTTCCGGCCTGGCACCATCCGACCTGTCCGACACTGCCTGGACGCCTTCGTATTCTGCGGTTATCGGTGTCTCCTCCGATAAGTACCCGATTGAATATTACCTCCGGGCTTACCAGAAGCATATCCGCAATCATAATAACAACCGCGACGAGATGATCATGATGAACACCTGGGGCGACAGGAACCGGGATGCCAGTGTCGGGGAAGAATTCTGCCTTCGCGAGATCGACGCCTGTGTGAAATACGGCGTCACCCATTTCCAGATCGACGATGGCTGGCAGGCCGGTGCTTCTACAAACTCAGCTAATCCAAAGGGAAGGTTATGGAACCGGTGGACAGTCGACGACTGGCAGCCCAACGCGGAACGGTTCCCCAATGGGTTTAAGAAAGTGGTTGATTATGCTGAGAAGAACCATATCAAACCCGGCCTCTGGTTTCACCCAAGTAATGCCGATAGCTACCAGAACTGGCAGCAGGATGCCGAAATCGTTGCCGGGCTCTATCATGATTACGGTATCAGGTATTTCAAGATCGACGGCATCAGCCTGCCCGATAAACTTGCAGAAGTCAACCTGAGAAAATTTTTCGAACGCGTCCTGGAACTAACCGGCAACCAGGTGGTCTTTGATGTCGATGCCACGGCCAACAGCCGGGGTGGGTATCATTACCTGAATAGATACGGGAACATCTTTCTTGAAAACCGGTACACCGACTGGGGAAAATACTATCCGCACTGGACGCTCCGCAACCTGTGGCAACTCTCGGCTTATGTGCCGCCGGAACTGTTGCAGGTAGAATTCCTGAATAAGTGGCGGAATCCGGGGAAATATCCCGCCGGCGATTCGCTGGCCCCGGCATTTATCCCTTTCGATTACCAGTTTGCTGTCACCATGGCCGGTCAGCCGCTGGCCTGGTTCGAAGGATCCAACCTGCCGGACGAAGCTCAAAGCGTCATACCGGTTATTGAAGCCTATAAGAAGGTATGGCACGATTTCCACAATGGCACCATCCTTCCGATTGGCGATATGCCCGACGGGAGTGCATGGACCGGCTTCCAGTCTGTCAATAATGATCATGGTTACTTCCTGGTATTCCGGGAAAAGAACCTGTCTCGAACGAACGTATTTAAAACAATGCTAAATCCGGGTACGAAAATTTCTCTTACCATGGTCACTGGTGATGGCGAAGACCATAATGCGGTAATTAATACGAACGGGGGCCTGGAATTTTCATTGCCGGGAGTATTTACATTTGCCTTGTACCGGTATGATGTGAAGGACTTATAGTAATCCGGGATCAATGCAGGTTTTAAATACGGAATGTCACTTCTATTCAGTGTATAATTATTATACATGAATGTGTAAATTCTATACATATTAATAGAACGTATTTTAACGTTTAAAATGATGATAGTATATGAATGATCCTGGAAGGATTAAAAAACATTAGCCCGGGGTGATTAACCCCGGGTCGGGGAAGTCGTCGTATCCCGCCCTGCTAAGGAACCCGCCCCAAACCATATCCCATCCCAAAATTCTAAACCCACACTACCCAAACGCTCCTGTCACCCCGTGTTAAATATCACCCCTGCATGACGACCCTGTAAAGTCATCCGCATATCCTTCAGAGTTCTTCGCAAAGAATCAGCTTGTTGCCATCCCCGATGAATTAATAACAGACAAAATCTTTCTGATCAGGGGTAAAAGCGTTATGTTGGACCATGACCTGGCAAAACTGTATGATATAGAAACGAAGGTTTTGAAGCAGGCCGTCAGCCGGAATATTGATCGATTTCCCGCTGATTTTTTGTTTGAGCTTACTAACGAAGAATATGCCAACTTGAGGTCGCAATTTGTGACCTCAAGTTGGGGAGGTTCGAGATATCCCCCGATTGCATTTACGGAACAGGGGTTGCCATGTTGTCAAGTGTTCTTAATAGTAAACAAGCCATTAAGGTCAATATCCAGATTATGCGGGTGTTTACCAGGATCAGGGAGATACTGATGGACAACCTGGGTATCCGCCTTGAGATAGAAGAGATCAAAAAGAAGCTTGATAACCAGGACAGGAACCTCATTCTTGTATTCAGTTACCTGGATGAGTTAATTGAAAAAAAGGCACGATGATAAGATCATGCCTTATTAATGATCCTCCTCACCTCCCTTCACTCATTACTAACAGGAGCTGGATCGCCATTCATTTTCAATAAGTTAAGAACACTTAAGTCAAAATCTTTCTTCGATGTAACCGTAATAATATAAAACTTCCCCTTTGGTTTATAAACCATAAACAATACTTTATCCTTGGGATAGTCAAAATTCATCGTTGCCATATCTTTCAGGCTGCCATCCTCGAGTTGAATTTTATTTATTCATCCGATAAATCTTTTATACAATGGCGTTGAAAATACCGAGTCGATTTCTGAACGTTTCCCAGGATTTACGTTTATCTCTCCATCATCAAAATTGTACCGCCATTTAAGCACAATTTCATATAGAGTATCAGGAAATAGAATTCCGACCCTTCTCTTTTCAGTTGGATTAAAAAGCGTCGGCTTATGCAGTATGGCGTCATCAAGTACTAAGTTGGCTGAATTTTTTAAATCCCAGACATCAATTATAATATCGTGATTATAATGAAAATCTGAGAAAACGTATCTGTTATTTTGTTTATAGCTACCAACAGTAGTTCGCATACCTTTTTGCACTGAAACCGGAAATAAATAGAGATATTCTTTATATACATCCCAACTCATTCGAGTGCCTGCTAAATAGGGTTTGCTGAGAAAGTCAGCAAACCAGTTTACGAAATATATTTCACCTTTCGTTTCATTTACCGACCGGATCAGATCCTTATTGAGTGAGTCAAAAAGTTCGTGGCAACTCTTTTTCGGATTTCAACAAACAATGAAAGATCAAAAACAGGATCAAGCCTGTTGACACATTAATCATAAATTCAAGTATATATTAAGCGGTGCATAGGATTGCCGGGAGGTACTATAGAAATGGAGAATGGCCTTCTTAAAAGAAACGGTGAATATGCTTACGATTTGAATTATTAATTTTATTTCCGGGTGAGCTGACCACAGATCTAAGTACCAGGCAAGAGACTTTTATCCTGGGGCATCAAGATGAGGAAAACGTAAGATACCTGTTCATCCCGTTATCGGGAGTGCCTGTCTCTTTGTGGCGGGCGGCCCACCTTTTTTTCCCTGGAATTTTCGGTTGTAAATTCTTTGTCATGAGCAGGATCTTATTACTCTTTCGGGAAGTTCGTTTGGTTGAAGATTCCGCTCTTCACCCGCCTGAGGATTATTCGCTTCGCTCATGATCCTGCCGATAGTCCCTTCGCCCTCTGCGCTCTGCCCTCCGCCCTCCGCTGGCGCTTCGAGTTTACGGCCTTTTTTTATGCCCAAAACGGTTTGAAAAAGGGGCAAGGGGAACGATGATTTTAGTTTGGGTTATAGCATGGCGGTTTTGTAGTTGGCTATCGGCTCTCAGCCTTCATAATTCGACATTCCACTGTTCGTCTGTTCGTTATTCCTCTTTCACGGGAAGATCAAAGTTGCCGGTTGGCTCTCACCCCCCCAGGGGATTATTCGCTTCGCTCATGATCCTGCCGATAGTCCCAAAGCCCTCTGCCCTCTGCGCTCTGCCCTCCGCCCTTCGCCCTCTGCACCTTGGAGGATTATTCGCTTCGCTCATGATCCCCGGAGGGAGGTGACGTCAACCTCAAAAGCCCAAACCCTCCGCTGGCGCTTCGGGTTTACGGCCTTTTTTTATGTCCAAAACGGTTTGAAAAAATCCTTTTTCAACCGTTTTGGGCATAAAAAAAGCCCTATTTTTTGCGTAGCAAAAAATGGGCTTTTGAGGTTGCGGAGAGAGGGGGATTCGAACCCCCGGTACCCCTTTCGGAGTACGCCGGTTTAGCAAACCGGTGGTTTCAGCCACTCACCCACCTCTCCTTAAATTTTTTCGCGGGCGTAACTAAATTAACTGTCGTTACAAAATCGTAATGTACGTTGCTTTTTGAAAGCTCAGCAAAAGTAAAAAAACAAAAGATATCTGCAAAACAAAAAAAGCATGTCGTGAAACAAAAATACGGCTTTTTAGTTTGGGGTATCTCCAGTCGTTTCACTGCGGTACTTCTCCAGGTCGAAAAGATACAAACCGCAACCTACCCCGGCATCGGTGCCGGCACGCGAAGCCTGAAATACGAAGTATTTCCCGTCATCGCTGCAGGCCGGGTTCGATGAACGGTAACCTTCCGTGTCGCTGAAATTTGTCATGCGCTGGTAATGCTTCCCCGTGCCGTCGAGCTTTAGCTTGTATATATCGATAAAGGCTGTCCCCTTTGGGTTGTGGCGGTCCGATTCCACTAACGTATATTCACCGTCCGGGCACATGCCCTCGGGCTCGTCATATTGGTTCGGGGCCTTGCTGTAGTTGGTAAGCTCACCGGTTTCCAGATTATAGCCCATCACCTCACTGGTGAAGCGGTCGTAATCATCACGCCCGTATTGCGACCAGATCAGCTCGTTTTCTTCGGGCGGGCGAAAACTCTGTGGTTCGAGAATACCCTTATACTTAATGCTGTCAACAACCACATCGGAATTATCGATGATCATCCTCCTGTTTTCAATTTTCGGGTTGCCATTTTCATAAATGATCTCACCCAGCCAAATCTTCTTCTGCCTCGGCGTCCAGGCAATCTTCATATCCTTGCGCGAAATGGCCGGCCCCTCGTTAATGGGCTCCACCAGTGTCCAGGGTTTCCGGCTGAAATCGCCTTTGACGATCTGGATAACCGTTTCTTTCCTTCCGGGGCCGCAGGTCAGGATGTAATCGCCGTTCGACAGCGCCATGATGCGGTAATATCCGTAACCTTCAGGTCGCCACGTGCTGTCGGAGACCTGCCTGGTTTTCTTAGACTTCACATCAACCATCCATATTTCACCACCGGCTTTGTCGACGAAGAAAACTTTTTTACCGTCAAGTGAGAATTCGGCCCGCTGGCCAAACGAGGTCAGTGGAGTGATGTATCCGGGGAGTTTGTCTTTGGGGAAGCATCCTTCGGGTTCGGGGTTTTTGCAGGACCCGGCCAACAGGATGGCCATCATGGAGATAAGAGCAAGGTTTTTCATTTTCCGGTCGTGTTACATTAAACAAATATACAGAATAAATCACGATATGATAAACCGAAGCCCGCCTTAGTTCCGCTTTACTTGTCCGCCTTCCCCGTTTAGTGCATGCATCTTATTTAGAGTCAGTTCAGAAAAGTGTGTCACTTGTCGCAGGGATGCCGCCGTGTGGCGTGTCCCTACGATAAATAACACACTTTTCCGAACAAACTCCATATTTAGGGTTTGGTTTCATGATTCCATATAGTTCTGACATAACTCTTCTAGCATACATCATTGTATTAATGTGTAAATATTACTCAGTAATTGTATAAATATTACACAAACCAGTTTCCCCGAGCCCTGGTTGTGTATGAGTTAATGGGAAAAGACAGGGAAAATCAGCGTTGAATTGGACAAATAATTTGACCTTTGAAAAAAATACGTTCTTTATGCCTTTACTGATGGGCAAAACAGAATGTTGTGTTGTACAGCACATAATGAGAACGCTGATTTTGGGCTGTTTTGGCGATTAAGGGTGGTGGGTGGGGGGTGGGACCCCTGGATATAAGCAACGTACGTTATTATATCTACGAATAGAATACCAATACCAATACCGTCAACAACAATACCGTCCACGACAATAACATCAACGACAATACCGTTAACGACAATAACATCAGCGACAATACCGTCAACAACAATACCGTCAACAACAATACCGTCAACAACAATACCGTCCACGA
>Ga0102962_1000504_pt1 | contig 18505 bp, 15 predicted proteins | sample SalPonF2_C_D2_MG_FD_84519 | JGI IMG/M metagenome (GOLD analysis project Ga0102962, IMG submission 84519) | Salt pond soil microbial communities from South San Francisco under conditions of wetland restoration - Salt Pond MetaG SF2_C_D2_MG ...
ACTTCCATTTTGGCGTCAGCAACGTGGCTCCTAACCTCAGTGCTAGGGCCAATCTGGGTTTCGGCTACTTCGGTTACGGCTTCACGGTCGGCGTCGACGGCCTTTACAACCTTCCGGTCGATACCGGTGACCTGCCGTTGACAGTCTACGTCGGCGGCGGCCCCACGGCTGCGTTCGGATACAGCTACACGCCGAGTGGTGGCACGGCCACGACCGGGTTTGGCTTTGGAATCAATGCCTTCGGCGGCGTCGAGTATCGCCTCGGCCAAATCGGGTTTGAGCCCGGCGGAGTGTTCTTCGAAGCTGGTCCTGTTGCGTACTTCGTTCCGGAGTTCGGGGCGAACTTCGTTGGACGCCTCGGGTTCAATTACCACTTCTGAGCCACGCGCGTTCGTAACGCAACAGTCAGAAGGCCCGGCGTTCCGACGCCGGGCCTTCTGCTGTGCCGCCCCCGCGCCCGTGGGTGGAGGGCGTCAGCCGACCAGGTACAGCACGTCCTGGATCGCCGACACCACGCCGTCCGGCTTGAGGCCGCGCTTCCTGATGCTGAAGCCGGGCGGGTAGCGCGTCGCCTCGACCGAGAACGGCAACGCCTTGAGCTTGCGGTTGTCGAAGTCGATGCTGTCGAGATCGTCCGCGAAGCTGATCTGGACGTCGGTCATGTGCTCCTTGACGGTGGCGACGCCCTTGCCGGCCGCGAGCAGGCGCAAGCGCACCAGCTCCACGAAGGCCCTCACCTCGCTGGGGAACGGGCCGTAGGCCTCCCGCATCTCCTTGGCGACGCGGCTCACCGTGGCGAGATTGCCGGTCTCCGAGAAACGGCCGTAGAAGTTGATGCGCACGTCGTCGTCCTGGATGTAGGTAGGGCTCAGGCGCGCGTCGAGGTTGAGGTCGATGCTCACCGGCGCCACCTCCTCGGCCGCCTGTTCGCCCTTGAGCTTGGCGATCTCCTCGGCCAGCAGCTCCGTGTAGACCTCGATCGACACCGCCGCGATCTGGCCGTGCTGCTCGGGGCCGAGGAGGTTGCCGACGCCGCGGATCTCCATGTCCTTCTCGGCCAGCAGGTGGCCGGAGCCGAGGTCGTTGAGCTCCGCGATGGCGTAGAGGCGGCGCTGGGCCTGCTCGGTCAGCTTCCCCGGGTAGAGCAGGTACGCCCACGCCTCCGTTTCGCGCCGGCCGACGCGGCCGCGCAGCTGGTAGAGCTGCGCCAGGCCGAGCCGGTCGGCACGCTCGATCACCAGCGTGTTGGCCCCGGCGATGTCGAGCCCGGACTCCACGATGGTGGTGGACAGCAGCACGTCGAAGGCTCCCTCCTCGAAGCCGAGCATGATGTCCTCGAGCTCGCTCGCGTCCATCTGACCGTGGGCGACGCCGATGCGGGCCTCCGGCACCAGCTGGGAGAGGGTACGGGCCCGCAGGCTCATGGCGCCGATGCGGTCGAAGATGTAGAACACCTTGCCGCCGCGCTCCACCTCGAACAGCACGGCTTCGCGCACGACCATCGGGTCGTACGGCTGCAAGACCGTCTGGATCGGCTTGCGCCCCTCGGGCGGCGTCATGATCTGGGAGACGTCGCGCAGCCCCACCAGGCTCATGTAGAGCGTCCGCGGGATGGGGGTCGCCGAGAGCGAAAGCACATCGAGGTTGGCCTTGAGCCCCTTGAGCTTCTCCTTCTGCCCCACCCCGAAGCGGTGCTCCTCGTCCACCACCAGCAAGCCCAACCGCTTGTAGGCGAGGTTCTCGTTCAGGAGGCGGTGGGTGCCGATGACCACGTCGACGGTGCCGTCGCCCAGGCCCTTGAAGATCGCGCGCGCGTCCCGGTCGGAGGTGTAGCGCGAGAGCATCTCGACGCGCACCGGAAGCCCCTCGAAGCGTTCCCGGAAGGTGTCGTAGTGCTGCCTCGCCAGGACCGTCGTCGGCACCATCATGGCGACCTGAGAGCCGTTGCCCACGGCGCGGTGCGCCGCCCGGATGGCCACCTCGGTCTTGCCGTAGCCGACGTCGCCGGAGATGAGGCGGTCCATGGGGACCTCGCGCTCCATGTCGCCGAGCGTGTCCTCAACGGCGCTGGCCTGGTCCACGGTGAGCGTGAACGGGCAGTTCTCCTCGATCAGCGAGTCCCACTCGGGCACGGGAGGGAATGCCGTGCCCTCGCTCACCTGACGCGCCGCGTAGGTCTTGATGAGCTCGGCGGCCAGCTCCTGCGCGCTGACCCGCGCCCGCTCCCGCGCCCGCGCCCACTCGTTCGTCCCCAGCGTCGACAGGCGCGGCGGATCGTCGGTGGTGCCGGGGTGCCGCCGCAGCAACGGCAGCTGCTCGACGGGCAGGTAGAGCTTGCCCTCGCCGGCGTACTGGAGCTGCAGGTAATCGCGCGTCACGCCGACCACCTGGCGGGGCTCGAGCCCCAGGAAGCGGCCGATCCCGTGGTCGGGGTGGATGAGGTAGTCGCCGACGGTGAGCTGGGAAGCGTCGTGAACGCTCCGGCCCGGCAGCTTGCCGAGACGGCGGCCGCCCTGGTAGCCGTAGAGGAGCTCCTCGCTGAGCACGACCTCCATGCGCTCGGGGTCGCGGTAGCCGCCGCGCACGCCGCGGCCGAGCACCAGCGACACCTCGCCGGGACGGTGCCCGACGCGGCCGTGCCAGGCGCTGGAGAGGTGTTCGATGACCTTCTCGCGCAGGTAGCGGCCGGTGCGCTCGAACTTCAGCATCACGTGCACGCTGTAGCCGTCGCGCGCCCAGGTCTCCACGTCCGCGGCCACGTCGCGCAGCTTGCCGCGGTAGTACCCCAGCGGTTCCAGCGGCACGCTGGTCGTGTCGAGGTCGAGGGGATCGCGCCCGAAGGAGACCACCGCGCGCTCCGCCAGGGTGCGCCACAGCCACGCGGCCCTGCCGTCGTCGCCGATGTCGCCGGCGAAGAGCTCGGGCACGTCGAGGAAGACGGTCCCGGGCAGGTGCTCGATCAGCCGGGAGGTCCATGCGCTCCGATCCAGCGAGGCGCCGCTCTGCGGTGCGATCACGGCCCGCTCCAGCGAGCGGCCCGCGCGGGTCAGCCCGTCGAGCTCGGTGCCGAAGAACGACAGCCGCAGCTCGTCGTCGGGCGCGTCGGCATCCGCGTAGAGCGAGATGGTGTCGCCACGCACCGTGAAACCGGGAAGCGCGTCGCGCTCGTAGCCGTAGGCGAGCAGCCGCTCGAGCAGCGCGTCGCGAGGGTAGTCGCCCCCCAGGTGGAGCTCGAGCGCCAGCTCCGCGGGGTCGTCGGGGAACGGCCGCAGCGCGTTGTCCAGGCTCAGCACGACCTTCTCGTGCCGCTCGAACCAGTCCGTCAGGCCGGGGTCGACGCTGGCGACCCCGCCGAACAGGTGGGCGTCCGCGAAGAGCTCCAGACGTTCGGTCGTGGTGAGCAGGATGGCGGGACCTTCGTGCCGCGCGAAGAGCGCGAGGCGCGCCGCGCTGGGCTGACCCAGGACGCGCCCGGTCCCAAGCGAACTGGGCGTGGCCACGTGCATGGTTTCTCTCCCGTGCGCCCGTCGGCGCAACCCATGAATCCTACCCCGCCGCCCGCCGGCGCCGGGTCCCCCGCCGACATCGTGCGCCGCTCCGCGGGAGGTCTTCCGTGCGCCACCGGGGGCGAGCGTTCAGTCGGCGGCGTCCTCGGGGTAGCGCAGTGAGGCCGCGTAGGCGTCGTTGCGGGGCACGCCCAGCGCCTCGAGCGCGGTGCGCAGGGTGGAGCCCCGCACGCCGGCACCGGCGAGCGCCTCGACCGACCTGCGGTGCTCGTCGGCCGGATCGGGAGGCTCGGCCGGCCCCACCACGACCACGATCTCACCGCGCGCCCGCTCGGCGCCGTAACGCTGCGCCAGCGCGACCAGCGTGCCGCGCACCGTGGTCTCGAAGCGTTTGGTGAGCTCGCGGCTGACGCTGGCCTCTCGCTCCTCCCCACAGGCCGAGGCGAGGTCCTGAAGGGTGCCCGCCAGGCGCTGGGGCGCCTCGTACAGCACGGTCGTGGCGGTGGACTCCGCGATGGAAGCGAGGCGACGACGACGGTCGGCGCCCTTGCGGGGCAGGAACCCTTCGAACGTGAAGCGGGCGACCGGCAGGCACGAGAGCACCAGCGCGGGCACGAAGGCGGTGGGGCCGGGCAGCGCCTCCACCGCGACCCCCATCGCCACGGCACGGCGCAGCAGCTCGGCGCCGGGATCGCTGACGCCGGGCGTGCCCGCATCGGTCACGTAGGCGACGTGCTCGTGCCGCTCGAGGAGCGCGGCCGCCCGGGCTTCCATGGTGTGGGCGTCGAGGCGCTCGAGCGGCGTCGCGATGCCGTAGTGATCGAGCAACACGCGGCTGCGCCGGGTGTCCTCCGCCGCCACCACATCGGCCCTTCGGAGCACGTCCAGCGCGCGCCGCGTGATGTCCTCGAGGTTGCCGATGGGCGTGGGGACGAGGCTGAGGCGACTCACCGGGTGCGGCCGCTGACGTGCATATAGACCGGTCTGAGCAACCGCCCGCGGCTCCGCCGGCGGGCGTTGCGCCGTAACGCGGCCCGCAACGTCGCCCGGATGAACTCCGCCTCGCCGATGGTGACCGTCACGGTCGCGCCCTCGGGAAGGCGCACGCCCTCCTCCAGCACGACCTGACCGCCCTGGACACGCCCCCTATACGCCCGCACGGCTCTCCTCCTCGGCCTCCACCAGACGCATGGCGGCCCCCTCGACCACGCCGGTGGTCGCGGCTCCGGGCGCACCCCTGCGTGCGCGCGGTGCGCGGCGCGCCTCGCGCGCCCGGGGGGGCGCAGCCAGCCTGAAGGCACGGATCACCCAGAACGCCAACCAGCCGGCAGCGAGCACCAGCGACACCGCGACGCTCGCACCGCGCTGCAATCCCAGCAGCTCGCAGCCCTGGACCAGCAGCGGAAGCACGAACGAAGTGGCGGCCAGCACGGCCAGCAGCGCCACGTAGTTCACCCCGGATCCCGTCCTTGCCCCACGGCTCCAGGGTAGCAGGTCGGCAACGTCCCGCGGCGACCGTGCCGTGGCCGCCGCGGGACGGCCCGTGGGTCACACGTCCCTGCCAACGGTTCGCGAATCGCCTATAATACCCCCTGTGGGTACCGGACTCCGGTCCCGGGGGCCGAGGCCCGTGCCGATCCGCCCACGCCACTCCCGGGGGTCCCGCGGCCCGTTTGGAGCCAGCCTTGAACATCAGCGACGACGAGAAGCGCAAGATCAACAACCGGCTGCGGCGCCTCGAAGGTCAGGTGCGCGGCCTGCAGAAGATGATCGACGAGGGGCGCGACTGCCACGACATCCTGATCCTCCTGGCGGGTGTCCGCAAGGCGTTGGACGCGACGGGCGACGTGATCCTCGAGAGGTTCCTGGACTCCTGCCAGGCGGACTTCCGCGAGGGACGGGGCGATATCGAAGAGATGATCAGCGCCGTCCGCCTGGCGCGCGGCTGACGCACGCGCCGAGACCCGGCCCGCAGCGAGGTCAGCCTCCGGCCGTGGTGTAGACCCAGCGCACGAGGCGGGTGTTGGGGTAGTAGTAACCGAGGATCTGCGTGTAGTCGTAGTTCCGTTCGGCCAGGGCCCGCGCGCCGTACTGGCTCATGCCCACGCCGTGCCCCCAGCCCTCCCCCTGCACGTTCAGCCCGTTGGTCACCGAGAACCGCGTCGAACGCAACCCCCAGGCGTGGGAGAGGTCGCCGAGCTGCACACCGGTGAGCGTCGCGCTCCCGGCGCTCCCCAGCACCTCGAGCAGGTCGACCCGGCCCGACCCGCTGCGCTGGAGCACCCGCAACCCCGTCACGGTGCCCACCTGTTTCCCCAGCCGCGCCAGCGACGCGGCCACGGCGTTCGCATCGAGACGGGCGCTCCAGCGGTCGACGCCGTTGGGGGCCGCGGCATCGGCCCGCGCGACCAGGTACGGCACCGCGGTGCCCCACACCTCGCTGCTCGACGCCGTGGCGCCGCCGGAATCGGCGTGGTAGTAGGTATGGGCGACCTGCCCGGCGTAGGTGACGACGATCCCCTCGGTTGCCGCCACGGCACGGTCGGAGCGAGCCTGTTCGCCGTCCATACCGCGGTAGACCTGGCAGTCGACCGTGGCGCACAGGTCGTAATCCGCGCCCGGGCGCAGGGAGCTGAGCGCGTAGCTGCGCGCCGCGACCGCTTGCGCCTCCAGGGCGGCCATCGGCCAGCTTGCCGACATCTCGGCGGGCACGACGCCCCGCAGGTACGCCTCGACGTCGAGCACGTTCACGACTTCGATCCCCGCCGACGTCGCGATCAGGCGCAGCGAACCGCGGTACCGGTGACCCCCGAAGACCAGCGGCGCGCCGGCCCCCGTCAACTCCAGGGTGTGCCCGAGGGGGGCGCCGTCGACGACCAGCGCGCCGCCCCGCTCGCTCACGGGCCAGCGCAGGCCTGCACCCGCATGGAAGGCGCGCGCCCCGTCGACCGAGCCGCTGTGGGCGCCTTCTGCGAGCACCACGGCCTGCGACGTCCTCGCCAGCAGCACGCGCACGGTGGCTCCCGCCCAGGCGCAGCCGACCGATAGGAGGACGCCCAGGGCGAGCAGGGAGCGGACGGAGGAGCGGGCGCGCATGCGAGGCCAGTATGGCTTCGGGCCGCCCCCGCGAGCACCCGGAAATCGCACATCGCCGCGCCGACGGGAACCGCGCGCGGCGTCAGCGTGCCAAGATGGGGCCACCATGTTCCGCGACGGACTCCTCGAAGGCAAGGTCATCGTCGTCACCGGCGGCGGCAGCGGTCTGGGCCGCAGCATGAGCCGGCGTTTCCTGGAGCTCGGTGCGCGCGTCGCCATCGCGAGCCGTCGCCTCGAGCTGCTCGAGCATGAAGCGGAAGCGCTGGCCGAGGAGACCGGCGGCGAGGTGCTGCCGTACGCCCTCGACGTGCGCGACGCCGCGAGCGTGCCCGGCCTGTTCGACGCCGTCGAGGCCCGTTTCGGGCGGATCGATGCGTTGGTCAACAACGCCGCCGGGAACTTCATCTCCCCCACCGAGCGGCTGAGCCCCGGGGCGTTCGATGCCGTGCTCGGCATCGTGCTCCACGGCTCGGTCTACTGCACGCTGGAGCTCGGCAAGCGCTGGATCGCCCGCGGAGAGCGCGGGGCCGTGCTGAGCATCGCCACGACCTACGCCGAGACCGGCTCGGGTTACGTGGTGCCGTCGGCCGTCGCCAAGGCGGGGGTGGTGTCGCTCACGCGCTCGCTGGCCGGTGAATGGGGGAAGTACGGCATCCGGCTCAACGCCATCGCGCCCGGACCCTTCCCGACCGAGGGGGCCTGGAGCCGGCTGATGCCCACCGAGGAGATCCAGGCCCTGTTCGAGCGCCGCATCCCTCTCGGGCGCGCCGGCCGGCACGAAGAGCTCACGAACCTGGCGAGCTACCTGCTCTCGGATCAGGCGGGGTTCATCACCGGCGACCTGATCTACATCGATGGCGGCGAGCACTGCTACGGCGCCGGCGAGTTCAACGTGCTCGACGCGGTACCGCAGGAGACCTGGGACGCGATGGAGCAGGCGCGCAAGCAAGCCAAGGGCTAGCCAGGGCGCTCGATCGTAACGGGCCGCCTCAGAGCTGCGCCTCGGTGGGCAGGACCAGACGGAAGAAGCCGGTTGCGTCGTTGAACTGCAACACGACCGTGTAGTCGCCCTGGCCACCCTTGAAGTCCTGGTCGATGGCGATGCGCTCGCCGGTCTGGTAGGTGCGGTCGAAGAGGGTGTCCTGCGGTCCGGCCTGCGTGCTGTTCTGGATGCTCTCGGGCTTCTGGAAGATCACCTTGACCTCCACGTTCCCGTGCCGGACGGAGCCGGTCAGCCGCACCGGCAGCGCGTCGGTGTTGAAGGTGTGGCGCGTCGCCTGTCCCGTCGCCGTCATCTTGTACACGAACACGGGCGTGTGGGAGGGAAGGCCGAGGTACCAGCCATGGGTCTCCCCGACGGCGAAGAAAACGATGGCGAGGAGGACCAGGAAGGTGAGGAAGCCCCGCATGGGCCGAGTATACGAGAGACGTCGGCGCCGGGCGGGGGATATCCCACCCGGCGCCGACGCCGCCGACCCTGGCGGCGGAGACCGGCGCTCCGCCGCTAGGCGCGCGCCTCCTGCGACTGGCTGCGATGGATGTTGCGCAGCACGGTATGGAGGATGCCGCCGTTGCGGTAGTAGTCGATCTCGACGGCCGTGTCCAGGCGGCTGAGCACGTCGAACGTGCGGCTCTCGCCGTCTTCGCCGGTGACCTCTACGGTGAGGGTCTGCCTCGGCTCGAGCGTGTCGTCGACCCGGATGGTGAAGCGCTCGCGCCCCGTAAGCCCCAGGCTGGCGGCGTCGTCGCCTTCCTTGAACTGCAGAGGCAGCACGCCCATGCCCACCAGGTTGGACCGGTGGATGCGCTCGTAGCTCTCGGCGATCACGGCGCGCACGCCCAGCAGGTAGGTGCCCTTGGCAGCCCAGTCACGGCTCGAGCCCATGCCGTAGTCGACGCCCGCCAGCACGATGGTCGGCACCCCTTCATCGCCGTAGTGCTGCGCGGCTTGGTAGATGCTGGTCACCTCGCCCGAGAGCAGGTCTGTGGTGTAGCCGCCCTCGGTGCCGGGCGCCATCTCGTTCTTGAGGCGGATGTTGCCGAAGGTCCCGCGCGTCATCACACGATCGTTGCCGCGCCGCGAGCCGTAGGAGTTGAAGTCCTTCTTCTCCACGCCGTGCTCGACCAGGTACTCGCCCGTCGGGCTGTCCAGCGGGATGGCGCCGGCCGGTGAGATGTGGTCGGTGGTCACCGAGTCGCCCACCTTGACCAGCACGCGGGCGTCGTGGATGGAGCGGATCGGCTCCGGATCGGCGCTCATGTCGATGAAGAAGGGGGGCTCCTGGATGTAGGTGGAGTCCTCGTCCCAGTCGAAGAGCGTGCCTCCCTTGACGGGGATGGCGTTCCAGGCCTCGTTGGACTTCTCGATGCCGTCGTACATGCGGCGGAAGACCTCGGGGTTCATCGCCGCCTCGAGATGCTCCTTGACGTCCGCCAGGGTGGGCCACAGGTCGGCCAGGAACACGGGGCGGCCCTCGGCGTCCTCCCCGAGCGGATCGTGGACGAGATCGATGTCGACGCTGCCGGCCAGCGCGTACGCCACGACCAGCGGCGGGCTCGCCAGGTAGTTGGCCTTGACATCGGGGTTGATGCGGCCCTCGAAGTTCCGGTTCCCCGACAGAACGCTCGCGGCCACGATGTCGCCCTTCTGGATGGCCTGTGAGACGGGCTCGGGCAGCGGCCCGGAGTTGCCGATGCAGGTGGTGCAGCCGTAGCCGACCAGGTAGAAACCGACCTCCTCCAGGTAGGGCATCAGGCCCGTCTCGGTGAGGTACTCCGTGACGACCTTCGAGCCCGGGGCGAGGCTGGTCTTGACCCAGGGCTTGGCCTTGAGTCCGCGCTCGGCGGCCTTCTTCGCGACCAGGCCCGCGGCCAGCATCACCGAGGGGTTGCTGGTGTTGGTGCAGGAGGTGATCGCGGCGATCACGACGTCGCCGTGGTGCAGGTCGTGCTCGACCCCCTTGAAAGAGAGGTGACTGTTGGCCTCGAGCGCCTGCTCATCGAGGCCGAAGCCACGCTCCTGGAAGGGCTTCGCCAGCGCTTTCCTGAACTCCTGCTGCATGCCGGAGAGCAGGATCCGGTCCTGCGGCCGCTTGGGGCCGGCCAGGCTGGGCTCGACCGTCGAGAGGTCGAGCTCGAGGGTGTCGAGGTACTCGGGCTCGAGGGCGTCGGCATCGTGGAACAGGCCGTTGGCGCGCGCGTAGCGCTCGACCAGCTCGACTTCGTCGTCGAGCCTTCCGGTCTGCCTCAGGTACCGCAGCGACTCCGCGTCGAGCGGGAAGAATCCCATGGTGGCCCCATACTCGGGCGCCATGTTGGCGATGGTGGCCCTGTCGGGCACCGTCATGGCGGCCAGCCCGGGACCGAAGAACTCCACGAACTTGCCGACCACGCCCTTCTGCCTGAGCATCTGGGTGACGACCAGCACCAGGTCGGTCGCGGTCGCTCCCTCGGGCAGCTTGCCGGTCAGCTTGAAGCCGACCACCTTGGGGATGACCATGTAGTAGGGCTGCCCCAGCATGACGGCCTCGGCTTCGATCCCGCCGACGCCCCAACCGACCACGCCCAGCCCGTTGATCATGGTGGTGTGGCTGTCGGTGCCGACCAGCGAGTCCGGGTAGGCGACCGTCGTGCCGTCCACTTCACGATGCTGAACGCCCTTGGCGAGGTACTCCAGGTTGACCTGGTGGACGATCCCGGACGCGGGCGGCACCACGCTGAAGTCTCGGAACGCAGCCTGGCCCCAGCGGAGGAACTCGTAGCGCTCCCGGTTGCGCTGGAACTCGATCTCGGAGTTGTGGAGGAGGGCGAGCGGATTGTCGTACTCGTCCACTTGAACGCTGTGGTCGATGACGAGGTCCACCGGCACCTGGGGGTTGATCAGCTCGGGATCGCCCCCCATACGCTCCATGGCGCTACGCAGCGCCGCCAGGTCGACCACGGCGGGCACGCCGGTGAAGTCCTGCAGCACCACGCGGGCGGGCTTGAAAGGGATCTCGACGTCGGACGGGTTCCTCGGATCGTAGCCGGCGAGGTTGCGGATGTCCTCCGCGGTCACGGTGTAGCCATCCTCGTTACGCAGCAGAGATTCCAGCAGCACCCGGATGGAGTACGGCATGCGATCGACCCGACCCAGGCCGTCCTCCTGGAGCCTGGCGAGCCGGTAGAAGGCCGCCTCGCCCGAACCGGTGTCGAAGACGTCGCGGGCGGAGAACGAGTTCTTGGAGCTGATGTCAGCCATGCTCACTCCTTCGCTTGGAAGAGGGCGTCGGTTCCGTCGGAGGGCCCGCGGCCGCGTCGCATCGCCGTCGGGCGGATCGACGACGGGCGCGCCCCGCAGGCACGTCGACGCCCCGTCGCTTCGAACTCCAGTCTAGCGGCTCGCCGCCGATGTCCAGGTTGCGTTGCGGTCCCGACATCCGGCCCCGGTCGCTCGTCCGGGCGGGCACGGAACGCCCCCGCCCTCCTCATCCTGCCCCAGTCTCGAACTACACTACGTGACATGAAAGAGCGCACATCACGTAGAGACTCCACGGAAGGCGGTGCCCCCGATGCCCGGCTCCGCTACCGGGTGGTCCGCGACCCGGACGCCGCCGAGGTGCTCATGAACCCGACCACGCTCCGCCAGATCGCCCCTTTCCTGGGAAGGGCGCGCACCGTGGGTCAGGCGGCGGAGGAATCCGGCGAGCTTCCCAACACGGTGCTCAAGCGCGTCCGGCGCTTCCGTGGCGCCGAGCTGCTCGAGGTGGCCGGCACCGTACCGCGCCGCGGCCGGCCCATGAAGCTCTACCGGACCACCGCCGATCTCTTCTTCGTGCCCTTCGAAGCGACCGCCGCCGAGTCGCTCGAAGCGTCGCTGGCCGAACGCGACGCCTACTGGGAGCGGCTGCTGCGGCGCAACGTCGTGCGGGGCCGCATGGAGGCGCTCGGCACCTGGGGAACGCGCGTGTACCGCGACGACCGCGGCCGGCTGCAGGTCCAGACCGCGGTCACGCCCGAGGCCGACGCGACCACGCTCGACGCCGACGCCCCGGCGGTGCTGTCCTCCTGGCGCGACAGCGTCACCCTCGACTTCGAAGACGCCAAGGCCCTGCAACGCGAGATGTACGAGCTGCTGTTGCGCTACGAGCAGAAGCAGGGAGCGCAGCGCTACATCGTGCGGCTCGCCCTGGCGCCGGTGCATCGGGCCTGAGCCGCGTCCCGGCGGGCCCCCGCCCCGTGCCTTCGCAAGGGCGCAGCGGATGGCCGCGCAGCCCCTGTCACACGATGGCAGCCTGTAGGATGGAGGCGTGAGCGAGCCGCACAAGCGTCCCACCTCCCGCGCCGTGTTGCTGGTCGCTGCCGCAGCTCTGCTGGTGGCGCTGGCGGCCTGTGCGCCTGCAACGCAGGCGCCGTTGCCGGGCGGCGCGGCCGCGCGACAGCTCGACGTCACGGCCCGCATCGTCTACCACCGCATGGCGATCGGTTATCTCGAGACCGGCGCCTACACCACCAACGTGCTGGTCGACGTCCAGCTCCCCACAGGAGCGCGCTGGACGCTGGAGGCCTACCCCGACGGCGGGACCTCGTACCGCCTGAGGATCCTCTCCACGCAGGTCCCAGGGATCGCCTGGGAGGTGTCGCCCGACGGCGTTCGTCGGGTCGCCCGCCCCTGACGCCCCGTACGACCGGAAGGGGACGCCCGTGCCCAACCCCTCACGACCGCGTCGGTCCCGCCTCGCCGCCTCTCCTCGTGCGCTCGTTCGCGTCCTCCTGGCGTCGGCCGCGCTCGGGATGCCCGCGGCCCTCGCGGCCGCTCCGCTCACCGCCCTAGCCCCCGCCTCCACGCTGCTGGCCGTGCACGTTTCCGACATGGGGGCGAGCTATCCCGCGCTGGCGCACGCCCTCGCCGGGCTCGACACGGCGGGCGGCCGCGCCACGCTCACGAACGTGTTGCGCACGCTAGCGTCGGCAGCCAACGGCCCGGCTATCCACGACGACCGGGCTGCACAGGCGCTCGGCACGGCCGCCCGAATGCTGCAGGACGGAAGCGCCCGAGACGCGGCGCGCTCCGCTTGCCCCGAGCTCGACAAGCGAACCCTGCCGTCCCCCCGGGAGGCGCTGCTCGCCGTCTCCGCGACGTCCTACGCGCCGCTGCCGGCGGCGCTGCTGTTGGCGCGCGTGGCGCCGGACGCCCGGACCGCGGCCGACGAGGCCCTCGCTGCCCTCACCCGCTGCTTCGCCTCGGGCGCCCCGCTGGAGCAGGACGGGGTGTCGCTGCAGCCGCTGGCGCTCGGCGCCTCGACGCTCACCGTCGCCCGGATCGGCGACGTCGTGGCGGTCGCCTCCAGCGTGGACCTGCTGCGCGCCGCCGTGCGGCTGGCCCACGGCAGCGGCGAGCCCGCCCTGGCCGACCGCGTCCCGGCACCCGTCCCCGCCCTGAACGGCCCCGGCGTGGGCGTGAGCGTCGACATGGCCGGCATCGCCGACCTGCTCGGCTCCCTCCCGGCCGTCGCCTCGGACGCCACAGCCGCAGCAGCCCGCGCGAAGCTCCAGGTCGCGCTCCGCACCGTCCCGCTGGTCGCGGCCCGGCTCTCCGCGCAGCCGCAGGGTCTCCTGCTCGAATCCTGGACCCGCGTCGACGCCGCCGGCGGCGACCCCGCGCTGGCGGCGCTGCTGCGCTGCGACGGTTGCCGCGCGCGTCCCAGCCTGCTCGTCCCGGCCGACGCCTGGGCCGTCGACGCCTCGCCGCTGCGCCTGCAGGCATGGACGAACTACCTCGCCGCGCTGGGTCGCGACGTCGCAGCGGCCGGCGGCGGCGCCATCGATCCTCTGGCGCTCCTGAAGCAGCAGACCGGCCTCGACCTGGCCGCCGACGTGTTCCCGTGGCTCGGCACGGTCGCCACCACGGTGTCGTTGCCGGCCCCGGCGGGAACGCCCCAGGCGCTCGTCGGCGCAGCCGCGCAGCTGACCATCGTGCCGGTCGCCTCGCCCGATCGAGCCCGGGCGGGCCTCTCCCGGCTCGCGCCCGCGCTCGAGGACCTGCTGGCACGCCTCGCGCACGGCGGCACGGGCGCCGCCGCTCTGCAAGCGGCCGGCCTCGACCCGCGAGCCATGATCGCCACCCGCAGCGAGCGCTACCGCGATGTGGCCATCACCCGCATCCAGCTCGGCCCCAGCACCGACCTGGGGGTGGCGCTGGTGGGCAGCCGGCTGGTGCTGGCGTCCCCCTCCGCGGCGCTGCACGGCGTGATCGATACCTACCGTGGCGGGCCGACGCTGCACGCCGGTCCGCTGGCGGCGGCCCTCGCCACCGCCCCCGCCGAAGCGCACGCGGTGTGGGCCGGCGACGAGGCGGCCCGGCTTCGCGGCGCCGCGTCGACGCTGCGGGCACTCTCACAGCCGGCCGCCTTCGCCCTCCAATCGGGCATGGCAGGCGCGCTCCGCACGGCCGCCCCGGCCGGCACGGCCGCAGGTCAGGGCCCGCAGCCGCCCGGTCTGGGCGCGCTCCTCGACGCCACCGAACTTCCCGCCGATGCGCTCGACATCGTCGCGGCGCACCTCGGCACGAGCCGTGGTTGGAGCCTCTGGCGCGACGGGATGGTGGTGCGGCGCTGGACGCTGCCCATCCGCTAGGCATACGAAGCGCCGGCCGGCCCCCGCGGGGGCCGGCCGGCGCTTCGAGGCCGCGAACGGGCCGTCCTCAGTTGGCGCGAAGGTAGGGCTGCAACCGCGCCTGGTAGGCGCTCTTCGGCTGCGCGCCGATCATCGTCTCGACCGGCTGGCCATCCTTGAACAGGATCACCGTGGGGATGCTCATCACCCGGAACTGCATCGCGACCTGCTGGTTGTCGTCGACGTTGACCTTGCCGACCTTCAGCTTGCCCTCGTAGTCGCCCGCGAGGCCCTCGATAACGGGGCTCACCATGCGGCAAGGGCCGCACCAGGGCGCCCAGAAATCGACCAGCACGAGCCCATCGCTGGTTTCGTTCTGGAAGTTGTCGTCGGTAAGAACCTGCGTATCAGCCATGAATCCTCCAGGAGTGGGGCGGCCCATGCCGCCGACCCAAGCGAGTCGCCACCAATCTACGGTCGCCGCGTTCCTCGCCGATGTCACGCAGTCGACACGGGCCAAACGAACATGGCGTCGGCAGACGCCCCGCGCTGGAAGCGCGGGGGGATCATGCCCAGCGCACGGTAGCCGCCCTTGACCGCGGCCCGCACCAGCGCCTGCGGGTTCGCCCTGGCACCGTGCACCTCGCGCGCGAAGGCGACTTCGTCGGTGACGGCCAGCGACGGGCTCGAGCCGCGCGAATCGGTCCCGAAGGCGACGTCGACGCCGAAGCGCGCGTACAGCTCCCAGGGGAAGCGCCCGCACCCCAGCGCCTCGTTGGAGCGGGGGCAGTGCACCACGGCGCAGTCGGCGCGCTGCACCGCGCGGACGTCCTCCTCCTCGACGTGCACCATGTGGACGAGCGTGGGCCGGGCCTCGAGCACGCCCAACGACTCCAGGTACCCGACCGGGCTGAGCCCGCTGGCCTGCCAGGCCACGCCGAACGAGGCCAGGAACCCCGCCAGCGCGCCGCCGCCGTCGCGGTGAAGGTCGACCTCCTCGGCGCTCTCGGCCACGTGGATCTGCATCGGCAGTCCCTCGGCGCGCGCCAGCGCCGCCAGCCGCTGCAACAGAGGGGCGCTGACGGTGTGCGGCGTGTGCGGGCTGAGCCCCACGCGCACGCCGCCGGGACGCTCGAGCCGTCGGAAGGCCGCGAGGCGCGCCCGCGTGCGCTCGAAGATGCGCTCGGCGTCCGCCGGGTCCGGACCGATGACCTCCCAGTAGGCCACGCCCGCGACGTCCGTACGCTGCAGCAGATGGCGCATGACCGCCTCGTCGGTGACGATGTCGCCGATGACGTGCACCCCGCCCTGCACCACCTCGTCCAGCCCCCGCCGGGCGGCCTCGACGCCACCCGGCGTCTCTCGACGGTGCCGGATCACGGCGCGGATGAAGCCCTCGTAACTGCCCTCGCTGTAGGGCATTCCGCTGAGGTCGAGGTGGGTGTGCGCGTTGACGGGAGGGGGGGACACCGCGAAGCCGGCGTCCTCCAGACGCGCGTCGGGGTAGGCCTCGCGCGCGCGGCCGGCGCTCTCGACGGCGATCACCTGGCGCCGGCTGCCGTCGTCCTGCACCACCACGGCACCGTCGGCGCGGGGCGTGCCCAGCCCGTTGTAGACGACCTCCGCCCGAAGGATGGTGCGCTCCAGCACGCCGCTCAAGTCAAGGCGCGGCGGCCGCGCCCGCCGGCGCGCCGGCGGCCGGCGCCGCCAGCAGCGCCTCGACGTCGGGGTGGCGCACGATGCCGTAGAGGCTGTCGCGCTGCGCTGGCCGGTAACCGGCGTCGACGATCTGGCGCACGATCTCGCGCTCCGGCGTGGACCGGTGACGGGCACCCGCCTGCGACACCACGTTCTCCTCCAGCATGGTGCTCCCGAAGTCGTTGCAGCCGAAGCTGAGCGCGGCCTGGGCGATCTTGTAGCCCATGGTGGGCCAGGACGCCTGGAAGTTGAAGACGTTGTCGAGCAACAGGCGGCTCACGGCCACGTTCTGGAGGTACGCGTGCGCCCCCGCGCCCGGCGCCTGTCCCTCGATCCGCACGCCCTGGGTCTGCAGCGTCCAGGAGATGAACGCCGAGAAGCCGTTGCCGTGCGTGGCAAGGGCACGGTCTTGCTGATCACGGATGCGCATCATGCTCTGAACGCGCTGCTCGGGCGTCTCGCCGAAACCGATCACCATGGTGGCGGTCGTGTACAGGCCGAGTTCCTGCGCCTCGCCCATGATGGCGATCCACTCGTCGGAGGCGATGCGGCCGGGAGCGACATGTGGTGCGTGCCGCACCTCGTCGACCAGGATCTCGCCGCCGCCGCCCGGGAGCCCGTCGAGCCCGGCGGCCTGCAGCTCCGCGAGCACCTCCCGGCTGCTCATGCCGGTGAGCGCCGCGAGCCCCTTGATCTCCTCGGGGCTGAAGGCCTCGACCCGGATGGCGGGGTGGCGCTCTTTCAGGAAGCGCATGAGGTCGGTGTACCAGGAGAACGGCAGATAGCGGTTGACGCCGCCCTGCATCAGGATGCGCGTGCCACCCACCGCTTCGAGCTCCTTCACCTTCGCGGAGATGGCGTCGTAGCTCAGGGTGTAGGCGTCGTCCTGACGTCGCGTGCGGTAGAAGCCGCAGAAGCTGCATGCCACCGAGCACACGTTCGAGTAGTTGATGTTGCGGTCGATCAGGTAGGTGACGACCTCCGGGTCGGTGCGCATGCCGCGCACGGCGTCGGCGGCCGACGCCAGCGCGAACAGCGGCGCGCGGTAGAGGCCGGCGGCCTCGTCCGGCGTCAGACGCCGTCCTGTTGCCGCCTTCTGGAGCACGTCCATGCCCACGAGCATAGCACCGGCCCGCCGCCCCGCCCGGGTCCGCGCCTACCCTGGCGCGCCCCTCCCCTTCCGGCGGGCCGGACCATCTGTGTACTTGTTTACCCGACCGCGATAAAATGACACACAATGGTCTCCGATCCCCCCGACGAGCACGCCAGCCCCTGGCGCCCCATCTTCGAAGCCGTGCGCAAGACGGTCGGGCACAAGCGCGACGCCGACGGCGTTCTCGGCAGCATCAACTGGCTGCGCAAGGAGATGGAGCGCCGGGACGCCAACCCCAACGTGGTCCGCAACATCATCTACCGGGACAAGGGCAAGCTTGCCGACAAGCGCGTCCTGTTCGAGATCCTCGGGGAGCTCTGGACCACCACCGGCCAGCCGCCCCTGCGGGCTCCGGAGCTGGAGGTCCTGCTCTCGCCCGGCAGCTCGGCCGAGCAGGAGGTGCTGCAGCTGCTGGGCCGCGAGAAGAGACGCGCCTACAGGAGCTTCGTCGGCGGCGTCCGCGGCGGCGAGACCCCCCACCTGCTCATCACCGGCCGGCCCGGCTCGGGCAAGACGCTGCTTGCCGACTACATCCAGCAGGCCCTGGAGATCCAGCCGCGCGCCGCCGATCGCATCGTCCGGCTGGAGTTCTCCGCGAGCGACCTTGCCAGCGCCCTGAGCCGCCTGGCGCTGGCGTTGGGGGTGCCGCACGAGCTCATCGAGGCGAAGCTGCTGCGCATCGGCAGCTCCAGCGCCTTCGCGGTGCAGGCCGACGCCCAGGCCGAGGTCGCGCGGGTCATCATCGACGCCGCACGCCAGGCGCCCGGGCGTATGGTGTTCCTCCTTCACGTGTCCCAATCGATGGCGGGGCAAGACAGTCTGGGCATGGTCCCGTTGCGGCTCAACACGCCCGAGGTGCCGCGCGTGAGCGCTTCGGAGTGGCTGTGGCTGTCGCTGTTCGAGCCGCTCGGCCGGCTGCCCGACGTTGCGGTGCTCGCGAGCATGGCCGACGTGCCGGCCCGCGCCATGCAGCGCCTGGGCGCGTTCGAGGGTCCGATCAAGCTCACGCCCCCCACCACCGCCGAGGCCCGCCGCTTCGTCAAGGCCCGCCTCCCCCACCGCTCCCCCTCCCAGCAGGAAGACATCGTGCAGCGGGCGGGGCGCTCCTTCGAGGAGCTGCGCACCCTCACGCTGCTGGCGGAGGTGCGTGAGCCGGTCGGCGAGGCCGCGTTCGATGGGAACCAGCTCTCCATCGAGCAGCTCAGCAAGCTCGTCGACGCCTCCGGGGACGCCCGCCTGCGCGACTTCCTGTCGGCGCTGGCCGCGCTCTCCATCCCCGAGTTCCCGACCTTCCGTGGCGACGTCCTCTTGCAGCTGCGGCAGGACGCCGGTGCGAAGGAGCTCAATTCCTTCGAGCTCGCCTTCCTGGATCAGGTCCCCGGCGACGAAGCCGGCTACCGTTGCTTCTCCCGCCAGCTCGCGCGGGCGCTGCGTCAACGCCTGCAGGAGGCAGACCCCG
>Ga0102962_1000505_pt1 | contig 18464 bp, 17 predicted proteins | sample SalPonF2_C_D2_MG_FD_84519 | JGI IMG/M metagenome (GOLD analysis project Ga0102962, IMG submission 84519) | Salt pond soil microbial communities from South San Francisco under conditions of wetland restoration - Salt Pond MetaG SF2_C_D2_MG ...
CTCCGAGCTCCTCCAGCATGTCGGTGACGTAATCCGCTTCACCGACCGAGACTCCGCCGCTCGTGATCACTACATCCGCGTTTCCGGACGCCGTATTGAACGCCTTCCTGAGCGCCTCCGGGTCGTCCTTGACGATACCCATATCTAATGTATCGATACCCGATTGGCATAACAGTCCATGCAAGGTGTAGCGATTGCTGTCATGTATCTGGCCCGCTTCCAGAGCTTCACCGACGGGGCGCAATTCATCACCAGTCGAGAAGAAAGCGACCTTGACACGGCGCCTGACCTTGAACGATGCGATACCCATCGAAGCGATCATGCCCAGATCGGAAGCGCGCAATACACGTCCCGTGGAAAGCACCACCTCCCCCGCCTGTATATCCTCGCCGGCCGGCCGGATGTTCGCGCCCTTGCGCGGCACCTCGTTCAGTTCGACAGCGCCGTCCGCCTCTATGACGTCTTCCTGCATGACGACCGTATCCGCGGTTTCCGGTACAACGGCTCCGGTCATGATGCGGATGCATTCGCCCGGATGCAGTTGGCCGGAGAACGGGTGGCCCGCAAATGACTCGCCCGCAAGCCGCAACGATGCTTTGCCGGAAGACGCGCAATCCTCCTGCCGGAAGGCATATCCATCCATCGCGGAGTTCGTATGCCCCGGAACATCGAACGGGGACCGGATGTCTTCGGCCAGCACTCTGCCCAGTGCCCCCATCGGAGAAGCGTCTTCGCTCGCCTCGATGGGCTTGATGGAACCGAGTATCGCCTCCAGGGCCGATTCCAGGCTCATGGCCTTGGAATGATGCCCGCCACAGCCGGCGCCGGACCTGGGACTCACTGCTTTTCTCCTTTCGCTGTGCGCTTCGCACCGGGACCAAAGCCGGCACGTTCCATGTCACCGGGCGTATTGACGTTCAGGAAAGCCCCCGGGCAATCCGAGAAGTCTACCTGGGCGAACTTGCGCATGAAGTAAAACTCCTGCACCTTCCGTCCGCCCTCCGCGAGATAGGCATCCAGATCGGCAAGGACCGTTCTATCGATCAATGCGAAGGTGGGGTGCAGCCGCTCCCCGTCATGGGCCGCGGCTATTTCAATGCCATCGGTCTCGAAGGCCTGCCCGAGACGGCTGACGAGGTCTGCGGGCACGAATGGGCCGTCGCATGGCACGACCGCCAGGTAAGGCCTCGGGCACGCACGCAGTCCCGAGGCAATACCCGCGAGGGGGCCGGCGAACCCTTCCCCGGCGTCGGACACGACCTGGGCGCCGGTCCCGCGGTAACGATCGATATTCCGGTTCGCGCTTATAACCACTTCAGCTACCTGGGGTTGAAATGCGTCAAGGACCCAGGCGATCATTTCCCGGCCCTTGAATTCGATCAGGCCCTTGTCCAGGCCGCCCATGCGTGTCCCCTGGCCCCCGGCCAGAACTAGCCCCGTAATATTGTTTCTCTCAAGCGTCGTCGGTTCGGTCATTGGCCAAAGGCTCCCAACAAATTTCTGTACTGACCGTTCATGCCGCACCGGCACCCGCACAGAACGCCTCGTAATCGGCATAGCCGGGAAAAGCGGCCTGGTCGCTGCAATAGGCACAGTCCGGATCGGCCGTCGTGCGGAACTGCCTGAATGTCGCCGCGAGGGCGTCGTAACACAGCAAGCGCCCTATGAGCGTGTCTCCCATGCCCAGAATCAATTTGATCGCTTCCACCGCCTGGAGGGTGCCCATGACACCCGGCAAAACGCCGAGCACGCCTGCTTCGGCGCATGACGGCGCCAGCTCACGCGGCGGCGGTGACGGATACAGGCAGCGGTAACAGGGCGAACGGCCCTTGCCCGGCCCCGCAGGCCAGAACACGCTGAGTTGTCCCTCGAAACGGAAGATGGACGCATAGACATAGGGGCGCTGCAGCTTTACGCACACGTCGTTGAGCAGATAGCGTGCCTGGAAATTATCGGTTCCGTCGACCACCAGATCGTAATCGGCCACGATCTGCTCGGCGTTGGCCACGTCCAGCCGCACGTCATGGGTTACCACTTGCACGCCGGGGTTCAATGCCTTCAGGGTTTGCCGTGCCGATTGTGTCTTGAGATTACCGACCCGGTCGGTGGCGTGCAGGATCTGCCGCTGCAGGTTGCTCAATTCGACCGTGTCATCATCGACGATGCCGATCGTCCCGACGCCGGCCGCTGCCAGGTACAAGGCCGCCGGGGAGCCCAGGCCTCCGGCACCCACGATCAGCACGCGGGCCTTCGCGAGTTTTGCCTGACCCTCGTCGCCGACTTCCGGAATGGCTATCTGGCGTGCATAACGCTGGCGGTCTGCCGCCGCGATTATGCCGGGGCGTTCGTACGGAAGTCCCGATCTTTTCCAGGCCTCGTAACCGCCCTCGACGGAGCGCACGTCCCGGTAGCCGAGCTGGAGAAGGCTTTCGGCGGCAAACAGTGAACGGACACCGCTTCCGCAAAGCACGAGCACCGGAGTCCCCTTGTCCGGGATGGTTTTTTCCACCTCCCGTTCGAGGAAACTGCGTCCCAGCCTGATGGATCCTGCCGGCGAACCTTCCGCCCACTCTTCCGGATCCCGGATATCCAGCAGTGCCGCTGTGTTCCGCGTAGCGGCATAGGCGTCCTCGGGAGCGATACGTCCGATGCGCTCAGCGAGGTCTTCCAGGCGACGGTCATATCCATTCATCAGGACTTCACCCTCCGGCTACGGACGGCAGAATGGTGACGACATCGCCCTGTGCCAGGCGGGTCCGAAACCCTTCCAGGGTGCGTATGTCGCGCTCGCCCAGATAGACGTTTACGAAAGGCCGCAATTGGCCCTCGTGATTGCAAACATGCCGGATCAGGCTCGGATATCCGTCGGCCTTGAGTCCGGCCATGACATCGGCGATCGAGCCGGCCTCCACCGTGAGCTCATGCTTGCCTTCGGTGAACTCACGCAGGGCCTCGGGTATCCGCACGGTTACCGTGGCACTCATCGCACACCTACCTTGCGAATGCTCACTTTCATCTTAGCACCGGGTTCCGGGTGGCCCGCTTTACCTGCATGCCCGGAAAGGTCTGCAATCAAAGCCGCGTGACCGCTTCGAAGACCGGCGGATTCTCGCCCATGCAACCGACCAGGACCGTGTCGAACCTGTCCGTCCGCTTCAGGGCCAGACGGGCTGCCTCGACAGCCAGCCGCCGCCGCAGCGGCGTATCCGCCCGGTTGATGACCGGAACGATGCGGGTTCCGCGGGCAAGGCTCTTCAACGCGCCCGATTCCGAACTCAGGAGCCTGGCCACGTGCTCCGGCTCAATGGCCGTGTCGCGTCGAAGCCCGGTCACGGCCGCCAATTCATCGATTCGGTGGGCAATGCCCGATTCCAGGGTGCGTCCAAAGGCGTGTGCCGACACGAGGTAGAGGACGATATCCGTACCGGGCGGATAATTGGGTTCGCCCTCCCCGGGCGCCTTGATCAGCCTGCGCCTCGCACCATCGGCCTTGACAAGAAGCACATCGAAGACCGCCTCGCTGCGCAAGGTCGCGACAAATGTCGGACTGATTCCGCCAACCAGTTCTTCCCGCTTTCCAGGAGCAGCAAAAAACACCTCGGCACCGGTACCGGAGCGGTCATGCAGCCTGTCGGTCAGTTCCGGTTCAGGCGCAACGATCACCTCGCCTCTCCAGTTGGTGGGTGGCAAAGGGCAATTGACGGTCGTGGTTATTCCCACTCGTCCGGGAAATTGCCCGGCAAGGGCGTACAGCACGGTTTTCTTGCCGCCCGCACCGGCAGCGACGATCACGCCTTTTCCCAGGCCGAGTTGTTCCCGGAGGCTTGCTGCGGCCATACGGCGTTCAGCCGATCACAATACGGACGGAGAGAATGCCCGGCAGGTAGCCGGCGAGAGAATTCCAGCTCCGCCCACCGTCCGTACTCATGAAAAGATGCCCGCTGGTGGTTCCCAGGTAGAGGCCGAGCGGCTCCAGGCCGTCGTTGTCCAGTCCTTCGCGCAGAATGGTGACATAGACATTTTCCTGGGGCAGTCCTCTCTCGCACGCTGTCCAGGATTCGCCGCCGTCGCCGCTTTTGTACACGCGCAGACGGCCGTCCGCCACGGCCCGCAGTTGGCTGCTTTGCTCCGGCACTACAAACACCGTATCGGGATCATGCGGATCGCCCGTCAGGGCATAGCCGAAATCACTCGGAAGGCCGGTGGATATCTCCTTCCAGGACTCGCCGCGGTCATGGCTTGCATACGTCCCGCTATGGCTCTGTTGATAAAGCCTGCCGCCACCGGCGGGATGCACATAGAGCCTGTGGATGCACTGTCCGGCCTCGGGCGATTCCGCGTTGAGGTACGGCGCCCGGATGCCCCGGTTGATCGGGCGCCAATGCTCGCCGGCATCGTCGGAGCGATAGCATCCGCCCGCAGCCAACGCGGCGTAGAGGGTTTGCGGCCTGTCCGGATCCACCGCGATCGAGTGCAGCGCCAAGCCGCCTTTCGCCGGGGACCAGCGCGCCGCGCTCGGCTGTTGATGGAAACCTTTCAGGCACCGCCATGTGGCACCGTAATCCCGGCTGACAAACAGCCCGGGCGGTTCAATGCCGACGTAGAGCGTACCGGGTTGGCTCCGGTGGCCGCTGGCAATGCTCCACAGCATCTTCAGGCTGTCGCCGCCGCTCGCGTCCTCATGCCGGGGAACTTCCGGCAGGGGATTCCAGGACTCACCGCCATCGGTGGTCTTGTAGACGTGTATTCCCCAGACCTTGTGATGCGCCAGGGCGTACCCGGTATCGGGCTCACGTGCATCCAGGAAAGCGCTTTGTATCTCGTAACCCGGGATCAGGGGCCCTCGCCACTCGAACCGCTTTCTGGCAAGGTCCGAGGTCGCCAGGAACAGGCCCTTGCGGGTGCCGATGATCAGTTTCAGGCGTTGCGGCATTGATCGGCGCCGTCACTCGAGCACGATTTCGCCGTTGACCTCCGCGACCGTCCCGAGTCCTTCCAGCGTCACGACGGCTTTCACGGGCAGATGCGCGTCACTCTTGATCTCACCGCTTTCGAGGGCCTCGTTCACGCGTTTTTCTATTTCCCTCTGCGATGTGACCCCAACGGTCTTGAGGAACTTGCGCAAGCTCATGTTGAATTTTTCCTCGTCCATCTTTCACCTCCGGTTACGGGAAGAAAACTGACTGCCGGGCTCCCTCACTTTTCCCCATGCGGGTGACCATGCTTGTGTCCGCCCATGACCTTGAGCGCATGCACGATACCCGGCATCAAGGCATCCAGGTATTCGTCAACCCCCCCGGGGCTGCCCGGCGCGGTAACGACCAGCGTCTTGCCGATAGTCCCGGCGACCGCCCGCGACAGCATCGCATAGGGCATCCGCCGCTGTCCGTGCGCCCGCGCCGTTTCGGCGATCCCCGGCAATTCCCGGTCGAGCATGGCCTTCACCGTTTCAACGGTGGTATCCCGAGCCGAAATGCCTGTGCCGCCGACGGTCAGAACGAACTGGAACTGCCCGGCCATGTCCTGCAGGGCTTTTTCAAGCTGCGCGGGTTCATCCGGGAGCACGACCGGTTCCGGGACGTCGAATCCGGCCTCATGAAGCCGTTCGCGCGCATGCGCACCCGAGGTATCGCGTGCCGTCCCCGCGGAGACCGAATCGGAGAGCACTATGATTCCGGCCTTCGCGGGACCTTCCACGCGTCGGCGGTAATGGGACTTCCCGCCGGTCTTTTCCACGAGCCGAGTTTCGCCGATGCTGATATTCGTCCCGGCATGCGGCTTGAGCATGTCGTACAGGGTCAGGGCCGCCACGCTGACCGCCGTAAGCGCTTCCATTTCCGCGCCCGTGGAGGCGATCAGACGGACATGGGCGGCAATAGTGACTCGGTCATGGGAAAACTCGAAATCTACGCTGACGGATGACAACGGTATCTGGTGGCAAAGGGGAATGAGTTCCCATGTGCGCTTGGCCGCCATGATTCCTGCCACCCGTGCGGCCTCGATGGCGTCTCCCTTCTCCGTGCGCCGCTCCTCAAGCAGGCGAATATGCTCCGGGGCGGACTCCAGTACCGCCTGGGCGGTCGCCGTGCGCAGCGTTTCAGGTTTCGACGTGATGTCTTTCATTCAGACTGCATCCTTTGACGTAGCTCCATGTGCCGTCCGCGTATTCCTCGAGCTTCCAGATCGGCGCCCGGTGCTTGACCTCCTCGATCGCATAGCGGCTTGCCTCATACGCTTCGGCGCGATGCACCGACCGCACCACGATCAACAGGCTCGTATCGCCGATCTTTAGCTCGCCGAGCCGATGCACGATCCGGCAATCGAGGATATCGAACTTGCTGCGCGCTTCGTGTTCGATATCGGCCAGGGTCTTTTCCGCCAGGGGTTCATACGCCGAATAGGACAGTTTTTTTACCTGCCGGTTTTCATTGTGATTCCTCACGGTGCCGCAAAAAATCGCAAGCGCCCCCGCCTCGGGCGCTGCCGTTTCCGCGAGAAGATCATCCAGGGCAATCGGTGCCGTGACAAGCCGCATTACCGTTCAACCCCCGCTTACGGGCGGCAGCAGGGCCAGCACGGTGCCGTCGTGCACCGGAGCATTTTCCCGGATCAATGCCTCGCCCACCGCATAGGCCATGTGCTCGCGGTGTGGCTCCAGTCCCGCATGGCGTTTGACCAGGCGATCAATTGCGTCGCGCACGGTCACTTGCCCGCCGTCCTGGAGCTCCAGTTGCTCGGCCCGTGTTCCGCAAACCTGCTCAAGTATTCCGTAATACTCGACCCGAATTTCCATCATGGCTACCCGTTTTGCATTGATGAAGGATTGGAAACCGACAGGCGTCCGGAGCATGAGCCCCTGGTTTCAGCCTCCGATCTGCCACATTTCACGCCGATCCGTCTCGACCTGGCCGAATTTCTTGCGGACCTCCGAGTATCGATCCGACCGCCCGGACCATATTGCCGCCAATACGCCTGCAATTTCGTTCCGGTTCGCGCCCCGGCGCAAAAGCCCACGCAGGTCGTGCCCTCTTCCACCGAAGAGGCAAGTATATAGCTGGCCTTCGGCCGTCAACCGCAGCCGGGTGCATCCGCCGCAGAACGGCTCCGTGACCGATGCGATAAAGCCCAGCTCGCCCGCGTCATCCCGGTACCTGTAGCGCCTGGCCACCTCGCCGGGATAATGCCGTGGCAAAGGCTCCAACGGCCACTCCCCGGAAATCAGCTGCCTTATTTCAGCAGCCGGAACGACGTCGCGGGGCGACCAGCCATTACTCGTTCCAACGTCCATGTATTCGATGAAACGCAGAATATGACCGCTTCCCCGGAAATGCCGGGCCATGGGAAGGATCATGTGTTCATTGACCCCGCGCTGGACCACCATGTTGATCTTGACCGGCCCGAAGCCAGCGTCTCTGGCGAGCTCGATGGCATCCAGAACCTGTTCCGGATCCCTGCTGCTGCCGGTCATGCGCTGGAAGGTATCTTTCTCGAGCGCATCCAGGCTGACGGTCACGCGATCGAGCCCCGCCTCTTTCAGGCTTCTGGCTTTTTCACGGGACAGCAGCATCGCATTGGTCGTCAGGGCGATATCCTTGATCCCGAGATTCGAGATGCGCGAGATCAGCCCCTCGATATCCTTGCGGATGAGCGGCTCGCCGCCGGTAATCCGGATCTTCTCCACGCCAAGGGTTTGCAGGCATTCGGTAGCCAGGACGATTTCGTCGAATGACATCAGTTCGGTCGAAGGCAAAAACCGGTATGCATCGCCGAAGATTTCCTTGGGCATGCAATAACGGCAGCGCAGGTTACACCGGTCCGTTACCGAAATCCTCAGATCGCGCAATCCCCTTCCGTAGATATCAACGGGGGGCGTACGGGTAACCTGCTCGCCCTGCTTGGCAGGAAATGTGACTGGCGTATCCATTCCCCTGATGATAGCCCACCCGCAGGCCCATAACCAGACGCCCCGGCCTGTAAGGCGAGATATTTGCGGACTCGCGTGCGCGAAGAAAGGCATATTAGCTATTGCTTTTATTCAATCCCCTGCTATATTTCAAAATTAAGGATGTTACCGGTGAACTGCACCAGTATTTTCTCAATACAGGATTGTCACTTATGTGCAGCACGAAAATTTCCTGCGGATCAGCGGATCAACACGACTTTCCGATCCTGTTATTCCGGTACGGCCCACCTGTAGTCATCACAACCAATCTTCTCCGGATTCCCTTCCGCACTTCATGAAGCAATTCCGGCAGACCCATGATTTCACCCCTCGAAATACAGCAACGCTCATCGACAACCAGAAGCATCGTGCCTGTCCTCTCGTGTGCTCAGCAGGCCACCCGGCTTGTCGGCGGCACCCAACCCCAAGCCAGGCGGCAACATGCTTGCCCGCGCCATGAATTACCGCGACCCTGGAATTCGGGGAGCGGGTTCCTCTGGGCAGCAAGACCGCTAACTCGTTAAAACATATGGAGTAAGTCATGCATCCAATAGAATTTTCCGCGTCTGGGTATCTTCCCATTGCATTGGGATTTTTTGGCCTCGGTACTGGCTACCTGATCTACTTTCCCCAAGAACTTTTCGGGTTCCCGAAACGGGATTCGAGTGTGGATCTCGGAACCGGCATATGGGGCATCTGGCTACCGGGCTTTTGCCAATTCGTAACAGGAACGATCCTGTTCATCGGCCTTACCTGGTTCCATGTATTCAAGGGCGCGCCACTTTACATGGCAGCACTGGCCTTCTCGGCCTATGGAATACATTGGTTTGCTATGGGTTATAACCGTATGAAGGGTGCGGATCCGCGACCCAATGGCTTCATGGCAATCGGGTTCCTCGCTATCTCGGTACTTGGAGCCATCGTATTCTTCAACGCAGGTGATTGGCCTGTCGGAGTGCTGTTCCTTGGCCTGTGCGGCGTATACGTTTTTGACATACCCGCCAGCTTGAAAGTCATGTATCCGTTAAGCGAAAAAATGCTCGGCTTTTTTCACATGATTACCGGCTTCTGGCTCATTTATCTGATGTTCGCGGCCACGTTGAACATTGCCTCCGGTTTCCATCTCCCGTTGTGACCTGAACACAAGCGGTTTGCCCTTATGGAGACGAGGGCAAGACCCGGATAGCTTCCGCAAAAACTCACAGTCTCCAATTCCTGATGCCACCGGGTTGTTCCCGGTGGCATTTTTATTAACCGGGTCGAAATCACGTGCAAAATGCAAAAGAAGCCAACGGGTATCCGGTCTTCAGAAATGATAGTAAAGCCCGACCAGTAAACTGATTGTCGAGGAATGCCCGACAATCGGGCTCCCGGTCACGCCACTGCCGTAATGAGTCCAATAGGCCCCGGCCGTTGCCGCGAAGTGTCCGCCTAATTCACGCCCAAAGCTTATCCCCGCTTTTTCGTTCAATGTCGACCTGCCTGCGTAAACCGGCCGTCCCGTCCGGGCCTCGGCCCGGGTAACTCCGAAGTAGTAATTCACATAATTGCTGCTCAGCCACTCCAATCCGACGGTGGGACGAAAGAACCAGTTGCCGGTTCGCCAGGGGCTGACCAGTCTTACTTCAAGCGTCGTGCCATCATTGCGTCTGAGAAGATCTCCCAAGGCGCTGGTGTTCAATGACAAATGCCGCTGGAAACGCCAACGCCAGGCCAGTCCCGCCATGACCGTGGCGAGCTTGGTCGTCATCCCGGCCAGTGCAGGATTCTCCGAGGCGTTGTAATGCATGGCATCGGGTCGCGCAATGATATCCAGGCTCTGCGTGCCATGCCGCCATGCATGCCAACCGAAGTTTAGGCCGTGGACATAAAAATCGCGTTCATTGACATTGAAAAGTGGAATCATACGATTCCAGTAATCCTTGCCGATATAAGGCCGCTGGTAACGGAGATAGCCGAGTCCCAGGGACCAACTGCTCACGCTGGCGGGTTCTACCGAGGCAGGCGCAGCCTGCGCCCGGGTGAACACCAGCAAAGAAGCGATTAAAGCAGCTCCCAGGGCCGCACCCACTGCGGGGGCTATCTTCGGACGGTAGCCCGTCTGATACCTTCTAGAATTTGACATGAATACCCACCATGATGCTGTGCGGCATGATGCTGAGGATGAGCGGTTTGGGCTCGTAATGCGCATACAAACCCCAGGCGGTGCCAATGGCCCACGCGGCCAGGACATCGGTTTGCCAATGGCCATGGGCCTTCATGCGCGCCAGGGCGTCGTAGGCAGGCAACGCTTCCAATGCCCATACCCAGGGATACTGCTTGTGGTATTCGGCAATGAAGGGAGTAACGGCGCTGGCCTGGAATGACACCTCGCCGCTCGGGAAACTCTGGCAGCAATTGCCCTGGAACCAATGATTGGGGCTTCGAGATTGACGGGGACGGGCCCGGCTGAAGGCATATTTCATGGCCTGGACAGTGACTGCGGTATAAAACGATGCATCCATTGACCGCCAGAAGGTTTTACCGATGCGGCTCTGTCCTCCGAACCACAGACTCCCGCCGATTTCACCCGCGATGACGGCATATTCGAAATCCAGCTGGCGTTGGCGTTGCCACATGCCGTTATTCTGATAGTGGAGACGGTGGTCGAGTACCGGACTCAAGGCATAGGCTGCAAGCGGTGCCGCCAGCAATGTCCACTCAACAGCATGCTGGCCGAAAGCCGTCGATTGACCCGGAGAAAAATCGGCAGGATTGAGATGTTCCGGACTTTCTGAAGTGCCTGAATACGGCGCAGCAACTGGACGCTGTTGCGTGGCAGCGTGAAAATTGAAGGCCAGGCTGGTATCCAGAGGCCGGGTGGAGTCTTCAGTGAGACTACTGCCGGAAAATGCCATGGAAAATGTGGATGTATTCTGCTTCGGCGGGCTCGCCAGGCAGCCTGTATACGAGGAAAGGCTGCATTCCGTCTGGTCCTGTTTTCGGTAACGGATTCCCGCATGGGCTCCCGCCACAGGAAAGATGCTTGCGATGAATATACTCAGGAAAAAGGTAGTGGATTTCACGCCCTCTCCACCTGCACAAGTATTTTTTAGTGGCTGCCGGGAATGGATAGTTCCATCTTTTTGCGATTTCACTCAACGTTGCCACGCGATCAAGGCGCATTCGGCAGGCAGAAATGCATCCTTGTGCCAGGCCCGGATCCTCGCCGTGTAGTCCTCTGCCGGCCTGTCCGAGCGAAAAGTGGCGGAAAAGATATAACCCTCAAAAGCTCCGGGTATGACACCCTCCGTATGCATAGGGATAATCTCAGGTGAACAACCCCCGTCGGCATCCGCATATAGTTCGGCGCACACCGAATCCGGCGCTATTTCTCCAAGATATATCTGGGCGCTGATACGCCATGCATCCCCATCCCGAACTGATTGAACCGCACCGAAGTGCAATTCATCCCACTGCGCGTTAAGAATTTTTTCCCAAGTGTAGAGGTCGCGTGCCAGTCTGGCCTTGTCTTTTTGACGCAACCTGTAAGCCCGTGCTGCGGGGCGATAGATATGCTCGAGATATTCGATCAGCATCCTGTTACTGCTGAACTGCGGTCCAAGTTCGGACATGCTGTCACGCATGCGTTGTACCCATTGGACCGGGATACCCTGCGCATCGCGGTTATAAAACGCTGGCACCACCTCTTCTTCCAGCAGTTCGTAAAGGCGTTGTGCATCATCTTCGTCATTGCTGGGAGCGCCGTAACCGATGACCCACCCGTAGGCGGGTTTATAGGCCTCGGCCCACCACCCATCGCATTCGGACAGGTTCAGGCCGCCGTTGGCGATGACTTTCATCCCACTGGTGCCGCAGGCTTCCCATGGCCTCCGCGGCGTATTGATCCAAAGATCCACGCCCTGAACCAGTTGCAGCGCGAGCGCCATGTCGTAGTCTTCAAGAAATACCACACGCTTGCGCAGAGCAGGTTGGTGTGAGAACTCGAACCATTCGTGGATCATTCTCTTACCCTGCTCGTCCTGAGGGTGTGCCTTGCCGGCAACAAGCAGTTGCACGGGCCTTTGTTCGGATGTCAACAGGCGAGCAAGACGTTGTGGATCATGCAGCAGGAGGTTCGGTCGTTTGTAATCGGTGAAGCGCCGGGCCAGGCCCAAGGTGAGGCAGTTTGGATCCAGCACCTGCGAGGCTTCTTCCACTTTCACCGGAGCTTCGCCACGTTGGCCGAGCTGCCAGGAAAGACGATCACGAGTGTAGTGCACGAGATCGCGGCGTTGCTCGGCAGCCAAGGCCCATAAGGTTTCATCGTCCGTCTGCGACATGTTTTCAGTCAATTTTTTTATCTCGCCCAGCCAGCGTTGTTTGCCACAGGCACTGGTCCAGAGGTTGTCTGACCAGATGGAGTCCCAGGACGGCACATGAATACCGTTGGTGACATGTCTGATAGGAACTTCCTGTTGGGGCCAGCGGGGATATAGCCGTGAGAACAGACGGCGGCTGACTTCTCCGTGCAATTTACTCACGCCATTGGATTGCGCGCAACCGTGCAGGGCCAGAAAAGTCATATTGAAGGGCTCATCGTCATTGAAGGGGTTGCGGCGCCCAAGGGCCAGGAATTCACGCAGGGAAATCCTGAAATCATTCAGATGTTCGTGGACGTATTTGTAGATCAGAGAAGGCGGAAATTCATCGAAACCGGCTGGTACCGGCGTGTGTGTGGTGAAAACGTTGCCGGCCCGCGTACCCCACCAGGCCTCCTGAAACGTGGTGTCCCGTTTGAGCATGAAGCGCCGCGCACGCTCCACGACCGCAAGCGCGGCATGACCTTCATTGAGATGACAAACATCTACATTCAGGCTCAACTCCTCAAGCATGGACCATCCGCCGATTCCGAGAACGACTTCCTGAAGCAAACGCATTTCCGATCCGCTGCCGTAAAGTTTTGACGTGATACCCCGGTCGGTAGCACCGTTGCGCAGGTCGTTGCTGTCCAGCAAATAGAGTTTGGTACGCCCTACGATCGCCTGCCAGACGCGCAGGTACAACGTCCTGCCCGGCAATGGAAGTTCCAACTTCAGCCAGCTCCCATCGTTGCTGATAACGGGCTGAACCGGCAAGCTGGTCGGGTCATTGAATGGATACGCCTCGCGCTGCATGCCGCCGGCATCGATGATTTGGCGAAAGTAACCCTCCTGGTACAGCAGCCCTATCCCGATCAACGGCACACCCATGTCGCTGGCCGTCTTCAGGTAATCGCCGGCCAGCACACCCAGGCCACCCGCATACAGCGGGAAAGCCTCGCTCAGGCCGAACTCCATGCTGAAATAGGCAATGACTGCGGGATCATCTTCCGTGTGTTGTTGTTCGTACCAGCCGGGCTCGCTGTGATAGCACCTATGCTCTTCCAGTGCCTGATCGAGTTTTTCCAGGAAGTTCTTGTTGCGCTCGAGTTCGTCCAGCCGCTGAGTTGATGCGTTCTGGAGTATCACCCAGGGATTATGGCTCCGTTCCCACAATTCCGGATCGATGACTTCCCACAAGGCGTCCAGCGCATGGTTCCAGGTCCAGTGCAAATTCAGGGCCAGTTCGGTGAGGACCGAAAGTTTCTCCGGCAATGTTCGAGGAAGGAATGCAAACATACCGGTTTCTCCCGGCCGCCTGCTGCCTATGCGGTACGGTCCCGGGCAACTCGCCCGTCGTACCGTTTACCGACCAGGCTATGCAGTTCTACAAATATTGCCAGGGGTTTCCATTGAACCGGGAAACCCGAAACATTCAGCCCTCCAGCATGCGCGACACTTCGCGCTCGGCATCCAGCCAGTCGTCCAGCTCCCCGCCGTGGACGAATCCCCGCCGCTCAGCCCTGAAGTAAGCCGCCTGTGCAATCATCGCATGTCGCTGTTTATCATCGATGTGATATTCCTGCGCCGGAGAACGGGCTTCCGGGCGTGATGCGTTCGAACGCTTGGTTAATGCCTTGGTCCGCGTGGCAACGGGTATCCGAGTACCCTTTCCGGTTGTAGTACTGCTGCGTTTGCTCGTCTGCTTCATCATCCATACCTCATCTGACGCGTAAATAACTGTTACGGTTGCGCGGCGGCGATTGCCGCCCGATCACCCAAACTTCGACAAGGGTACAAGTTGTTTTTCCTGGCATGCGAAAGAAAGCATGGGATCTTCATACGAGCCGTATAAGTTACTCATCTTTACATTCCTTGTGGCACCGTCATCCGATTCGTGATCGGGCAACGTTGTTGATATCAGTTCATAATAAAGGTCGATATATTTTCTCGCGGATCGCGACCAACTGAAATCGAGCCGCATCGCACGCGCTTGCATTTCCGACCAGTCATCCGGATGTTCCTGGTAAAACTCGATACAACGTTGCAACCCCTGGCTCATGGACTTTCCGTCTGCCTCTTCGAAAACAAACCCGGTTGCGTCTTCCAGCGACGCATCGACGACACTGTCTGCAAGCCCCCCAACCCGGCGAACCACCGGAATGGTTCCGTACCGCATTGCATACAACTGGGTCAGGCCGCACGGCTCGAAACGCGACCCATGCAGAAGAATATCGGCGCCGGCCTGAAGGCGATGGGCATAAGATTCTTCGTAACCTATTCTCACCGCGAGCCGCCCGGGATATTCCAGCGCAAGACACGTAAAAGCCTTCTCCAGATTCTTATCTCCGCGACCATGCACGATGACTTGCAACCGCGGATTCCGGGCAAGTATCTGCGGCAGATTTTCAAGGACGACATCCGCCATTTTCTGCTGGGTCAAGCGGCTCACATACGCTACCAGCGGAGCGCGGCGATCTATGTACAGTGCCGAATGATCCTGCAGGCTTGCCTTGCATACGTGCTTGCCTTCGATGTCGTCCGCCGAATAGGTACGTGGCAAGAATGAATCGGTCGCCGGATTCCACAACGTAGCGTCAATGCCGTTCATGATGCCCACCAGATCATCCGCCCGGGCCTGGTACAAACCTTCAAGCCCCGAGCCATGTTCGGGCGTCTGGATCTCGCGGGCATAGCTTGGACTGACAGTGGTCAGCTTGTCTGCATGGACAAGCCCCGCCTTGAGGAAGGATAACTGCCCATAGAACTCAATGCCGTTACCGGATACAACGTCGGAATCCAGACCGATCAGCTTGGCGCTTTCCAGGGGGAAACATCCCTGGAAAGCTGCGTTGTGTACCGTGAATACCGTAAGGGGGCGGCGCTCACCGGACCGGCGCAGTAAAAGCGGGACCAGGCCCGTATGCCAGTCGTGGACATGCACGATGTCCGGACGCCAGCCGAGACCCGCCTGGGCGAGCCCCACGCGTGCCGCAACGTGGCTCAGCAGCCCGAAGCGCAACGCGTTGTCTTCCCAGTCGTTTCCCTCCGGATCCTGATAGACCGTACCCGGACGCTGGAACAGTGACGGGCAGTCGATGAGCCAAATCGGCACACCGGAATCCGGCGTCCAGCCTGCCACCAGCCGAACCTGGGCTCCCGGCAGCACTTCGCCGAGTTCGGCGGCAATCCGAGGCGCCCTCACCTGCTCCAGGGCACAGGTATACCCGGGCATCAAGAGCCTCACATCGATTCCCTGGCGGGCAAGACGCGCAGGCAATGATGCACTGACGTCCGCCAATCCGCCAGTCTTGGCCAATGGATAAACCTCAGAGGCGACAAACAATACTCGCAAGGCATCATCACGATGCACCCGCGAAGTCATGCCGTCCCGATTATTTTCGGGCTCGGCTGCCATCCTGTCCTCCAGGCACTTTCGGATGCCCTACCGGGTGTACTGTCGATGTTATGACGACCTCGAAGTACCGCAATTGACGAATATCAAGATTCATTCCGCTACGCCGAGAGTATGCTGAATTCCTGACATGACCGGCAGTTGCAACAGGCCCGGAGCCCACGCCTCATGGCGAACCCTGATGACATAATCCGCGCGCATGGCGCCCAGGCGACAATCGGGCCCTACCTCGGCCACATCCGCATCGCGTACTTTTCGATGGAAATTGCGCTGCGGCCCGAAATACATACCTACAGCGGCGGTCTCGGAGTCCTGGCCGGGGATACTGCACGGGCCAGCGCCGACCTCGGCCTGCCTATCGTATTCGTCACGCTGCTTTGCCGGCAGGGCTACCTGCACCAGAAAATCGATGAATCGGGCCGACAGTTGGATTCCCCCGACCCGTGGTCCCCGGAAGACTACGCCACGCCCTTGCGCGCCAAAGTGGCCGTGGTCATCGAGGGACGTGAAGTCTGGGTACGGCCGTGGCTGTACCCGCTGGAGAGCCCCAAGGGAACTACGGTCCCGGTACTCTTGCTGGACACCGACCTGCCCGAGAACCGTCCTGAGGACCGATCGATAACGGATGTTCTCTATGGCGGTGACGAAACCTACAGACTCAAACAGGAAATCGTGCTCGGGATCGGCGGATTACGCCTGCTGCCCGCGCTGGGTTTCAGGATCACGACCTATCACCTCAATGAAGGGCACGCGGCACTGCTGCCGCTTGACCTGTTACGCCGCCACCCGCGCCCCGCCGACCTGATCGCACCCGGAGAAATCAAGTACGACGTGTCCAGGGTGCGTTCGATGTGCATTTTCACAACGCATACCCCGGTCGAGGCCGGTCACGACCGTTTCCACTACGAATTGTTCGGGCATTTGCTGCGCGGCTATGTTGCGCAGGACCAGGTGCGCCAACTCGGTGGCGCGGATCGCCTGAACATGACCCGGCTTGCCCTGAATCTCAGTGGCTACATCAATGGCGTGGCCATGCGGCATGCCGAGACCGCGACGCGGATGTTCCCCGGCTACGAAATCCGCGCGATCACCAACGGCATTCATGCGCCCACCTGGGTTCATCCGGCGTTCAGCGAATTGTTCAACCGTTTTTCCCATGAATGGGGATATTCGCCCGAGGTCATGGTGAGATTCGACCAGCTATCCGGGGACGGAATCTGGCAAGCCCACCAGGCGGCCAAGGATGACTTGATCGGACTGGTTCATCGCAGCGTCGGTTTGGAACTGGACCCCAAGCTGCCCATCATAGGTTTTGCCCGGCGCTTTGCCGCTTATAAACGCCCTTTGCTCCTTTTCAGCGATCTGGAGAGACTGAAGGCAATTCATGCTGCCCATCCTTTCCAGTTGGTCATGGCAGGCAAGGCGCATCCGCATGATCAACCTGCGAAGGACATGATCAACCGGATTCACGAGTTGATCAGGGAATTGGGCCCTGCCCTGCGCATCGTCTTCCTGCCCAACTACGACATAGGGATTGCGCGCACCGTCATCAGTGGTTCGGACGTGTGGCTGAATACGCCCGAACCGCCGCTCGAAGCCTCCGGGACCAGCGGCATGAAGGCCGCGGTCAATGGCGTTCTCAATCTCAGCGTGCTCGACGGCTGGTGGGTGGAGGCGTGTATCGAGGGCGTCACTGGCTGGAGCATCGGCCATAGCGACCAACGCATTGCCGCCGCCGACGCCGAGCACCTCTACGACAAGCTCGAGCGGGTCGTATTGCCCCTGTATTACAACGACCGCGAGCGCTGGATCTGGATGATGCGCCAATCCATCAGCAAGATCGGCACCACCTTCAATTCCCACCGCATGATGCGCCGCTATGCCGCGGAAGCCTATTTGCCGCGGCGGCCCGGTTGGTCAGTGTAATGACAATGCACATCTCCACCGCCCGGCCCAGGCAAATACAGGCTGCCACCGAAGACCCCGTGAAGCTTCTGCTCCGGGGCGAATATGACGATCCCTATGCCCTGCTCGGCATGCACTACGAGCGTGAGACGGGGAATCTGACCGTGCGCTGCTTTTTACCGGAAGCTGAACGCGTGGAACTGATCGCGCAGTCAGATGGCCGCTCATATGGCACATTCACCCGCAGGGATCCGCAAGGTTACTTCGTCATCGAGATGAGGCAGGCACGGGAGCGGTTCCCATATCGGCTGCGCGTGACCGACGATCAGGGAACGCGTGAACTGCACGACCCGTATGCGTTCCCGCCCTTGCTCGGGGATATCGATTGCCATCTCCTGGCCGAAGGATGCCACTGGTATGCATACCGGGTACTGGGCGCCCATCCGCGCACGGTGCAGGGAGTGGCCGGTGTCGCTTTCGCCGTCTGGGCACCCAACGCGCACCGGGTCAGTGTCGTCGGTCCCTTCAACCATTGGGACGGCCGAATCCACGTGATGCGCAAGCGGATCGAATGCGGGGTCTGGGAACTGTTCCTGCCGGGTGTCGGGGACGGCGAACTCTACAAATTCGAAGTGCGCACGCGTAACGGGAATATTTCGCTCAAATCCGATCCCTATGCCTATCTGTCGGAAATGCCGCCCGCGACAGCCTCCCGTGTCTGCCTGAACCGGGACTTCAATTGGAACGACCGGGAGTGGATGTCAGCCAGGTCACGGCGCCAGGCGTTGGAGGCTCCCCTTTCGATCTACGAATTACACCCAGGGTCCTGGCGACGTCATCCCGACGGGCGCTATTACACCTA
>Ga0102962_1000507_pt1 | contig 18405 bp, 14 predicted proteins | sample SalPonF2_C_D2_MG_FD_84519 | JGI IMG/M metagenome (GOLD analysis project Ga0102962, IMG submission 84519) | Salt pond soil microbial communities from South San Francisco under conditions of wetland restoration - Salt Pond MetaG SF2_C_D2_MG ...
AAATAATTATTATTCCAGAGATGTTTTACCAGTTATACTTGCTGGATTTTTCTTCAGCATATCGAAAACAATAATTGTATTTTCCCCTTTCTTCAGCCAGGGTGCGGGACAAAATAAGCGTTGTTGTGGTCCAACGTTCCAATATCGACCGAGGTTATGACCATTAATCCAGACAAATCCTTTTTTCCACTGACTCATATCAAAATAAACGTCACCGGTTTTATTTAAATGAAAAGACGTTTTAAAGAATGTGCCCTGATGCTGCCCCCTGCTGCTATTTTTAAATTTTAAATTTTCGAGATAAGAATTGCTCATTGGTAGCTTATAAGCTTTCCAGTTCATCAGCACCATATGATTGAGCAGCACCCGTTTTGTGATCCCCTTACGATCAATAATGTGATCGCCGAAGTTTATGTGTCCCATTGCTTCAACCAAAATATCCAGTGTTGGATGTGGATCCTTAGTGGATGGAATAGATAACGTATCTCTGCGCTCACTTCGATCTAAGGTGCCTATGAATTTTCCATCTAAAAATACCGTTGCATAATCATGAATATTAAGCACTTTTAATAATCCATGAGTAGCCCCACGGAGTTTTGTTTGATAAAGGATGTAACCATCATCTTCTCCCAATTCCTCCATGGGTCTGGGCTGTGCTATATTTATGGATGCCGGTAATGCATTTAGCACCGAAACACTTTTATTAAAATGAATAGGAGGAATGGCAATCGTTGCAGGAATGCCCGGCACTTTAGGTAAAGAAACACCAGATGGTAAACGCTGTTGTATCGCTTTTCGAATCGCATAATATTTAGGCGTCGGATGTCCCATTTCATTGAGAGGAGCATCATAATCGTAACTCGTTACATCAGGCTCAAATTTATTGCCGTAATTTGCACCGGTCGTAAAACCAAAATTGGTCCCGCCATTAAACATATACAAATTGAAAGATTTGTGATGTGTCATAAACCAGTTTATTTGTTTAACCACACCTTTAGTACCAACTTTAGCCCAATGTTCTCTCCAATGTGTTAACCAGCCCGGATAAAATTCACTGCAAAAAATAGGAACGTTCGGCCTCCATTTACGAACCCTTTCAAATTGCCTGGCATTCACTCCGGGATCCAATCCAATCATCAAACCAGGAAGATTACCTGCCTCAATATTCTGCTTTCCCGCCCCATCGGCTGTAAAGAATGGGACATTAATACCATTTTGATGCCATAATTTAACCAAGGTTTCTAAATACTGACGATCATTCCCGTAACTGCCGTACTCATTTTCAATCTGCCAAAGAATAATGGGGCCGCCATTTGTGTTTTGAAGATCACGAACCTGTGCTGCTATTCGTTTCACATATTCTTTGACATTTTGTATGTAATACGGATTCATGCAACGCACTTTTAGTTCAGGGTCATGTAATAACCACGGTGGTAAACCGCCAAAATCCCGTTCCCCACATACATAAGGTCCCGGTCTCATAATTACATTGAGACCAACTTCTCCAGCGTCCTTTACAAATTTTCTTAAATTATTTATTCCCTTAAAATTCCAGTTACCTTTTTTACGTTCTAAATCATTCCAAAAAACATAAGTGGCTACCGTATTCAAGCCCATTGCCTTAGCCATTTCCAATCTTCTTTTCCAATAAGCTTTCGGTATCCTTTGAAAATCAATCTCACCCGATCTTACCTGGTACGATTTACCATTCATTAATAGTTTCCGTCCCGAAACACTAATTTTTTTTTGTTGTCCCATAACCAGGTTTTCATTAATACCAGTAATAAATATTGAAATCACAAGTATTAAGAAACATTTTAAAAGCCATGAATCGGTTGCTTTTTCCATTTTGCCCCAATGTTTGTTTAAAGACTATATTTTCTCGGAAGTATAACTATTTTTAGCATTGTAATAAAATACAATGATTGTAAGTTATTTTATCTTTCCATCTACACTTTTTTCTTTCTTTATATTCTTATTTTAGAAGGCTATGCAAAACCGTTCTTTTGCCCAATATCTGCATTTTCACGACTTCAGAATCCTCGAATCCCGAAAGCATTCGGGATGCTACGGTTTCGAAGTCGTTCAAGCTTTGATCTTGAACAATATCCCTGGTTTTGCAAAGCCTTCTTTTATACAATTATTATATATCAATGTGAATTCGACATAAGGAAATTACGGAACAAGAGTTTCAAATAAACGGATGATGATGGAGGCTGTGAAAAAACTATAAATCAAATTCAATTGCCTTAAATAATTTAGGTACTTTGCTCGATTTCGCTTTGCTTACCCACTCTCAATCTCCCGAAAGTATGCGGGACAAATTCTGCCTTTCATGGATAAATCCTCGACATGGAGAGAGGCTCTTCAACAAAATTCAAAAACAATTAAAAAATTAAGGTGCCTTGTCGCTTGCATTGTTATTTTTTCACAGGCTCGCTTGTGTACGATAGACCGTATACGATAGCTGTCCGGATGCTTTGAACCAGGTTTATAAATTAACGTGAGGTTTGGAAAAGATCCGGAAATGTGAATACTATGAGTCAGTCGGACTTAAATAAATCTAATGCAAATTCATCAGATTTGGCCATATTCCACGCTCTTGAAGTTAAACAGAACCACTATTCGCCTCAAAAGACCCCGAAATTTGTCTCAAACTGACACATTTTCGTTATGGTTTTCTAAATCCGACAGCCTACTTGTCGTATCAAAAAAGGCAGGGAGTTTTGTTGCTGTAAAGAATATGCCATGGTGGCTCTTAGGGTTTTCTATGTTTGCTACAACTTTTTCGGACGATTAACATCATCTGCCTAATAAAAGAATTGCTATATATTCGAGTTGTTCCTCCATATGTTTTATTAACACTTGCCAACCTATTATAACGTTATCCTCTTATTTACGGTTCTAAGATCTTTCACCCAAAAAGCAGATTCGAAATGACGCCTATTATTATGTTTATTAACGAATAATAACGTCTTTGAGCGTCATTTCGAACGGAGTGCCTTCAGGGTAAAATATCCATATCAAAATATAGTTTTAATATGATTTTTAACTCGAACCTACATTATTTTAAACGGGTTCATCAGTTTTGACACCAGCTAAAAACTCTTTTTCGATTTCTTCCAGTGAGCGGTCCTTGGTTTCGGGTAATGGAAATATGGCGATCAACAAATAAAGGAAAACAAAGAATGCCAAGATAAAGAACGTGCCACTATAGCCGACAACACCAACCATAATCATGAATATAGCGGCCAGCCCAGCGGATACCAATGAGTTGGCAAACAACGCGATTGCCATACCTTTCGCCCGAATGGCTAACGGCAGAACTTCTGAAATAGCAAGCCACACTACAACGCCAGGACCGACAGCATAAAAGATAATAAATACCATAAAACCAGCCAAAGTGGAGTAACCTACCAACAACGACGGTGGGAAAAAGGCTTGCATGATCCCAATAAATAACAAAGAGATAGTAACGCCTGCGGTACCAATAATCAATAACGGACGCCGACCAATCTTATCTACCAGCGACATCGCAATGATGGTAATAACGAAGTTAGCCAATCCGATAACTGTGCTGCCGAGTACTGCCGTATTCAAGCCGGAGGCTTTGAGGATTGTCGTGTTAAACTGAAGCAAAACATTAATGCCGGTCATCTGGTTCAGAATACCAATTCCAAGCGCAAGTAAAAAGGCCTTACGGTATCCGGGTTTGAATAACAAAACCCAGGAACTACCTGTTCTCTTGTTTTCCTCTTCGATAACGGCCTTAATTTTGTTCAGAGCCTCATCCACATCGACATTATTCTGTATCTTCGCCAATACACTACGTGCTTCATCTGTGTCCCCATGTTGATACAGCCAGCGCGGTGATCGAGGAAGTAAAAACAATCCGCCAATCAGAAAAAGGACTGATGGTATCAAAGCCGTTGCAAACATCAATTGCCAGTTACCACTCGACTTTAAAGCATAATTAACCAGGTAACCTACCAGGATACCAAAAGTGAGGCATAATTGAAAAAGTGTTACACCGCGACCACGAAGACTCGATGGAGTTGATTCCGCCACGTAAAGTGGTACCACAATGGTAATGATACCGACCCCCACTCCCTGTATAAGGCGGCCAATCATGATATGAGCAAAACTGGTAGAATAGATCAGAACTATAGTTCCTATAATAAATACCACTGCCGACAAGTTGATTGAAAAGCGACGCCCAAAACGATCTGCAAATGGACCTGAAAAGAGTGTGGCCAGCGAGCCTCCTCCCAGCACAGCCGCAACAATAAGGGAAGCTTGGTTTGAACTGATGGCCAGGTCCTTTTTCAAGAATACGAGCGCCCCTGCAATAACGCCAATATCGAAGCCATAGAGAAAACCTCCAAGCCCCGCTATTGCCATGACAATAAGAATAGTTTTATTCATTTTCATTGTTGGACCCTATACTATTTCTATTTAATTATTATTGTTATAGTTATAAAAAGACTATGAAAAACCGTTATTTTGCCCAGTTTATGGTTTTGCGGAGCCTTCTTTAAAAGCATTAATGTCTGCAAATTATTTTAAAAATACCATCTCAAAGCATTCTTATAATAAATTTTATGAATGATCTCTTCCGGTAATCCTAACCCTTTAAATGATCCGTTAATACGTGGAACAGACATCATCTCATTTGTGGTGAAAAAATTCCAGTCATCTAACCATCTTTTTTTAATCGTTTTTCTGATTTCATCATCTGTAAAAGACTCATCATAAATGATATCGGTTCCATATAAAATCCGGTCCTGATATTTAACAAAAAAATCGTAAACTTTCTTCCAATCAGTTAAACATTGATATTCTAAATGGCAAACTCTTTCAGCCATATCTACAGCCATATTCGGAAATTCTTCTAATCTTTTGGCGATTTCATTAGTATCCCATTCCAGACTGGCCAGGTGAGCTCCTACAAATTTCATATTTTTATGTTTCTTCAGGACGTTATCCCGGGCATTTATTTGATCTTCGTAGGACGGCAATTCAGGGTGTTTGTACATATGATATTGAGGATGATTGGAATAATAATCAATATCCTGGTTTACTGTCATTTCTTTAACCGGCAACCAACAGTTTTTCGGTTCCCCCTGATGCCCCAGAAACGTTATTTCATTATCTTCCAGATATTTAAAAACGGGATCCAGTTTGGGATGATCGATCATTACTAATTGTCCATTTTTATCCCTTAGACTCATTCCTACATTTTTCCAGATCTTAATACCTAACGCACCATGCTCCAGATCTCGCTTTATATAGTCGATGGTAAAATCCACCCAGTCATCTGTATCCCAATTGCTTATCGGGAAGGTACCAACATGATATATACGTTGTGGATGGGAATGTTGCAGCTTTAAAATAATAGACTCTTGTTCGGTGATATCCGGGAAATCAGGAACGGAAGTATTTATTGATACTAAAGCAAAATTATTTGATTCAGCTTCGTTTATAAGAGCATCCCGATTGATATTATAGTGGATATGTGCATCAATTTTTTTAATCTCTTTAAAATTCATATACCTAAATTATTTTATACCGTTACAACTTTTAATTTATCCCCAACAAGTTTTTCTACTGAGGCTATCGCTTCCGGAAAAACAATACGTAAATCTATTTCCTCAGTTTTATTTAATGCCCGTTTCAATTCCCCCATAAACATATTTTTTATCTCCGTCGCGAAATTGATCTTTACAATTCCTTCTGAAATAGCTTTTTTCAACTGTTCATTAGGTACTCCTGATCCGCCGTGTAATACCAATGCAATATCCGGAATCAATTTATGGATCGATTTCAACCGCTCGATATCGAGATTGGGTTCTTTCGTATAAAAACCATGAGATGTCCCGATGGCCACTGCCAGGGCACTTATCCCGGTTTCATCAACAAATATTTTGGCTTCATCCGGATCGGTAAATCCGACTTTCTCTTTCGACTGACCTAATTTTGCGATGTAGCCCAACTCGGCTTCCACGTTGGCTTGATAATTTTGTGCCTTATCAACTACTTTTTTTGTGAGGGCGATATTGTCCTTAAACGGTTTATCACTGGCATCCATCATAACGGAATCGAATCCGGCATCCAGACAACGAGCAACTAAATCGTAGGAATCGGCGTGATCGAGATGCAGCCAACCTTCTACCTCAAATTGATCTAATGCGGATCTGGCCATTTTCGTTGCTATATCGAGACCAAGATAGTTAATGGATTTTTCCGTTATTTGGAGAATAATCGGTACATTGAGTCCCGATGCAGCCAATAATATCCCTTTTAAGGTCTCATAATTATAGAAATTTGTCGCCAGTAATGCGGATTTCTTCTGTTGTAATTCGCTAAACTTTTCCTGTAACTTCATCTAATCATTTATTTTAAAATCGAATTTTTCAATTGCCGTCTTTTTCCAATTATTACTTTTCTGAAACGCCGTTGTTCCGCCCGGTGCAGTCGTAGAAATGGCTCCGATCAGGTTCCCAAACTTCTGACATTCCCGGACAGACTCAGACTGAAGATATTTATAAATAAAACCTGCGTTAAAGCTGTCTCCGGCACCTATGGCATCAATAACATTTTGATTACTAAAAGCTTCAACCAAAATCTTATTTTCTTTGGAATGTGATAAGGAACCCTGACTTCCCATTTTAACAACCGTTAGAGATGCGTATTCCTGCAACTCATTGAGTCCTTTACTGATGTCAGGCTGATGGGTTAAATTGAGCAATTCCGCTTCATTTGGCAGAAAGACATCTACATATGGTAGGATTTCGGATAGATTTAAATCCCATTTCTCATCCGGATCCCATTGTGTATCGAGCGAGGTGGTTAATCCCAAATTTTTGGCTTTTTTAAACAACTCGCCGACATCCTTTTTGAGTCCCGTTTGCAAGAAAACAGATGAGACGTGTAAATGTCGCGCCTTTTTTAAATCATCGTCAGAAATATCATCAAGAGTCAAAGCCTCCATAGCACCAGGATACGTCACCATCGCCCGGTCTTCGTTATAATTCAATGCGACCGTAACGCCCGTCTTTAACTTAGCATCTTTAATGATCAAACTGGTATCAACCTGATTCGTTTTTAAAGATTGAATGACGAAATCTCCCAATGAATCCGCACCAATTTTACCGAAAAACGTAACTTTGGCACCCAGGCTACTGATATTACTTGCAAAAATTGCAGATGAGCTTCCGAGTGTCATCTCCATATCACCCGAAATCTTCTCTTTCCCGATTTCAGGCAGACCTTCAATACGGTTTAAAATCATATCGATATTTAGCTCTCCAACAACAATGACATCGAACAATTTATTCATATAAGTTGTAAACGGGATTAAGGATTAACTTCATTGACTGAAACTTTCGATAGTAAGGAATCTACATCTTTTTTATACAGCATACCAAGCTCAGAACGCAGGCAGTTGGCAGCACCACAAGCTACTGCTAATGTTACTGTTTGATATAAATTGTAATTTCTGACATAACTAACGGCTAAACCGGCCACGGTACAATCCCCGCTGCCCACGGTACTCACTACTTCATCTTCTTCAATTTTACAACTTCCGGTTACATATTGGTTCTCTCGTCCCAAACAGAGTCCCTCAGATCCCAGGGTTAACATTGGCAACGTTGAAACATTGTTCATCTTTTGGATCAACTGCAATTCGGTACTTGTTTTTCCAAAATATTCCTGGGCTTCATCCAGATTAAGATGCAGACCGTATGGTTTCGAATATAAAACATTGGTCAATTGCTGACCGGTAAAATCTATAAATACCGGTTTCTGATATTCCCCGGATATTTCTATTAGATGTTGATATTCATCTTCCGTTTGGCTATTGGGCCAGGAACCACTCATTACGATACATTTAGCATCTTCTATTATTTTTTTGAAATCCTCTTTAAAAGCGGCAAATGACACCTTATCTATTTGGGGTCCCGCTGCCAGAATTTGTGTTTCATCAATCCTGCTTTTCTGACTTTTAAAGATGATATTAAACCGGGAATTTTGATTGATAACCGGTCCAAAGCACATAATTCCGAATTGCTCACACTTCTTTTTTATCCATTGCCCTGTGACCCCACCCCAAAAACCTAATAACGCAACGTCTTCCCCTAATTCTTTAGCAGCTAATGCCACATGCACGCCTTTTCCTCCGGGATAATAGGCTTCTTTCTGGGAACGATTAACCTGGGATTCCCGAAAATGAACCATTTCAAAGAAGGAATCGATCGATAGATTCGGACAAACGCAAACAATCATATCGATCCGTCTTGTATTTCCTGATAATCATATGGATAAATCTGAACTCCCTGTACAACTCTGCTTATAGCACCTTTGCGGGAAGGATTATCCGGCTCCAGACCAAAATGTAAGGATTTGAAAAAACCAAGTAATTGAGCAACCATGACGTATACACCACCCATTAAAAACGGACTACTTTTCCTGACTTCATCAGATAACAATACACAGGATTCCTGATCAATTATTCGGTCATGCAGTGAATTTTCTACGATAGCAAGCGATTGTTCACCAAAACCATTTTTCTGAATCTCTTTAATAAGATCCATCTCATAGTTTTTCACATAATCCGAATTCGAAACCAAATAGACAATCAGCGTTTTTTCATCGACAACGGCTTTAGGACCGTGTCGAAAACCCAAAAAGGAATCAAATTTGCATATCACATGACCATCGGTCAGTTCCTGTAATTTCAGATGAGATTCCCGTGCTATCCCCAGAAAGGGACCGGAGCCTAAAAAGATGGCTCTTTCAAAATCAGATTCGGCTATTTTTCTTATTTGGGGTAAATAATTAGATAATATCTTTTCTGCATATTCTCCAATATCAGCTAATTCTTCCTCATATTGATCAAGATGATCCAAATCGGAAAGAAGGAAACCGGCAATCATCATAGAACTAAAGCTATTGGTCATAGCCAGGCTCTGATCGTTAGTCTCTCCGGGAAGCAAAAACGTAATAACATGTTCACCTGAAACCTCGGTGTTTAACTTTCCTTCCGGATTACAGGTTATTATTAAATGGAAGATGTTATTCGTGCATAATTCATTAGCTAACTGAATGGTTGCCATGCTTTCAGGGCTATTCCCAGATCGTGCGAATGATATTAATAATAACGGTTTATCACATTGTATTAAACTTTCGAAGTGCGTGACTAGATCCGTTGTCGCTATGGCCTTTATATCTTTTCTAAAATTTACCTTATAGGCATATTGTAACACTTCCCCGATAAACGCAGAGCTCCCGGCTCCTGTCAGGACTACTTGTAAATTTTCTATGTCCTTCATCGACTCAAGAAATGACTCGAATTCAGACCTTCGTTCTTTTAATTCAAGTAACGTCTTTTTCCAGGATTGAGGCTGTCGCGATATTTCTGTTGCCGTAAAGTAAGCTCCTTTATTCTTCAGAGCTGATTTATGAATATCTAAAAATGTATCCTTCACCTTTACAATAATTATTTATTTCTTTCAGTACCTTATTAATTTACCAATTTGAAATTTCGTTATGTGACCTCTAACTGCTTTTTATCAATTATAAGTAATAAAATGAAACTTATCCAACGAATTTATACCCTTCCAACTTAGGTTTGAAAGATCATCATTGAATTTACATAAAGCACTGACTTGATAAAAAATGATTATATCAGATTGGAAATGTAATATTGGATGGCCTAAAATGAGTTAAAATAACGACCTGTATAATCAATCAGCAATATTTCAAATTTGTCAATTATAGAAAATACGGCACTTTCATAAATTTGCCCGGTAAATTACTTTAAACAGATTTTTAAAAAGCCCCAAAATTGTAAAAGGTAAAATACACCTCTCAACAGAACCCAAAAAGCCCATTTAACATCTATAAATAATGATGAAAAGTGATACTGTAAATGTGCTTTCGAAATGTAAAAAAAATACGTTAATCAACGAATAATTACACTTTTACTACTTTAATACCTCTTTTCATAAAAGCAGATTCATATTCTTCGGTAATATCACTATCGGTGATAATTGTACTTATAGGATCCAAATCACTAATAAAAGAGAAACTATGTCTGCCAAACTTACTTGAATCTGTTACTGCGATTACTTGATTGGAACGTTTAACCATTAATCGGTTTAACTGGGCCTCAAGTGGATTAGTAGTTGTTAAACCGTAATTAATATCAAGCCCGTCTACTCCTAAAAAAAGCTTATCAAAGTAAAAATTACTCAAAACGGATTCTGCTTCTGGTCCGACTAATGAATACGATTTTTCACGTAAGACACCGCCGGTCATCATAACCGAAATATTATTTAAGCCGGCCAGTTCCAGAGCAATATTAATGGCATTGGTCATTACCGTAAGATTTTGCTTGTCCTTAATCCTGATGGCGATTTCCCGGGTGGTCGTGCCAGAGTCGAGTACAATAGAATTACCATCATTAATCATTTCAGCGGCATATTGACCAATTTTTTGTTTTTCGTTGATATGTAATTTTTGTTTCTCCTCTATAGAAGAATCATTATATACATTATTACGTAAAAGAGCCCCGCCGTACGTACGATGTACGATACCTTTTTTTTCAAAAAATTCCAGATCATTTCGAATGGTAACAGAAGAAACGCCAAATAACGAACTCAAATCATTCACTTTGACACTACCTTCATCATTCAGTAATTGAAATATTTTATCTCTGCGTTCAACGGTTGATTTAACCATAACAATAAATTTACCAGACCTTTTTAGTTTGCATTTTTATTTTTTATAATGGTTAGTCATCATAATATTATTTACTATGATCTACTTTTGACACAATCGTACATAATTGATAAAGATACGATATTCAAAATATTTTACGAAAAACAAATAAAGTGTAACTATTAAATTTTCATTTGATAACGAAGCATCAAAATATCTTATTATATACTATCTAAGAATAATCAACCCTTTAAATAAAAACAGGTAATATTTAGGCAATTGGCAACGCGCGCAACTCAAAAAGAAATCGCTAAAGAATTAGGGATATCCGTAATGACGGTCTCCAGGGCTTTGAATAACCGGGAGAATGTGGATGAAAAAACCAAGAAGAAAGTTCTTGCGACAGCAAAACGTCTTGGTTATAAACCCAATCAAATCGCAAAAAGTCTGGTATTAAATAAGACATTCACCATAGGTGTAGTTGTACCGGAAATATCCCACTCCTTCTTTCCTGAGGTTATTCGCGGTATTGAAGAGGTCGCTTATCAACATAATTATCATCTTATTTTAACGCATTCGGCTGAAAAACAGAAACGCGAAAAAGATGCGCTTAATACCCTGGAATCTCACAGAGTAGATGGCATATTAATTTCTACTGCAGAATCTGTTAAAAATTTCAAGCTTTATAAAGAGCTGGTTAATGCTAAATATCCGATTGTCTTTTTTGACCGGTACGTTGAGGGTATCGATGCCAGTTCGGTTGGCATTAACGATAAAGAAAGCTCTAAGGAAATCACGAAACATTTAATCAGCCATGGATATCATAAGCTGGCACATTTAAGCGGACCTAAAGAGGTTTCAATTGGTAATAAACGATTGGAAGGGTTTAAAGAAGCGCTGGAGGAAGCTGATTTAAAGATTGATCCCGATCTTATAGTCGAATCAGGCTTTAATGAATCCGGTGGTTACGATGCCATGAAAAAATTGTTAAAATTGCCCAAAAATAAACGCCCCCGGGCTGTTGTTGCTGTTAACGATCCGGCAGCTTTTGGTGCTATGCAAGCCATTAAGGATGCCGGATTACGCATTCCTGAAGATATTGCAATCGTTGGATTTACAGATGATATTCGTGCCGAACTTGTTTCCTGTCCGCTTACAACCGTTCGTCAACCGGCTTACGAAGTTGGTAAAAAAGCGGCTCAAAAGTTAATCGATTGCATCAATGGTGATGAAAAGGTGGAACATATCGTAGTTGAGACCGAATTGGTGATTCGCCAGTCCTGTGGTTGTAATAATGATACACATACCAATTAATTTACCTGTTAGCCCGTCTTTTGAAAAAGAACGATTTTATTTACATACCTTGATGTTTTTTAAAATAATTTCTTGACATTTGTCAATCTTTACATGTAATTTGTTCCTACTTGTTAACGATAACATTAAATTAAGAGTTTGTTATCGTTATCATATTTATTATAATTTGATTTTTATATTTAAAGTTTTCTTTCTCTCGGGATAATTATTCGTGTTCATTTTGTATATGATTTTTGATAAAAGAGGAAGGGCTTACAGAGAAGTTAGTAGATAGCAAATATTACTGGATTTGTTGTATCTGTACAATGAAATGAGTACGTCTATATGTCATTTCAAAAAAATGATAATCATTAAACAGGTTTTAAAGAAATAAGATTAAGATTTAAAATGAGGCAGATTTTTTTCTAATATGGGCAAAGTAACAATTAAAAACTATACTCAAAATGGTTATGAATACTTTAGTATAGATAATGATCATTTGAAACTAAGCTTTATTCCTTCATTAGGCGGGAAAATGGCTGAATTGAATAGCAAAAAAACAGGTACTCAATTTTTACAGGAACCTCAAAGCCAATATAAAACGGCTTCCTATGGTGATCCGTTTGAGAATTATGATACCAGTGGTTTTGACGAATGCTTTCCGACAATAGAAGACACTCACTTTTCTATTAATGGAAGCGAGGAACAGGAAGAAATATTTTTACCAGATCACGGTGAATTATGGTCACGACCATGGAATTATGATGTAGACGGTGACCGGGTAAAATTATCGATTCAGGGAGTCCGACTTGATTATGAGTTTTCGAAAGAAATTTCTCTGCATGATAATAAAATTCAGATTTCGTATAGCGTAAAAAATAACGCAGATTTCGGATTTGCATATTTATGGTCGGCTCATCCCCTTCTTAATGTACAGCCAGGTAACCAGGTTTATCTGGCTGATCCTATTGAGGAAGTTTTTTTAAATGGAACATCAGATGAAAAACTTGGTGATTACGGAGACATCTTGCCCTGGCCTTTTCTGGATAATGAAACCAATTATTCCGAGGTTCAACAAAAAAAATTGAATAGTGCGGTTAAAGTGTTTACTCATCGTTTAAAAAAAGGTTGTGCCGGAATTTATAAACCTAAAACCGATGAATCTCTGGTTTATCATTTTGATACTAACGAAATTCCTTTTTTGGGTATTTGGTTATGCTATGGAGGCTGGCCGGACCATACAGATAATAAGCATCTTACGGTAGGTCTTGAACCCACCAATGGTCGTCCGGATTCTGTGCAGAAAGCCAAAGATCGAAAGGAATGTCCGTTTCTTGAGGCAGGTGCCACAGATACCTGGACTCTGACAATCGATATCATACAGGGTAAGCCTGATTTTGAAAATTGTAACCTATTTTCTACAGACAACTAAACCATGATTATAAGGAGAAACTGAATGAGTTCATTAGCATTAAATTTTGCCGATTGGCTGGTAATAGCGATTTATTTCGCCTTTATCATCGGCATTGGATTTTATCTGAAGAAATACACTAAAAATGAGAATGACTTTTTCCTGGCTGGAAGGAAAAATAGTTCCTGGGTTGCAGGTCTGGCTTTTCTTTCTGCAAATTTAGGAGCCCTTGAACTCATGGGAATGACCGGTGATACCTTCAAATATGGAGTTATGGTGGCCCATTTTTATTGGATCGGCGCGGTCCCCGCTATGTTATTTCTGGCCATATATATGATGCCGTTTTATTACAGCAGTAAAATCAAATCGATACCGGGCTACTTAAAATTACGATATGACGAAAAAACCCGTGTCCTCAATGGTATCTCATTCGCTGTGATGACGTTGTTAGTCGCAGGTATTAACCTTTATGCCATGGCTTTGGTTATGCATACATTCCTCGGTTGGAATTGGCATATAAGTATGTGGGCTTCCGCATTAACGGTAGCAGTTTATGTTACGATGAGTGGTCTTTTATCTGCTATTTTTACAGAAATCGTACAATTCTTTTTGATTTGGTTCGGATTATTCCTCGTCGTCGTTTTAGGTTTAGTCAATATCGGCGGTTTTCATCAAATCATGGCACGCATTCCCCATGCTTATACTTCCCTATGGTCAACGGCTGGAAATGCCAATAAAAATGGAATGATGGTGACCTGGGGTGGTATCGCACTTGGTTTGGGTTTTGTCCTTTCCTTCGGTTACTGGACAACCGACTTTTTAGTGGTCCAACGTGCATTTTCAGCTAAAGATTTACGATCTGCCCGAATGACCCCGATTATCGCATCTTTCTTTAAAATGGCTCTTCCATTTATCGTTGTTATTGGTGGTTTAATTGCTCTTGTCCTATCTAAAGAAAGCTCAACCGGGTTTCATCTGTTGCATACCGGTGGACATATCAACTACGACTCAGCGTTACCTCTCCTATTGAAACGATATTACCCGCATGGACTGCTCGGTTTAGGCGTCACCGCTTTGTTAGCTGGTTTTATGGCGGGTCAGGCTGGAAATATCAGTGCTTTTAATACTGTTTGGACCTATGATATTTATCAGGCCGTCATTAAGAAAGATGCAACGGAAGAACATTTGCTTTGGATGGGACGTGTTGCAACCTTGGTTGGTATTATCCTCAGCGTCGGAACCGCTTATTGGGCTAAAAGTATGCCAACCATTATGGATTACATGCAAGCCATCTTTTCCTGGGTGAATGCCCCTCTTTTCGCCGTGATGCTTTTAGGTATGTTTTTCGTTTGGATTACTGCGGATGGCGCTTTCTGGGGCCTGCTTGTTGGTATGGTTACGTCATTTGGAATGTATATAGCGATGAAATTCGGCTGGATTGCAAAAAATGCAATCACCTTTTCTCATGCCTCCAGTGATATGGCCGCTAATTTCTGGAGAGCTTGGTGGGCCTGGTTAATATGCTTTGGTGTAACGATCCTCATAAGTTTCTTTACAAGTAAGAAACCTAAAGAGGAACTTGTCGGTCTAGTTAAAGGTTTAACGGAAGAAGTCGATACCAAACCAAGGCCATACTATAAAACGCCTGAATTTGTAGCTATTATATCCGGCGTTGTTTTAATTGCTCTCAATATTTATTTCTGGTAAAAAAGGAGTCTCATTATGTCTGAAGAAACAAAAAATATTAATAAAGAAACTGATGTCTTGCCGGAAGAACCCGGTGGTATGAAACCCATATGGTTCTTTGTAGGTCTGATTCTGTTTTTCATTGGCCTCGTATTAATTTTAGCTGGAATTTATAATTATTACCATCCAGCCCAAAGTGGAACTGTAATGGAATACATGCATCCGGATATCTGGTGGGGAGGCATCATGTTCATAACTGGCGCCGGGTTTGTGTTTTTTACTCGAAATTCAACAGTAGAATAGTAATTAAAAAATGGAACAATCAGATCCTTTATTATCTAAGATTCAAGATTATTTTAAAAATGAATTCAAAACGGATCCCATATTCGTAAAATCTCCTGGCAGAGTAAATTTAATTGGTGAACATACCGATTATAATAACGGTTTTGTTCTGCCAGCCGCGATCGATAAGCATATCTTATTTGGTATAGCACCAAATAATTTGGAAACCAGCCGGCTATACGCAGTTAATATGGAAGAAAACTTTGAATTTAAAGTTAACGATACCAAGTTTAACAAAAGTGATCTCGGCTGGCCTAACTACTTGATGGGCGTAGTCGATCAGCTGAAGCAGGCTGGTTATCAGATTCAAGGTTTTGACTGTGTTTTTGGTGGAGACATCCCAATTGGAGCCGGAATGTCGTCATCTGCAGCACTTGAGGGTGGTTTGTTGTACGGATTATCAGAAATTTTCGGTTTGGAAATTGATCGACTGGATATCGTAAAAATGGCTCAAAAGGCCGAAAATGAATTCGTTGGTGTGCAATGTGGTATCATGGATCAATTCATCAATATTTTTGGAAATGATAACCACGTACTAAAACTAGATTGCCTGACTTTAGAATATGAATATCATCCATTCGATAATCAGGATTACCGGATCGTATTATGCGACAGCAAAGTAAGACATGATTTAGCCACCTCGGAATATAATATTCGACGGAATCAGTGTGAAGAAGGTGTCAGTATCCTTCGAAAATATCACCATGAAGTTAAAAGTTTGCGAGATGTCACATTTGATATGCTCAATAAACACAAAGATGAATTTGATCCGGTGATTTTTAAACGCTGTGAATATGTTGTCGAAGAGAATAACAGAGTGAATAACGCCTGTGAAGATCTGGAGAAAGGAGATTTCGCCTCTTTTGGTCAACGTATGTTTGCTTCTCATGACGGATTACAAAATAAATACGAAGTCAGTTGTAAGGAACTCGATATTCTTGTTGAAATCGCTAAAGGTATTGATGGCGTCTTAGGTTCACGGATGATGGGTGGCGGATTTGGCGGCTGTACCATAAACCTTGTGGAAAAAGATAAAGTCGATAATTTCGTGAATTCTGTTAAGCAACAATACGTTAAACAAACGGGTCATGATACTGAAATTTATCAGACCAAAATCGAAAATGGCGTTTCAACAATCTTTAAAAATGAGACAACCTGATGAGTGATTTTAATTTTGAAAATCATCCACATAGAAGATTTAACATTTTAACCGGGGAATGGATTCAAGTTTCCCCACATCGTGCAAAACGACCGTGGCAGGGACAAGAAGAAGAAACCCCGGGTGTAGAAAAACCCAAATATGATCGCAACTGTTATCTTTGTCCGGGTAATAAAAGAGCGGGAGGTGCCGTAAATCCCGATTATCCGGAAACTTATGTATTCACTAACGATTTCAGTGCGTTAAAACTGGAAACTCCGGAAGCCGACATCAATGATGATAACCTGCTTATTGCTGTAGGAGAACAAGGTATTTGTCGTGTCATTTGTTTCTCACCTCGTCACGACTTGACCCTCCCCGAAATGCCTGTTTCCGCCATCCGTAATGTTGTAGATGTCTGGACTAAGGAATATGAGGAATTGGGGAATAAGGAAAACATCAATTACGTTCAGATATTTGAAAATAAGGGTTCCATTATGGGATGCAGTAATCCGCATCCTCACGGACAAATCTGGGCGCAGCATACAATTCCCGATGAACCGGCGAAAGAACACCGTCAGTTCACAAATTACATGACGGAACATCATCATTGCCTCTTATGTGATTATTTAAAAAAGGAACAATCATTAAAAGAGCGAATTGTCATTGAGAATGATAATTTTGTTGTGCTCGTTCCCTTTTGGGCGGTTTGGCCCTATGAGACTCTACTTTTAAGTAAACGTCATTTGGGTAATTTCTCGCAATTGACCGAAGCGGAACGGGATTCTCTCGCCGATATCATCCACCGGATTACTATACGTTACGATAATATCTTCAATGTATCATTCCCTTATTCCGCTGGATTTCACCCATCGCCTACGGATGGGCACAGTCATCAGGAGTGGCACTTTCATATGCATTTTTATCCTCCTCTATTGCGTTCTGCAACGGTTAAAAAATTTATGGTTGGCTATGAAATGCTTGCCAATCCTCAACGTGATATAACAGCCGAATTGAGTGCCGCAAAATTACGCGGACTGCCGGAAGTCCATTACAAAAAGAAGAAATGAGAGCATGATTCCTTAGCCCGAATTATTCACGTATATAATAAGAAACATTACATATGTGAATAAAAGAACATATAGAAAACAGCTCGTTCCTTATACTTAAGAATGCAAAAAAAAGCTGCGAAATGTTGTCGTGCTCTGCGTTGAATTTAAAAAATGTTTAATCAACGTGAGGTTCGTTTAAGATGTTGGATTAGACCTCTCAAACTTTATTCTAAATCATCCAAAATGCGAATTCTGCAAATTATTAATGATTTAGATCTTGAAATTTGAATTAAAGATCCAAAAAAGACCTGAGGCTGTCCAAAAAGGATAAATTTGAATTAATGTGATTAAAAAATTTAGGTACCTTAAAAAACCCTGAATAAAGTAAACAATAAGATGCTTTGATTTTTTATTGTAAGTCTAATAATACTAAAATTATAGCATTAACACGATCTTACCCACCTTAATTCCCGAAAGCGTGAGGGACAGGCTCTCCCTAACATTTGGGAGGGCATTTTGCTCTCAAGTTATAGTGATGTTCCTAACTTATTTAACGTGAGGTTTGGATAAGAATCGCAGGGTTGTAATAATTACATTGAGAATACGACCTGAAAAAATATGACCTATCTTGACGACGGACGACTGACCACGTCGACACAGAGCTGTTTTGATGTATAAAGCATGATTCAGATACCGAACTCACGTTGATGATACGGTCTTTCAGATTAAATAATGTTTAATTACTATCAGAGCATTTCTCT
>Ga0102962_1000508_pt1 | contig 18383 bp, 20 predicted proteins | sample SalPonF2_C_D2_MG_FD_84519 | JGI IMG/M metagenome (GOLD analysis project Ga0102962, IMG submission 84519) | Salt pond soil microbial communities from South San Francisco under conditions of wetland restoration - Salt Pond MetaG SF2_C_D2_MG ...
CTGGAAGCCGGATGCGATGATTTCCTCTCGAAACCAGTTGATTCGGGAATTCTTTTAAATCATCTGGAGAGATATTTAAAAGAAGGATAAGTATCACGGTTTAACACGTCACTATTTCCGAACCATTCTCTTTCGATATGGTTAATATTTAACAAAGGCACTACTACATCAGACACTGCCATTTGTATTATTTTTTCGTGTCGCATGGCACAGGTCTGAAGTGATAATGTAATAACGACGATGGATAAAAGAGGAGGTCATCATGAATTCAGTTAAATCGTTTACCCGTGCTGACGTTGAAACACATATTCTAAAGGAGAATGGTAATATTCCAAATAACGATACCCTGCCTTTAGTTGTATACCGGAAAGTTATCAGTTTTGATGAAACCAATCCTGCTAATACCATAGAAGAGCTCTTCAGCAGGAACCAGTGGTCGAATGCCTGGCATGACGGCATATTCCGGTTCCATCACTATCATAGCAACAGCCATGAAGTGTTAGGGGTTTATAAAGGCATAGCAAAGGTTCAGCTCGGAGGGGAAGGCGGCCTGACCACAGAGTTGGGCAAGGGCGATGTTGTGGTGATCCCGGCCGGTGTGGCACATAAGAACCTGGGTTCATCAGGTGACTTTGCCTGTGTTGGTGCCTATCCTGACGGCCGTCGGTACGACATGAACTATGGCAAAGAAGACGAACGCCCTGCTGCCGACCGGAATATTCAAAATGTACCGCTTCCGGAGCGCGATCCGGTATATGGACAACAGGGACCTATTCATGAAGAATGGCATCAACACTAAAAACCGACATATATGTTCATACTGATAACCGGCACATCCTCCGGGATTGGCCATGCTCTTGCCCGTGGTTACCTTGAAAACGGGCACCGCGTATTTGGTATTAGCCGTAACCACAGCGAAGACCTTGAGACGTTTCCTGAATTTCATTTTCTTGAACAGGATATCTCCGAATTTGAAGAGGTGAAAGTGAATATGGCCGGCCTGCTTCAGGGCGTTGAACAAATCGATCTGGTGATACTTAACGCCGGTATTCTTCCCGAGATAAAAGATCTGGGAGAAACAACACTGGAGGAAATTCGCAGGATCATGGATGTTAATGTATGGGCCAATAAGATCATCATTGACGCCTTGTTTGAATCATCGCGGATCGTCAAGCAGATTGTTGCGATCTCATCCGGAGCCGCTGTCAGTGGTTCACGGGGGTGGAATGCGTATGCCCTTTCCAAGGCGACGCTCAATATGCTGATAGATCTTTATTCGGAAGAACAACCCGATACCCATTTTACAGCTCTTGCCCCCGGCATCATTAATACCGGGATGCAGGAATACATCAGGAATCTGCCGGAGGGCGACCGCTTTCCGGTGGTAAAAAAACTCAGGCATCTGTACGAGACCTCACGCATGCCCGACCCCGGAGAGGAAGCCGACAAACTGATCAAGGCAATCGAGACCGTACGCAAGCTCGAGACCGGTTCCTTCGTCGATGTCAGGGAATTGCAGCCTGACTAGTGTATTACATAATACGTTAAAATCATGCCCGGTTTTGCCGATCAAATGAAAATATTAATGCATGTTGCTATTGCTGTTGTCCTGTCGGGATTGATTGGTTTCGAGCGCGAGAAATTTGATAAACCTGCCGGCATACGGACAAATATGATCGTTGGCGGTGCCGTTGCTCTGATGGTCTCCCTGGGTGAAGTGATTGTGATACATTTCCAGTCAACCGGGTTGGCCGAGTATATTCGCACAGATCCGAACCGTGTTATACAGGCCATAATTATGGGCGTAAGCTTTATCGGCGCAGGAACCGTACTGCAAATACAGGAAGAATACAAGATAAAATACCTCACAACGGCGGCTACCATCTTTTTCTCTTCCGGCATCGGTATTGCTGTGGCCCTGGAACAGTACTACCTGGCAGTTGGCGTGACGTTGCTGATACTGATCATTAATTTTGTGATCGCCTGGATCGGCAACCAAATCAAGAGAAGAAATGAAAGATCTTAATGTTCTTCAGCAGCCCCGGAACGCCTGTTCTGCGACAAATACTCTTTTTCAACTTTCAGAATACCGTTTATTTTTTTCATCAGTGCCGGAATATCTCCCGGATGGCGGCTGGTGATAAGATTTCCGTCAACGACAACGGCAGAATCTTCCCATTCAGCCCCGGCATTGATAAGGTCCTTTTTAACCGAGTGAAATGAAGTCAGTTTGCGGCCCTTTACCACGTCGGCCTCAATTAACATCTGGGGTCCATGGCAAATGGCTCCGATCATTTTTCCGGTTTTGTTAAAATCCCTGACAAAATTCACGGCATCCTCGTTGCGCCTAAGCCGGTCGGGGTTGATAACCCCGCCTGGCAGGAACAGCATATCGTAGGACTCAGGGCTGGCATTCTCCACGAGGACATCTACGTTGAAGTCCTCGTGCCAGTCGCGGTTATGCCATGATCTGATGCGCGGTTTCTCCGAAACGATATGAACCTCTGCACCGGCTGCTTTGAGTTCTTCCATCGGTGCTTTCAATTCGACCTCCTCAAAACCATCGGTTGCCAGTATGGCGATCTTTTTTCCTTTTAAAAAATTATCCTGTGTCATACTCTGTCTTTTTTATGAAATACTGGTTAGGCCAGAAATGGTAAAAAAATCATGCCGTTTTTATTCCTGTGAGGACAGCCGGTGCCGGTTTCACAGATGAAACACCTTCTTCAGGATCTGGATAAAAAGCAGGGTTGATACTGAGGTGATCCCAACCTGTAACCAGTTTTCCACACCCAGGTTTTCAAAAGAAAGGGCTTCGTGCAGCAAGGGGACATAATAGGCTGCCACAAGGGCCGATAAACAGAATAACAGTGCATACCAGATATACTTGTTTCTGGTTACCTGGTTAAGAAAAAGCGGTTCATCCGCTTCTTTCATGTCGAAAACATGCAGAAGCTGGGTTAAGGCCAGAGTGAAAAAAGTTATGCTGTTACTCATTTCCCTGGTGTGATTGAACACAGAGTAAGAGACGAAATACGTGGCTATGGCAAAGGCTGCAATGGTGAGACCATAAACAGCAATGGAAATCCAGTTTTGTTTTTTTAACACGGCCTCTTCAGGATCTTTTGGATTCCGGTTCATAACATTCTCATTACCTTTTCCGATACCGAGAGCCAGGGCTGGGAAGACATCTGAGAGCAGGTTAAGGAACAACAGTTGCAAGGGAAGGAGAGGAAGATTATAAACTGAAAAACTTACTGCCGCAATGATCAGGATCTCCGCTATGTGATATGAAAGCTGGTAGATAATAAATTTCCGGATGTTCTCGAAGATGATTCGGCCCTGTTTTATTGTTCTTACAATACTGGGGAACGAATCGTCTTTCAAAATAATATCAGCTACTTCCTGTGCTGCCTGTGATCCTCTTTTCCCCATGGCGATACCGATATCGGCTGTTTTCATGGCAGGTGTATCATTGATGCCGTCACCAGTCATAGCTGTAATATCCCCCTTATCTTTGAAATGTCTGACTATATCAAGTTTTTGAGCTGGATTAACACGGGCAAAGATGCTGTAGGAGGTTATATCATCCGGTCCGGTTTCGCCGGGTTGCAGTTTATCGCCTTTCGTAACCATCTCCTTTGCGTTTTCCCGTGCGCCGGGTTCAAGGAGGTGAACCGCCCTGGCAATGTTCAAAGCCGTGCCGGGATGATCACCCGTAACCATTATTACCCTGATGCCTGCATGGTGACAGTCTTCCATTGCGGGAGGTATATCCTTTCTTGACGGGTCCATGAATCCGACCATTCCGGCATAAATAAAATCAACCTCTGCTAACGGTTCGTCATGATTGTGATTAACCTTTTTCTGTTCATAATAAGCAAATGAAAGAACCCGAAAACCCTTTTCGGAAAATCGTGTATCTTTTTCCAGCCATGTCTGTCTTTCCTTTTCATCCATGGGATTAACCTGCCCTTTGGAAAGGATGGAGGTACAGTCTCTGAGCACGGCTGAAGTTGCTCCTTTCATGGCAACGTAAATCCTGTTACGGTCTTTGTGGGCCGTGATCATTCTTTTTGATTCCGAATTGAAAGGATCTTCTTTTATTTTTTGCCATTCTTGTAAATGCTGCGTTTTCCGGGGGTTCATTTTACCTGCGAACCTTAAGAGAGCGATTTCAAGGGGATCACCTTTCGTGCTGTCATTTTCAATTTCAGCATTATTACAGAGAACAGCTATTTTGATGAAATGCCTAAAATTTTCTAGTTCTTCCTCTTCTCCGGACCTCAGGTCATCAATGATGTCGGTTTCTGCTAACCATTCCCGCCCGGGGAAGGAAAGGGAAGCCACTGAAAGCTTGTTTTCGGTGAGAGTTCCTGTTTTATCTGTAAAAATAATGGTTGTCTCCCCCAGGGTTTCAACAGCCGATAATTTTTTTATAATCACATTATGCCTGGCCAGTCTCAGCATTCCCCGTGCCAGAGCAATACTGGCAACTATTGGCAGACCTTCGGGAATTGCAGCAACAGTCCATGCTATGGCTGTTTGTAGCAGTTGATAAAGCATCTCTTTACCACTGAGCCATCCTGCCAGGAAAAATAATGCTGCTAATCCGACCGTGACCCATATCAGGGTCCTTGATAATCCGGCAAGTTTTTCATTAAGGGGAACTTTCTCCTCTCCGGCTTCATCGACAAGGCGGCTTATCTTCCCTATTTCAGTATGCATCCCTGTAGCTGTGATCAGCACTTCGGCGTTGCCGTTTGTAACAGATGTGCCTTTATAGACCATATTATTCCGGTCAGCGAGCGGAGTTTGTTCTTTAACTGGTGCACTGTCCTTTTCCATCGGTAACGATTCACCCGTGAGTGGTGACTCATCTGTAGAAAAGTTGGCACATTCAATCAGGCGACCATCTGCCGGAACCAGATTACCCGCTTCCAGAATGATGATATCTCCGGGGACAAGATTTTCGGAATTGATTTCACTGTCTTCACCATTCCTGACAACCCGGGCCGTCAGGCGGTCGAGTTTCTTTAAGGAAGCCATCGAAGTCCTTGCCTGGTATTCCATCCAAAAACCAATTATGCCATTAAAAATAATGACAACGATGATGGCAATAGCCTCCGGGATATCCTGAAAAAGGAAGGAAACCGTTGCTGCTGCAGTGAGCAAATAGATGACCGGATTATTGATTTGATCGATAAATATTCTGAACAGGCTCTTTTCTTGTTTCTCTTTTAACCTGTTTTTGCCGATTTGATGTAATCGTCTTGCAGCCTGTTCTTTATCAAGTCCGTGTCGTGTGCTCTCGAAATTGCGGAAAACTTTTTCGATACTATAGCTATGATAAGGGAGACCCTGATCCATACCCATACTTCTTTTTCAATTTTTAGGGTGATTCCTCAAATGGAATTAACAATTTTGGTTCCAACAGTGTTCGTACTAAACGAGAGGCATTGATATAGTTAGTCATAACCTGAAATTATTCAGCGGGAAGGCTCCTGAAGGCATGAAAGATCCTGCTGTTGACCCTGATTTCGAGGTTAAGTCAACATTTGACTCGCATCGTTTGTTTATAATTGACTCAAAGACAGCTTATTGAGATCTTTCAGATTCGTTGTTTTATGAAAAACGTAATTTGTTAAAAATCAGAAAATTAAGGTTAAATTAAAAATATGGAACGCATGGAATTAAATGAAATGCATTGCAAACCCTTGCCTAAAGGGACGCTACCTCTTGTTGAGGGAGAAATAGATGACTATCTCAATCGACTTTCTGCCGGCTGGACCGTTGTAGAAGGAAAAATCCTCAGGCGGGAATTTATGTTCGAGGATTTTAACCGGGGTGTCGTTTTTATTAATGATATCGCCCCTATTGCCGAAGCCGAAAACCATCATCCTGATATTGGTCTGCACTTTAACAGTGTTGAGGTTGAATTCTCAACCCACAGTATTGACGGCCTTTCGGTAAACGATTTTATCATGGCATCCAAAGTTGACCAAATTTAAATTCAATCATACTAAAGTTGGAGGACAAAGAATGAAAAAAATTAAAATGACAATTCAGGGATTAGTTGTAATGACAGCATTCCTGGTTTTAAGCAGCTGCAATCCAAATTCTTCCCAACAAGTGCAGCAAGAGGCCTCACAAATGTCGGGCCCTGAAGTAACGAAGGCCGTTTGTGTTTTACATCCTACCGAAGGCAACCAGGTATATGGCACGGTTACCTTTACAAAGGCCGACAGCGGTATCCATGTTGTGGCCGAGGTTCACGGTCTGACCGAAGGGAAGCATGGTTTCCATATTCATGAATATGGCGATTGCACGGCTGCCGACGGTACGTCAGCTGGCGGACACTTCAATCCCGAAGGCGTTAATCATGGCGGCCCAAACGCTGCCGTCCGGCACGTCGGTGATCTTGGCAACATTACTGCCAATGCCGACGGCAATGCCACACTCGACATGACCGATAATATGTTGTCATTTACAGGTAAACATTCTATCATTGGCAGAGGAATCATCGTTCATGCCGGTGAAGACGACCTTACCTCCCAGCCTACCGGGAATGCTGGCGGACGAGTTGCCTGCGGCGTAATCGGCATTGCAGAAGAAAAATAAACGGGAAACCTCCTATTTTCTGTTTTTACCCGAAACGGGGATGTCTGAAAAGAATTTGATCAAAAAAGGGATACTCTGATGGCAAATACGGAGAGATTAGGGCTTCGGAGTACCGATCGTTTTTACCGGGAAACCCGGTTGAGCGTGCCTTCTGGCTTTGATTTTGGTTTATCAGCCTTTTCAGACGCCCCCGTTTTTATCCGTCAGAATCATCACATAGTGAGTATTGAAAACCAGTCATGTTAGGACTTAAACCACAACATAAGAAATATATCAGGCCGGTTCTTGGTCTGCTTATTTTTATTGCCGGAAGCGTTTTTATGCTTATTCCTTTTATTCCCCTCGGGTATATTCTGATTATTATCGGCGTATTGTTCCTGGCACCCGTTTTCCCTTTTTTACAGCGCCTCATTGCTAAACTTAAGAAATCGGACCGCAAACAACGTATCGAAAAGGCTGAAGTGGAAATGAACAAGGTCGAGAATAAAGTCGACCAGACCCTAATTGATGATGAAAAGTCTGACCAAAACTGACTCTTATTTTCACAGTAGAAATTGTCACGGTCATAACCATTGACCGTGCTCTATAACCGTGTCCTGAAATCACCGTTAATTGTGGAATTTATACCACAGTTTGTTTTTCCCTGGTGCTAAAAAGAACAGATTATCAGTACCGGTTAGGTTTGGTACAGTTTTGATACAGTCAATACACTGTAAACAAATTATAAAATGGAGGAAATAATATGTCTGACTATCATGAACCAACCAATGAACTTTCTGAAAAAACACGCGATTATGCGAGAGCTTTGCATACGCTCCAGGAAGAAGTTGAAGCTATAGACTGGTACCGGCAACGTGTTGACGCCAGCCACGATGAAAGCCTGGTCGGGATTATGCAGCACAACATGCATGAAGAAATGGAACATGCATGTATGACCCTTGAGTGGCTCCGCAGAAATATGGAAGGGTGGGACGAAAAAATGAAAACGTACCTGTTCACCGATATACCTGTCACCGATATTGAAGAAGATACCGGGGATAAAAAAGGACAGGATTCAAATGGTTCGCTTGGATTAAGCGATAAATGAGAGCTGCGGAATGGCAGCCGAACCTTATAAATGCATATATAATCATGGATATTCTGAAAAAATCACTCGCACCTGTTACCGATGAAGCCTGGGAAGAAATCAGCGCCCAGGCAAAGAAGGTCTTTAATAATCTGTTAACTGCCCGGAAATTTGTCGACATCGACGGACCGAGGGGAATCACCTACGGTGCCGTATCGCTGGGCCGTCTGAAAATTGTTGCGCCAAAAGATAAAAACAGCGTAAACTACGGTATCCATAAAGTGCTTCCATTAATTGAGGTGAGAAAACCGTTCCACCTCGATATCTGGGAACTCGACAATGCTGCCCGGGGCGCGGACGATATTAACCTTGAAGACATGGAGGAGGCAGCCGGAGAAATGGCCCGTTTCGAGGAAGAAGCTATCTACCATGGATTTAACGAAGCCAGCATTAAAGGACTGAGAGACAGCAGTGCTTTTAAAAACGTCAAATTTCCTGATTCTGAGCAGGACCTGCTGAAACTACTTGGACAACTGGTCAATCAATTCCAGGTTAATGCGGTAGGCGGACCTTATTCATTAATCGTCAGTCCCGACAAATGGTCCTATATCTTCTCACAGGTCGAAGGCTTTCCGCTTATCCGGCATATTCAGAAAATGCTGGGAGGCACCGTGGTTCAAAATCCGAATGTAACCGATTCATACCTCGTTTCTGCCCGCGGCGGCGACTTTCGGCTTACTCTCGGGCAGGACATGTCTGTTGGCGTCGATTCGGCCGATACCGAGAAAGTGAAACTGTATTTTACCGAGTCGTTTACATTCCGGGTACTGGAACCTAATGCAGTGGTCATCATTTCATAAATGAGAGTGATATATCCGGGCACCTGGTCCGGACGTAGTTAATGAGTAATAATTAGCTTTTCTCTGAGGTTTATTTGCAAAGACAGGCCGCCGGAAATCGTGAAGATCCCGACGGCCTGTTTTCTTTTTAGTGTGACCGCCTGATACGAGGCAGGCACTGGCAGGCTGCTGCCATACTACTGAACCGTAAGGCTTCCTTTCATGCCGGCCTGGAAATGGCCCGGGAAAGTGCAAACATAAGTATACGTTCCCTTTTCTTTCGGAGCAGTGAATTCAACGGTGTCAGACTCCCCGGCACCCAGAAGTTTCGTTTTTACAATAATATCATCCGACCATGAGTCATCTATATACTCGTTAGACGGGTAGGCCAGACCATCGCTCACAAAGGCCGAAGGATCGGCGTCTTTCTTTAACAACACAAAATTATGCGACATCTGCGCTTTGGGCAGGTTGCTCACCGTAGTTAGGGTAAGCCGGATCTTCTGCCCGGGACTGGCCGTAATCTCCTCAACGGAATATCTCATCTTGTCAAGCCCTTTGATATTTACTTCTTTTACCTGTTGACCATAACCGGTGTATGAAAGGGCCATAAATAACCCGGAAAAGATCATCAGAAGATAATGTCTGGTTTTCATAATACTGGATTTTATGTGACTGAAAGATATTGGAATCAATACAGACGAGGAACACATCGCCTGTTTACCGGCCAGCTCCGAAAAGGGCCTGGCCGGCAGGTTCGTGTTCAATAAAACGGAACAGTTGTTCACGTTAACTAAAAAGCTATCTGTCTTATATTCTCATTTACAACAAACCGGGAAGGCTTAGTGTTTATAGGTGCCCATATATTCTGCCTTTTCCAGTACATTATTTTTTATGGCTTCGTAGAAATCGTCATGATTTCCTGCTGATTCCGGGGCCAGCTTTTTTTTCAGGGCAAAGATCCTGAAGAAATACCGGTGTGTCTCTCCTTTTGGCGGGCAGGGTCCGCCGTATCCGTATTTCCCGAAATCATTTTTTCCATGAATGGCCCCGTTGTCAAGTTTCTTGGCCACCGGTACAATCGTTTCCAGCTCTGTCTCACCGGCCGGAATATTATAAAGTATCCAGTGGGTATAGGTGCCGCCCGGTGCGTCAGGGTCTTCAAGAATCAACGCAAAGGTTACGGTGTTCTTCGGGGCTTCATCCCATCGCAATGCGGGGGAAATATTGTCGCCGTCACATGTGAAAATGGCGGGTATGCCTGTGCCGTATTCAAACGAGCGTGATGTGAGATTAAATGCCATATCACTCAATTTTAAATGGTTAATAAATGGATCCTAACAAGGAAACAAAATCGTGCCAGAGTTTTTGTGGTGGTAACGATTCGTTGTTATCGCCGTAGCGTTAAGATGAGATATTTACAATTTCAGTTGACCTTCATCTTATGGACCATCCTGGTATTTTTAGGGCCGAAATTTCCCTTGTAAATCCGCAAATCCTACAAATTCAGTAGATTAAGTAAGATTCGTACATGATTCGGAGTGGGTATTTAATATTTAGACTAAATATATATTAAGCTTTATTGATATTTAAATAACAGTATAATTGCCTGTTTTTATATCTTCACATCAAATTTTAACCTCATAAAATAGTTGATGTATGAAAAAAATCGGTTTATTGCTTATGGCAGGAATGTTCGTTGCTTTCACTTCCTGCAAGAAAGATGAAGAGACTTCGGTATACAAAAATGGTACTTACAAAGCTGAGGAGTCAGCATTTTCACATGGATGGAAAGCTTTCATGGAAGCTGAAATCAGTGGTGACAAGCTCGTTAGTGTTAATTTCGACTATGCAGATTCTACAGGTAACCTGAAATCTGAAACTACGGCTGATACCTACCCCATGAATCCACATCCCTCATCCTGGCTGCCGGAATACGAAACACAGCTGATGAATACGGTGATAGTACCTGAATACACAGAAATTGACGGTGTTAGCGGTGCTACAGGTGGTATGCACAGTGCAAACGGCCTTATGGAAGCTGTGCTGAAAGCAGCAAAAGATGGTGATACCAGCACACAGATTGTTGTAATCGCTGAATAGAAAATATTAATACATACTTTTCTAAGCTGTCTGCCATTGCAGACAGCTTTTTTTTTCTTCCGGTACAGAGACGTGTCGGGTGTTAACCTTCAAATTCTTTCGGTACCCCGCAAATCATTTTGAAAGCCTTATCACCTTTATTACGGTACTGGTGTTTCTCATTGGGTATGACCAGGGCAAAATCGCCCGCTTTTAAAAGCGTTTCTTCTCCCTTTTCATTGACCAGGGCACCTTCTCCTTCAATAATGTAATTCATGTGTTCGTAATCGTGACTGTGGAAGGGTGTGTAACCACCTTTCTCCAGGGTAAAAACCCGGTAAGCATAGACAGGTGTTCCGTCCTTTTCCGAAAGGGGAACCTGTTTCCAGGCACCAGAGGCTCCTTCCATCTCGACTTTTGATTTTTCGGTCTTATCAAGTGATATGATTTTCATGACTTCCGGTTTTTAGTGATTGTTATACAAGCGTTATAAATTGTACCGGGCTTACAGCCGGCATCGATTGTAAAATTACATAGAGTCTGTCAATAAAGTCCAGGTTTCTGGATCAAAATGTTCGGGAACAAAGCCTGTCCCGTTCTAAACGGGAGCGTGCAAAAATTTTAATCCGCAGTATACTAATGTATTTGAGGAATTAAAATTTTTGTAACAACGAAGTTATCGGACATTATGGACAGACACTTCATAAACTCCGGTGGTTTTGAAATATATCGTAACCAGAACCGCGGAAGGTGTGAAAAGAAATGCACACTCTGGTACCGGTATATCCCAGGAAAACAAAAATATATCTTTATAAAAATCACTCATTCAATCGGTTATGCTATTTGTAAAGTTGGATGACCTGTGAAATTCATGGCAGGCAGGAATTTTGACAAGGAATTCTGAACATGCAGATTTCTTAAAACAGACATTATGGAAAATAAAAGTAACAGGCAGGTACTCCTGGCAAAAAGACCTGACGGTATGCCGGGAAATGAGAATTTTGAAATACGGGAATCGCAGTTCCCTGGTATTAAAGATGATGAGATTTTGACAAAGAATCTTTATGTGTCGGTCGATCCCTATATGCGTGGCAGGATGACCGATACGGGAGGCAGTCCGTATTCTTTCGGGCTTCATGAACTGATAACCGGACGCACTATTGGCGAGGTCCTTGAAAGCCGATCCCCTTTATTTTCAAAGGGCGATTACGTGATTGGCATGATGGGCTGGGAAGAATATTCAGCCGTAAATGCTGGTGATGTGGAAAAACTCGATCCCGATATGGCTCCCTTAAGCGCTTACCTGGGCGTTATTGGTATGACAGGCCTTACGGCCTATTTCGGACTCCTGGACGTGGCAAAAGCTGAAAAGGGTGAAACGGTTGTTGTCTCAGCTGCTGCCGGGGCCGTTGGTAATGTGGCAGGACAAATTGCCGGACTAAAAGGCTGCCGTGTGGTCGGCATTGCCGGATCGGATGAAAAAATTAAGATGCTGAAGCATGAATTGTCTTTCGATGACGCCATTAACTATAAAACAACCTCCGACCTGGCCGGTGCCATCCGTAAAGCCTGTCCCCGGGGAGTGGATGTTTATTTTGATAACGTGGGAGGCGAGATCTCCGATGCTGTTCTTTCCAATCTGAATCGCAATGCACGTATTGCTGTCTGCGGACAAATTTCACTCTATAATTTGGAAGAAACCCCGACTGGGCCGCGTGTACAGCCGGTTCTCCTTGCCCGTTCAGCAACGATGGAAGGTTTTATGGTCGGCAATTATACCGATAAATACCATGAAGCCAGGCAGCAGCTTGCCCGTTGGCTCAAAGATGGTAAACTCGTCTCGCGTGAACATATTGTAGAGGGCTTTGAACATATTACCGACGCATTTATAGGTCTCTTTACAGGCGATAATACAGGTAAGCAGGTCGTTAAATTATAACATGAATTCCTTCAGTATATATAGGTGAGGCATTATGGATCGGTGACGGATAACGGGAGGGGAGATCATCTTTTTACCTTAGCGACCCTCCCGGCTGTCCGCATTTCCAAATTTATAACCAGTATTGAAACATCCGGGCACACGAAGATGCCTTTGCATGGCTGGAAAAACATCTATCCGCTGCCAGGTTGGTATGTTAATTTTTCTTAACGCACGAACATTGTTTCAAAAAAATTGTATTAATTTTGACCTTTCATACAAAGGGGTCAAAGTGTATAAAGACGAGTATACATTATGGTGAAAGTGCAGTATAGCGGTGATAAACGGGATAAGATTGATTTTATTCTTCAGACGGCACAAAACAGGTTTGGGATGTACGGTCTGGAAAAGACTACCATGCGTGAGATTGCCGGTGATGTAGGGATGTCAAAAGCATCGCTGTATTATTATTTTCCCGACAAGGTCAGCCTTTTCCATGCCGTGATAAAGAAAGAGCAGGACGACTTTTTCAAATTTCTTGATGAGAGCCGCCGTAAGCTCATGAAACCGGATCAGATGCTGGAGGAATACATTCATGTGAGGAACGTGTATTTCCGAACGTTTATTAATCTGAGCAAGTTGCGTTTAAATGCCATGAAAGAGCTGCGGCCAGTGATGCGCGATCTGATTGAAGACCTGAAGGCCAGGGAGCTGCGTTATATACGTGGGATACTCATTACCGGTCGTGAAACGAATGACTTCCGTGATATTGATGAAGAGATAGTGGCTTCGGTCTTTCTTGATTCGTTACAGGGGATCAGGCGGACGTACCTGGGCCGGTCGGATCTGAGCGGTTTGGAGACGTTAAACCTTGAAGATATGGAAAAAAAGATGGCGGTTTTTTACGACCTTTTTATAAATGGAATTACCGGGAAGGCAGGAGCCGGCTCCGGGAAAGGATAAACTTATTATTGACGAATAAACAACATGAAGAACAAAACTGAAAAGCAAGGAAGAAAGAAGGGGTTGAAATTCTACATTCCCATGATCCTGGTTATTGCCACGGTAGTTATACTCAGTGTACTATGGTATTCGAAATACTCCAGTTACATTTCCACCGACGATGCATTTATTGAATCGGACAAGGTAACTGTGAGCAGTCAGATGATGGGTCAGATTACCTCTCTTTACGCGAAAGAGGGTGACACGGTAAAGCAAGGTCAACTACTTATTGAGCTCGACTCCAGCGACCTTGTTGCCCGCAAGCGCCAGGCAGAAACGCAGCTGGCCCAGGCCAAAAGCTCGAAGCTTCAGGCCCAGGCGAAGTTCAATTACGAAAAGGAGAGCATCAGGGTTGTAGAGATAGAATATGAACGTGTGTCGGAGGATTTTGACCGGGCGAAAAAGCAATATGAAGGCAATGTGATTACCCGTGAACAGTTCGATCACAGTCGCAAGGCTCTCGAGACGGCCAAAGCACGCCTTGATGCTTCGCGGTCCCAGCTCAAGGTAGCCGGGACAATGATTGAATCGGCTGTAGCAGCCATGGTGAGTGCCAGGGCGCAGATTGCCGTGCTCGACAGCCAGCTTGAAAAGACGAGGATTGTTGCACCGGCTGCCGGGATTATCGCCAGGCGTTGGATGCTTCCCGGCGAGACAACCCAGCCGGGTCAGGCGATTTACACTATTTCCGAAAACCAGGACCTGTGGGTCATGGTCTATCTCGAGGAGACGAAACTAAAAAATGTAAGCATAGGCCAGGAGGTGAAATTTTCTGTTGACGCCTATCCCGGGACTGATTTTTCGGGCCGGGTATTTTACATCGGTTCGAATACAGCCTCACAATTTTCACTGATCCCGGCCAACAATGCATCAGGGAATTTCACCAAAGTTACCCAGAGGGTGCCGGTGAAAGTGTCCATCGACAGCATTGGAACACGGGAAAACAAGCAGCCTGCAGATTTGCTTGCAGGGATGTCGGTTGAAATAAAAATTATTAAACGATGAAGAGGCGACGGATAACTCCGGGACACAGGATTAGACGGTCATTCAGAAATAAGTTCGATTATTTTCATCCGGAGGACCCCAAATACAAGTGGCTATTACTTGGGCATGTGATGATCGGGACCTTTATGGCCGTGCTTGATTCCACCATTGTGAACGTTGGTCTGCCGAAGATTATGGCGTCGTTTGGTGTGGGAATCGATAAAATTGAATGGGTGCTTACAGCCTACCTTTTAGCTCTGGCAGTCATGCTTCCCACGTCAGGCTGGCTTGCCGACAAGTTTGGTTATAAACGGGTTTATTTCTGGGGCCTCTTTGCTTTTACCCTGGGATCGTTTTTATGTGGTATATCACCCGACGAAAACATTCTCATTATTTCCAGGGTTATCCAGGGACTAGGTGCAGGATGTCTTATGCCGGTGGGGATGGCCATCATCACCCGTGAATTTCCTCCGGACAAGAGAGGTGTTGCTCTTGGGTTCTGGGCCATTGCAGCAGCTGCATCCGTATCATTCGGCCCTCTTATAGGCGGCTACCTGGTTGATAATTTCAACTGGCACCTTATTTTTGACGTCAACGTTCCCGTAGGCATCATTGGTATGATGGCAACCCTTCTTATTCAGCGTGAATATAAAAACCCGGATATAAAAGGATTTGATCTTATCGGCTTTGTATCTGTCAGTATTTTCCTGCCTTTCTTTATATACGGCCTCACGGAAGGTAATGCGGCTTCGAATGCAGAAGGATGGTCTTCGCCGAGGATACTGTTATTCTTTGCCTTATCGATCATCTCGTTTGCGGTTTTTCTTACCACCGAATTAACGGTAAAGCATCCGCTTATCGATTTAAAACTGCTGAAGGACCACAATTTTGCCATCAGTAATGTGATTATGCTGATTTTCGGGATCGGTATGTTCGGCAGTACCTTCCTGCTGCCCTTGTACCTGCAGAATTCATTGGGGTACACAGCCATACAGTCGGGGGCTGTTTTTCTGCCGGTAGGGATCATCCAGGGTGCCATGTCGGCCATCGCCGGGCGGGCTGCCGATAAGTTCACTCCCAAAATCCCGGTGATTATTGGGATTATTGCACTGACCATCAGTTTTTACATTAATGCCTATTTGTCATACCTCACCGAACACTGGTACATTATGCTGTCGCTTTATCTCAGGGGACTCGGAATGGGGCTTATGTTCACCCCGCTAAGTGCTGTAGCCCTGCTCGATATCCCGAGAGATAAGATGGCCCAGGCTTCGGGACTGATAAACGTAATCAGGCAGATCGGCGGCAGCCTCGGCGTGGCCATTTTTGCCACAATCCTTACCGCACGGGTCAGTTACCACGCCGAGAGGTACGGCCAGGCCATGCAGTCCGATTCGCCCGTTTTTCAGCAGGTATCGCATCATCTGACCACCTATATTACTCATAATGCAGGCAGTTCATACAGCGACGCGATCAAACAGGGCCATTATGTCTTGTTGTCGAACGTCAGTAAACAGGCTTTTATCCAGGGAGTGGACGACGATTTCCTGTTATCGGCCATCATCACTCTCATTGGCGGAATACCTGTGGTTTTGCTTCACACCAAGAAAAAGAAAGAGAAGATTGCCTTGAAAAAGGCAAAAAACGTTAATTAAGAAAGATCAGAGCAATGAAAATATCAGCAGCTTCCATTATACTAGGTTTAATGACATGTTTTCCGGTCACGGTCAGTGCCCGGTTACAGCCCGGCCAAACAGGCGACACCCTCAGGCTGGATGAGGCCGTAAACCGCGTTATTTCAGCGCACCCTACCGTGTTGGCTGCCGCACAAGCGGTTGAAGAAGCCGAAGGTCATATTGGTATTGCAAAAGCAGGCTACCTGCCGGAGGTGGCTGCCGGGGCTTCGTATTCCAGGGTGGGACCGGTGCCCTCGTTTGATTTCCCCGGTTACGGTACTATTCAACTCTTTCCGGAGAATAATTATTCGGCTACGGTAAATGTCCGGCAGCTTATTTATGATTTCGGACGTACCTCAAAGAATATTCAACTGGCTGAGGCCTCTAAAGACATGAGCACCGAAAACATTAACCTGGTACGACAGAACCTGGCGATGGCCGTTATCAGCACCTATTATCAACTGTTACTGGTGCAGGAATCGGTGCGAATAAACAACGACGAACTTAAGCGGTTAAATGAACATCTTGAATTTATACAGAAGATGAAAGCTACCGGTTCTGCTACCGATTATGAGATTCTTTCCACGAAGGTAAAAATATCGGCTATTGAAAACAGGAAAACCGATCTGCTTGCCAGCCGTCAGACCCTTTCGGCAGCTATGGATGCCCTGCTCGGACAGCCCGCTGACCAGATCATTCTGGTAGCCCGCAACCTGGATTACAAGGCCGACAGTATCGGTACCGATTCCATGCTACTTATGGCTCTGCATAACCGGGAGGAGCTTAAACTAGCCGGGCAGAAAGAAGACCTGGCCAGGTTGCAGTACGAACTGACAAAGGCCATGAACAATCCGACAATTACAGCCTTTGCCGCCGGCGGCGGAAAAAATGGCTACGTTCCCGAGCTGAACGCTTTCAAAGCTAATTTCTCGGCTGGTATCAGCCTTAATATCCCTTTGTTCGACGGTTACCGTGAAAAAAACCATCTGCGCATCGCCAGGGCGCGGATCGAAACCTCGCAGTCTCAAACCGAAAGCGAGAAAAGAAAGGTGTCTACAGAAGTGATCCAGGCCCGTGCTGAATTAACGTCTGCGGCCGAAAAAATTAACCAGTTCAGGCTTCAGCTTGAGCAGGCACAGGAAGCATACCATCTGGCCCAGATCAATTTCAGAGCCGGGGCTATCACCAACCTCGACCTCCTGGATGCCGAGATATCGCTGGCTGCGAGTAAGTTGCTGCTCACAAGGGCCCGGGTTGACTATGTCCTGAACCTCTCACGCCTGAAAATGGCCCTGGGTGAACCGCTCTACAGCGAAGGTCATGATTGATGTACGGCTTCGATCCTATTTCTTTCCGGCAGGAAGGGCAAAATAGAAGTAGATCGCTGCCCCGCAAATGGCGCCATATAGTGGCATCATCGTGGCATAGCCCGATTGCAGGATGAGTTGTATTCCCGTGAACAGGGCAAGGATCTGTGCCGATATTATCCTCGCCGGCTCGAGTTCTTCACCAGTATCATCACCCTTACTTTTTACAACACGGTAAGAGACCATTAGTGGAATGAAAAGGATGATGACCAGGACCGGGATAACGGGGTAGGAGAGTGGGTAATGGGCAAATGTGGCCGGGAATCCCCTGGTAGCCCATACCACAGCCAGGATGAGGGCATTCACCAGGGCAAAATAGATCTGTTTTTTATCACGGGGTTCAATGAGGCTGTCCAGCAAGAAGGCAAGTATGGTGATTGCGCCGTAAATCCAGTATCCCTGAAAGGTAAACCACCCGGACAGGAGCGAGAGAATGATCGAATCCTGGATATATGCTTTCAGGCCGGTGGTGCGGTTTACGATCCTGAGGGTCAGCATCAGCCATACCAGCCCGATAAACGCGGGCGGATAAAAGAAAAATACCCCCACCAGGGTTAAGCCGGCTGCCACGAAGGCCGACAGTTCATGGTCGGGATCGATTTCCCTGCAAAGTGCCCACGAGAGGAAAACCGATATGCCTGCGCCAAAGCCCCACCCCAGGCTGTGCCAAAATGCATCACCCATGCTGAGTTTAAAAATGATGCCCCCGATGATCACCACGATGGTAATGATCGAAATGGCTTTGTTCGTGGGGTATCCGGGATCGACCGGACGCCCGGTGGCTGTAAATTTGCGGATATCCATGATGAAATGACCGTATGAGGTTAA
>Ga0102962_1000510_pt1 | contig 18326 bp, 16 predicted proteins | sample SalPonF2_C_D2_MG_FD_84519 | JGI IMG/M metagenome (GOLD analysis project Ga0102962, IMG submission 84519) | Salt pond soil microbial communities from South San Francisco under conditions of wetland restoration - Salt Pond MetaG SF2_C_D2_MG ...
CGACGAGTTCGTCTACCGCTTCAACCGCCGCCAGTGGGAACCCGAGCTGCCGCAACGCTTGCTGGAAGCCGCTGTAGCCCATGTCCCGATCCAAGGCAGGCTGTGTAAAGTTTAGAGGCATTATGTTTAATATGGGGCGGTTAAAGCATATCTATCTGTCGTTCAGAGACAACTACGTTCAGGGAAGGCAAAGCCACAGCGGTGGGGATCCGGCCGGGAAAAACATGTATAACCACATGAATGACGCGTTCCTTCGGTTGGGAGAGGGCATTCAGGTGAACGACAGCCTCATGCTGGTGCGCTATGTGGAGTTTGGCTATCAGTACGCAAACAGACACATCGAGCACTACGGGCAATTGGCTTACCACAACGAGCTTGCCGGTGCTGGCCTTATGCTGGAATATGCGGCCACCCCCAAACTCGTGTTAACCGGTGACATTTCCGCCGGCGCTACTTTCGACGCGACCAACAGCGTGCACCCGGTCCCGAGCAGGACCACGGAAGACGTCGAGCATTACCGTTTCGGCACCAGGATGACCGGTGCGGCCAGTGTGGGCGCCGACTACAAAGTAGCAGGTTCCCTGCACATCTACGGCGACATCGATTACCGGTATCGTTCGCTGGCGCACGCAGTGCAGCCGAGCGACGACTTCGGCGGCGACACGTCGTTCCAGGATGTCGGCATCAACGTCGGCGGCGCATATACGTTTTAGGAGTCCGCCCGCGCCGGGCCAGCGAGACAATGCCCGCTGGCCCGGCTCGCCCTAGTGCGCGATTTTTTGGCGACCCGAGCCCTCGGTGAGACCGGGTAGTCGGCGAATTCCCAAGTCGGGCAACACCATGCCGTGACCGTCGACATCGGCATCTCTCCCGATACGCGCCTTGCATTGACGTCGATCACGGGTTCCGACTGCGCTTTGGCATGACGCACAAGGGCGCACGGGATGCCGGGTATCCAGCTTGGTAATCCGGCGCATGAAGAGCTTATCCGCAACCCTCCGGCCAGGATGCGTAAAAAGGCTGTAAAGTCCCGCCCTCATCTGCGGCTGGGGAGGGCGGAATTGGCTGGAGGGCGCATCGAAAAACGCGAGGTGCCCTGCGGCACAGGGATGTGCCGCTCGCAAAACTGTCAGGAGGACTGTTTTTCGAGGTTGCCAGGAGTCATGCGACCCGTCTAGTGCAGCGCGGGCAAGGCCATGAGCGCGACAGACACCAACGCCGTACTGCCCAGAAAGCCGGTCGCATACAACAAGGCATCTATCCAGTCGGGTTCCTTGACGCCCGGCCTCACCCGCTGGCGCGCAAGCGCATCCAGCTTCGGAACCCCGACGAAGACGGTTACCGTCCATGCCACCAGCAATACCGGCATAAGGGCCATTTCTGTCGCAGGCATGGCTTTTTCCTCTTCGATCAGGCTATGAACAGTGGGACTCGGGCCCAAGGCCGGTGGTTCACGGCGTTGGCGACGAACGGCGATGCCGGGTCGACGACGCGCTACCGCTGTGAACCGGGATGCCGACCCGGGAAGACAACGCATGAGCCCGCGGGAAGTTCCCGGTACCGTTCGGAAGCTGGTTTCAAATCCCGGGGTGGGGCCTCGTCGCGGCCGGTTGTCCAAGGCGGGCGCGGCACTGACGGCGCTCGCCAGATGATCGACGCGGCGCCGCGAGGCCGGCTTGCGGCTCAGAGCCGCTGTCACCGAAAACAGAGCGAGTCCCTTGGCCATCGTCAGCCGGTGTACTACTTTGAACCAATGAACGGAACGCGGTGACAGCGGTCAACTCCGGTGCCGGGCGGAGTGGTTCCGGCGGCACAAGAAGCGAGACCGCGTCAAGTTCCATAGGCAATCGATGCCGGCCTTTCGCTATTTGTTGGAGAGAGACAGCCATGACAATGCGCTCAGTCAGCCAGGCAGACCCGGCCGTTCATTCCATCGATCATTTTGCGCTGGAGGTGCCGGACCTGGCGGACGCCGAACGCTTCTATACGGCATTCGGGCTCGGGGTTACCCGTCACGGCAACGAAATCGCGCTTCGCGCGCACGGCCAAGATCATGTCTGGGCGCGCGCGGTGCAGGGGCGGGCGAAGCGCTTGGCGTATGTGTGCTTCAATTGCTTCGAACAGGCTTTCCCGGCCCTGCAGGCGAAGATCGAGGGAAGCTGTGCGGCACCCGCGTACGTTTCGCCGCGTCATAGCGATGGGGTGTGGGCGTTTGACGGTGACCGCAATCTCGTGCAGGTGCGTGTCGGACCCAAGACCATGCCCGATTCGCCATCGGCACAAAGCCGTTCTTCCAGGAAAATTGCCGGCGAGCGAGGGGTCAGCGCCGGAAGGCAGCAAAGCGTACCGGTGCGCCCGAGGCGCTTATCGCATGTGCTGCTGTTCACCCCTGACGTCGACACGCAGGTGCGCTTCTACAAGGACGTGCTCGGGCTGCGGCTGTCGGATCGCGCGGGCGACATCATCGCGTTTTTGCACGCAGTACATGGCAGCGACCATCACCTGATGGCTTTCGCCAAGTCCTCCGGCCCGGGCTGGCATCACTCATCATGGGACGTCGCGGGGGTGGAGGAGGTCGGCTTGGGCTGGATGCAGATGCAGGCGGCAGGCTATACGAAAGGATGGGGACTGGGGCGTCATGTGCTCGGCTCCAATTACTTTTGCTACGTGCAGGACCCGTGGGGCTCATTTTGTGAGTACTCCTCGGATATTGATTTCGTGCCGGCCGGACACCAATGGGCGGCGGGTGACCATCCGGCTGAAGATGCTCTCTATCTCTGGGGACCGCCTCCGCCGGCGGAGTTCACCACCAATACCGAAGCCTGAAACCCGCGAAGACTGGTTACTCCGTACGGCACGGCGGGCGGGGACGAGATTTGTCAGCGGGATCCGCTGCGGCTTGATGCGGGACACCCCGGCTCAGCCCTGGATGCCGAAGGCATTCGGCGATGCGGCGTTTGACATGGCGGTCCCGCAGCGGCGAGTCGGCGCTATCGCTAAGCCATCTGGCCGATGGTGGCCCGAAACCGTTTCAGCGAGAGGCCGAAAAGAACGCTGCCGATGCCGGCAAGCGCCGCGAGCTGCGGCCAGACCACGCCGAGGCCGGCACCGCGGTAAAGAATCGCCTGGGCAAGAGCGACGAAATGGGTCGTGGGCGCGGCAAGCATGACCAGTTGCACCAGCTCGGGCATGCTCTCGCGCGGCGTGCTGCCCCCGGACAGCATTTCCAGGGGCAGCAAGACCAGGATGATCAGCAGGCCGAACTGGGGCATCGAGCGGGCCACCGTACCCAGGAAAATGCCCATGGATGTCGTGGCGAACAGATCCAGCGCGGCGCCGAACAGGAATAATGCGATCGAGCCGCTGATCGGCACCGAAAGCAGTCCCTGCACGATCACGGTCAGGGCAAACGCAGAGGCGGCCAGCACCACCGCGCCCATCGCCCACACCTTGCTGGCCATGATTTCCAGCGGCGTCACCGGCATCGCCAGCAGGTGCTCGACGGTGCCGTGCTCGCGCTCGCGGATGAGGGCGGCGCCGGTCAGCACGATGGCGAGCATGGTGATGTTGTTGATGATTTCCATGACGGAACCGAACCAGGACTCGCTCAAATTGGGATTGAACAACGCCCTGAGAGCCAGGTCCACCGGCGGCGGGGCGCGTGCGCGATCATGACCGCGCATGAAGCTGTTGACCGTCTGGGTGACGATGGACTGTATGTAGGCGTTGCCCGTGAATGCCTGGCTCATGCGCGTGGCATCCACATTGAGCTGCAGCGCAGGTTGGCGCCCCGCCAGCACGTCGCGCTCGAAGTCGGGCGGGATATCAAGAGCGAATGTGTCCAGACCGGCATCCAGGCGTTTATCCATCGTGCCCGGCGCGATCAGTTCGGGCGAAAAGAAGGGCGGGTAGAAAGCATCGGCGATGCGTGCCGACAGCTGGGAGTGGTCCTCGTCGGCGATGCCGATGGGCGCCATGTGCAGTGTTTCGGGCAGAGCCGTGGCGGCCGCATAGATGCCGAAGGAAAAGGCATAGACGATGAGGACAACCATCACGGGGTCACGCACCAGGCTGCGCAATTCCTTGATGCCCAGATACAGGATGTTCGCCGCGCGCATCCTCTATCGGCCCTGTTTTCTGAGTAACACCGCAGACAGGCCCAGCAGCACCGGCACCGCCAGCAGCAGGGGCAGGAAGTCGCTCTGCAGGGCGGCCAGCCCCAATCCCTTGGAAAAAGTCCCGCGAGCGATGACAAGGAAGTACGTGGTCGGATAAAGCGTCCCGATCAGGCGCCCCGCTCCCTGCAAGGAAGACACCGGATTCATAAGCCCGGAGAACTGAACAGCCGGCAGGATGGTCAGCACAGCCGTGCCAAATATGGCGGCTATCTGGCTGCGCATGAAAGTGGAAAGGAGCAACCCGTACGCTGTGGAGACGGTGACGTAGAGCAGCGCTCCGAGCGCGAGCGCCGCCAGGCTGCCCTTGATGGGAACACTGAACACGAAAACCGCCATCAATACCAGCAACAGAAAGCTGAGCATGCTCAGCGCGATATAAGGGCATTGTTTGCCGAGAAGAAATTCCAGCCGCGTTGTCGGGGTGACGTAGAAGTTGACGATGGATCCGAGTTCCTTCTCGCGCACTACGGAGAGCGCGGCCAACATGGCGGGAATCATCATCAGCAGCAGCGGAATCATGGCCGGAACCATGGCCGGCAAGCTCTCGACATTGGGGTTATACCGAAAGCGGGTCTCGATGTTGATGAGACCGGTCTGGCGACCGGCCTGACCGGTTGCGCGCGCTTTCGAGGCGAGCCACTGCGCCTGCATTCCCTGTACGTAGCCACGCACGGTCTCAGCGCGGTTGGGCATGGCGCCGTCGATCCAGGCGCCGATGGTGACGGGTCGCCCGCGCGCCAAGTCGCTGCCGAAGTTGGGGGGTATTTCTATCGCCAGGCTGATTCTGCCGGCGCGCATGCGCCGGTCCAGATCCTGGTAGCTGACCAGCGGCGGCTTGTCGATGAAATAACGGGAACCGGCGAGGTTGAGGATGTAATCCCGGCTCGCGGCGGAGTGGTCGCGATCCAGCACGGCAAAGCTCAAATCCTTCACATCCATGCTGATGCCGTAGCCCATGACCGTCAGCAGGATGACGCTGCCGAGCAGCGCCAGGGTCAGGCGGACCGGGTCGCGCAGCAGCTCAAGTGTCTCGCGGCGGATATGGCTGAACAAGCGTCTCAACGCAAAACGGGTGAAGCGGGGGTCGGTGGGCGCCCGTACTTCGCGTTTTAGGCGCCCGCCAAGGAGCGCAGGATCGCGTATGGGCCGGTCGGACGAGGCTTGTTCGAGATAGGCGATGAAAGCGTCCTCTAACGTGGCGGCATGTTTTGCTTCCCGCAACGTCTTGGGGGCGTCGCTGACCAGAACCCGGCCCGCGTGCATCAGGGATATACGGTCGCAGCGCTCCGCTTCGTTCATGAAATGGGTGGAAATGAAGATCGTCACGCCTTCGCGCCGGGACAAATCGACCAGAAACCGCCAGAAAGCATCCCGCGCCACCGGGTCCACCCCCGAAGTGGGCTCATCCAGGATGAGAATTTCCGGCCGGTGGATCATGGCTACTGCCAGGGACAGCCGCTGCCGTCTCCCCAAGGGCAAAATCCCCGGAAGCGCGTCCTCGACATCAGCCAAATAGAAGCGCTCCACCATCGCTGCAACACGCTCGGCAATTGCCTCGGCGGGCACTTGAAAGAGCCGGGCGTGAAGCTCGAGGTTCTGGTGCACAGTCAGTTCGTTATAGAGCGAGAAGGCCTGCGTCATATAGCCGATGCGTCGACGGCTATCGATATTGTGGGGATCGACCGGTTCTCCGAAGAGCCATGCTTTCCCTCCGGTGGGCGGCAACAGGCCGGTCAGCATTTTCATGGTGGTCGTCTTGCCGCAGCCATTGGAGCCGAGAAAGCCGAAGATTTCCCCGCGGTGAATGCGAAAGCTGACGTGATCCACGGCCGCAAAGTCGCCGAATCGCATGGTCAGGTCCTGCGCTTCGATGGCGGGCCGGTCGCAGGACGCACTGCGCGGCGGAATCTCCACCGGGCGATGGCTCCGCCTTTTGCGCTCGGGCAGCAGGGCGATGAAGGCCGCCTCCAGGGAGTCGGTGGCTGTTTGGCGCAATAGCTGTTGCGGCGTGCCGGTGGCGAGAACGTGTCCCGCATCCATAGCCGTTAAGCGCTCGAAGCGCGATGCCTCCTCCATGTAGGCCGTGGCTACAAGCACAGACATGTCGCGTCGGTGAGCCCGGATGCGCTCGATGAGATCCCAGAACTGCCGGCGCGAGAGTGGATCGATGCCGGTAGTCGGCTCATCCAGAATCAGCAGCTCCGGATCGTGCACCAGCGCGCAGCAGAGGCCGAGCTTCTGTTTCATTCCGCCCGAGAGTTTGCCTGCCGGTCTGTCGACGAAAGGCGCGAGGCCTGTGGCAGCGGTGAGCTCGTCCACGCGCCGCTGACGCTCTGCCCTGTCGTGCCCGAACAGGCCCGCGAAAAAGTCGATGTTTTCGCGCACGGAAAGCGTCGCGTACAGATTTTTGCCAAGGCCTTGGGGCATGTACGCAATGCGCGGGCCCACCGCCCGGCGATGCCGGGCGTCCGACATGCTGCCGCCCAGCACATCGATCGTCCCGCTCTGAGCGGCGCGCGCTCCGGCGACGAGCGCCAGCAGGCTTGACTTGCCGACCCCATCCGGTCCGATGAGCGCGGCCATGCTGCCGGCGGGCAGGTCGAAGTCGACGCCACTCAGTGCCGGAGTCTTGCCGTAGCGCAATCCGACGTCGCGCAGCCGGGCAACTACGCCGGGTCGGGTTCCCCCTTTGGGGGTCGCCGCCTCGTCCGCGATCATTGCGGTAGCTTCACTTGCAGGTTGGCCGGCCACTCGGCGCTGGCATTCAGGCGCACGTAGGCCATCCCCGGCAGGCCGGTCTTGACCTGGTGGAGGTGCTTCTGCAGCAGTTGCGGTTCGATGCGCGCCTTGATCCGGAACATGAGTTTTTGCCGTTCTTCGGCCGTTTCCACGGTCTTGGGGGTGAACTGGGCCACGTCGGCCACGTAAGACACACGGGCCGGGATCACGAAGTTCGGAGCGGCATCCAGCACCAAATGCACCTCAGAGCCCAGTGCCACGCGGCCGGCTTCATTGGTCGGCAGGAAAAAGGTCATATAGACGTCGGTGAGGTCGACCAGGCTCAGCACCGGCGCTCCGGCGCCCAGCACTTCACCCGGCTGGGCGATGCGGTACTGCACGCGGGCGGCGCGCGGCGCGCGTAGCACGCTATCGCCGATGTCGGCCTGAATGCGCTGCACCGTGGCCTGCGCTGCTGCAACGTCCGCCCGTGCGCCAATCACCTGGGATCGGGCATTGCCTAAGGCGGCAGCCGCTGCCGCCACTTGGGCCTGAGCCACCGCTACCGCAGCGCGTGCACTTTCGAAGCGGGCCTGGGCGTCATCCAACTGTTGTGCCGAGACGGCATCACTGCGCGCCAATCTGCGTATCCGTGCCAAGCTCTTTCGTGCCGCCTCGCGCTCCACTTGGCGTTGCGTCACCAAGGCTTCGGCCGCCGTCTTTTCCGCCTGACGTTGGGCCACTTGGCTTTGCGCTGTTTCTATGCCTACTCGGGCCCGCTGCAATTGAGCTTCGGCTTCTCGCTTCTGGGCATCCAAGACGGAGGTGTCCATTCGGGCCAGCACTTGTCCGGCCTGAACAAAGTCACCTTCGTTGGCCAGGATAGAGTCGATGCGCCCGGGCGACTTGGTGGCGACATCGACTTCCACGGCTTCTATGCGGCCGTTGCTTTTGGCGAACCCCGGGGGCAGTCCTTGAGGCCGGTAGAATCTCCAGGCTAACAGGGCGATGGCGAACGCCAAGGCAAGCGCTGCCGTCCACCATGTTTTTCGTATCTGTACATTCATTGGCCTGGTTCCGAACTTGCCGCCCACTGGGGCTGCGGAAAAGGGTCGACCGGCGGGGGCGTTAGCGCTTCGCCCCTGGGCGAGCACGCTCCGCGAGGCAACGGCTCTGCAAGATGCCCGCGAACCGGCTACCGTGAGCACAGCATAACCGGCTGTTGCCGCCGGATTTTGATTGGAGTCAATTTTCGAGCGCTGTGGCGGGCGGTTGGATGGCGGCTAGCACGTTGCAACGGAGTGCACGGAAAGATGGGCGATCACGTGGCGCATGGTCCGCGGCCGAGGAGCATGTTGACCCAGCCTCATGTCGTGCGGCCCGCCGGCAGGCACGCCGAACGCACCGGTAGCCAGGGTGCTCTCGCCCGAGGAATGACCGCCGGCCGGGACCGGAGCCAGAAGGCGGGGCTGTATGTCCGCCACTGCAGCGGGTTGCTCGAACTCGGGTGCGGCCGCACTGGGGCAGAAATGCGGGCGGGACGGGCGTTCTCGATGGAACTGGTGGTCCGCCGCCGCGTTACTGGGGCTGCAAGGCCGGCGATGGCTTTGCCCTGGCGGCGGGATTACCCCCATCTTGCCCGACCGGCAGGTTTTCGCAAAGCAGGATGCTTTGTAGCCCCCATTGCCTTCGGCAATGGGGGCATTTTTAATGACCTAAACGCGCGTTCGTTGCGGCACCGGTAAGCTTTGGCCCATTCAGCGGAGCATCGTCGGCGGCAAGGTTACCTGGATTTCTTGGTCACTAATTTGACCACAAGCCCGGTTCATCGCACGATACGCGTGAAGCGTGTGGTGGACGTTTTTGCTTTCCCGCTCGTACGAGCCGTGAGCGAGGATGTCCATGGCGTGGAAGGGTTCCGCGAAACTAGTCGGTCCTCATAAGTTTAAATAAGTCCAAGCAGGTCGGAGGATTTAATGCTGAAAGTCACGATTCTTTACCACCATCCCAAAGATGAAAAGGCATTCGAAGAATATTATGCGCAAACGCACTTACCGATTGCCGCCAAAGTCCAAGGGGTGGCTCGTCTCGAGCTGACCAAGTTCACGCCTGGCCCGGGTGGCGAAAAGCCTGCTTATTATCGAATGGCGGAGCTCTATTTCGAAAACGAAGAACAAATGAAGGCATCGCTCGGTTCCGCCGATGGCAAGGCCACGGTGGAGGACTTGAGGAACTTTGCCACAGGCGGGGTCACCACGCTGTTTGGAACCACGGACTGAGCGGGCGGTTTTAGCTTGGAACATCGGTTGTCCCGTAATTGCGAACAAACAATGCGTTCGAAAGGGCTGGGGAGGATTGGGCCCAAAAATTCCTGCCAGCGCCAACTGAGTAGCTAGAATGTGGGGATACATGGCGAGCGACGTATGCTCGCCATGTATCCTTCATCGTGTGCTCTAAAGCGGCAGGTGCAGGCCGTTTGCTAGATCGAGTCCCGTGGCGAACGTCATATACATAAGCCACAGGCCAGTGATCAGATGAGACAGTCCGAGAAGGCGTTCACTGGCCGGGGTGAAAAGTTTGAGGCTCGCAAATATGTCGAATATGTAGACAGCAATGAGGCCCGCAAAAATAAGGGCCACGGGCCAGTCGCCCGCAATCCAGAACACCATCAAGCCGAGTATGGAGACGAGCAGAAACGCTATCGCCATGAAGCCGTTGGGCCTGGCATCCGCCTGGCGCATACGGTTCCATCCCATGGCGAACCAATGTATGCCGTAGACCGAAAACGCCAACGCCGCCATATAAAGTGGCGCGCCCTTGAAAACGTGGAACCAGGATAACCCTATAAACAAATACGTGCCTGCCATGAACTGGCAGAAACCGGGCATCCAAATGCCCCATACACCGTTGGCGAAATCGATTTTTTCATCGCGCGATGGCCAACCAAAAAGCTCTTGAGGGCCAAATATCAGGTAACCGGTACCGAGGCCGAAGAAACCGAGTGCGATAGGCACGAACGGGGACGCGGAAAATTGCACGGGTTGCATGATTATTCTCCTCCTTATGGGCTTGCTATTATGCATGATGCATAATTTGTTATTTGGATCGCTTTTTATCACGGTTTATTTTTGCTGTCAATTTTATGGATGCGCTATTGACTTGTGCCATGGGAGGCAAGGTTCACAGGGGCGACTGACGAGGGGACGGAGCCGCAGCGCATGTTGCTGGTTGTCTGTTGGCAGCGTGATTAGGAGGCGGAGCGCAGAAGGGTGACACAGTGCCGAAAGCCTGCGTGCGTTTGATCGCTGTCAATGCGCGCCGGCAAGCGGTGGCCTATACGAATGCTGGAAACCGGGAGATACGGTTTCCGCGATTCCGTGCAGCACGAGGGAGGGGGAGGAATTGCGATGACAGCGCTCAAGGTGATTGAGATTTTGGCCGAATCCGACAAGATGGCACATTGAAAAACTCGAGGTGCCCTGCGGCACAGGGATGTGCCGCTCGCAATCAAGCACATAAGTGCTTGATTGGCGGAGGCGAGTCCGGACATACGCCGGATTCGCCGGCTCGAAAACTGTCAGGACGACTGTTTTTCGAGGTTCCCAAGAGTTGGGAGGATGCAGCGCAGCAAGCTGTCGGCCAGGTTGCCAAGACCGTATGCGACGTGCGCTCCGTCTACATTCACGATATGGAGGCCGGCGTCGGGAACGGCGAAATCAAGACATATCGCGTGAATGCCCGGGTGACGTTTGCGCTGGAAAATAGCTAGCGGCGCAGGCGCGTTGTTGCGGCCCGGGCTATTTTGGCGGTGGGGCGCAGGCAGGCGGACCGGTAGCGGATATCGTTTTGGCGGCCTGGTGGGCGCCGGTATCAACTGCGCTCTCGCCAATCGCCAGATCATCGCGCACCTCACTCGTGCCGTGTTTGCCGATGTCTTGCCCGCGGCGGTGCTCGAAATCGTGTATGACGTTTCTCATAACACCTGCAAAGTGGAGGAGCACGAAGTCGATGGCACACTGAAGCCTTTGTATGTGCATCGCAAGGGAGCGGCGCGCGCGTTCGGACCCGGCCACCCGGGTCTGCCGGACGGGTTGCAGGCCGTCGGCCAGCCCGTGCTGATTGGCGGAACGATGGGTACGGGATCCTACGTTCTTGCCGGGGCCGAAGAAAACGAGGCGTTGAGCTTTGGTTCGGCCTGTCACGGTGCGGGCCGCGCCATGAGCCGTCACCAGGCGGCTCGCCAGTGGCGCGGCCGGGAGGTCATCGCCGAATTGGCCTCGCGCGATATTCTGGTGCGTAGTCCCTCGCTGCGGGGGATCGCCGAGGAAGCGCCTGCGGCGTACAAGGACGTGGCCGCCGTGGTGGAGACTGCCCATCGCGCGGGGTTGGGCCGGAGAGTCGCACGGCTTGAGCCCATGCTCTGCATCAAAGGTTGAAGTGGTTGATGCGGGCGCCGAGCTTTACTGCGGAAGCGCCTTCTCGGAGGCCGTAGGAGACGCCGTAGGCGCGCTTGCGCAAGGCGCACCGGCCGACGCTATTGCACACGGTGGCAGGATCCGCCACCGCCCGTGTCGCCGGACAACACTGGGGCGCCGGGCAGCATCGCGCGCAATACATAATTATGAATTCATGGTAATCTTGGCCATGAGCAAGCTACTGCGGGCCGTGCAATGACCAGCATTCCTATTCTGCTGAGTACGGGTCACCGCCTGTTCAATGCCCTGCTCATGGAAGCGCAGGCGGCAATGGCTCAGGGCAAGTGGGCGGACACGCAAGCCTGCCTGGCGGAGGTTGCCACGCGCTTGGAGACGCATATGCATGCGGAGGAGACCGTCTTGTTTCCTCGGCTTGCCGGGCAGGGCCGCGTGGAGCAGAGCATGCTTGCGCAATACCGCCGCGAGCATGAGGACATTCGATCGCAATTGCGTACCACTGTGGCAGCGGCCGAGGCGTGCGACCGGGCCCGTTGCGATGTGCTGACGGCTCATTTGAGACAGGCGCTCTCCCGTCATTGTCGCTCAGAGGAGGAATCCCTGTACCCGGTGACGGACGCAATGAACGAGGACGCGCTGGGCGCACTGGCACGCGCATTGAGCGGTGCGGGTGATGAGGGCAAGCCCGGCGAGAACATATTTCCCTGATACGTGTTGCGCATTGTCCCGTCGCTGTGAGGGCGGCGTGTCGCTTACCAAAACACGTATTCGACGAACCGGCAGGTGGCGCTGGCCAAGCTCTCTAATCCGCCTGCCGCCCGCGTGTCAGACTCTGTTCGCCAACGGCAAGCCCAGCATGGCGGCACCCGTGCATGATAAGACCCTGATGGGCATGCTATCCGGGCGCGGAGCTGGTGTGGCCAGAGACTGGAGGAGCGCGCGAACCCCGTACGAACGCCAGGCGCGGCGCCGCTATGGCGCCGCCGTGTATCAGCGCCGCAAGTTTTCCTATCGCGATGCGACCTTGATGTGCAGGCTGGCGTAATAGGCTGAAATATCCTGCATCTGCGTAAGGGAGAGCCCAGACACCATGCTATGCATGATGGGATTGGTGCGCGAGCCGTCCTTAAATGCCTTTAACTGGGCCAGCAGGTACTGGTAATTCTGGCCGGCCAGATCAGGGTAGGCGGTATTGATGGCGATGCCGTTGTCGCCATGGCACCCGGCGCACATACCGGAGATGGCCTTGCCGGTGGCTGCGCTGGGCTTTGCCGCGGCGGGCAGACTGGCAACGCCGAACCCGAGCGCCACGGCCACGCCGGTGCAGCCGAGAAGGTAATACGCCTTGCGGCGCAGAGAATGGGAACAACGAACGATGTTTGCTGGCATCACTGATTCTCCGGGATGAAAAATCTATCGTGGGTCTCATGATTGCCCGTGGCCGGCGCCCGAGAGCGGGCACCGCGGCGGCGCCGCGGCAAGGGCGCCTCCGCTTGTCTGGCCGTTAATAAGGCATAAACAGAATTGGTTGTGAACAAATAAAACAAAGCGTTTTCCATGCCGCAACGGTTGGCTACGGGCGCTGTGCGTAAGATACGCCCGACTTTTTGATCCCTAGTTGATCTATATCATCGACATTCGCGCTGGAGCATTCCGGGCGAGTTCCCGGCGTCGTTGCGGACGCGCGCACGCCACGCCGTCTGGCACGTAAAGAAAGAGCGCCGGCACCGTTTCCTTTCACGACAGCAACGCCGCTCGTTCTGTAAAGCTTGGGCGTATGGAGCGCATTGGGCGTGGCCGCCGGGCGTCCCCGGCCAGCCGGTCGAGTCCGACCGTTGCAGTGCGATGATGTAGGCAGCGGCCTTCCAGCCCTGCGGCTGGCATTCACCGGGCCCTCTGGCGTCGTCGTGCCATGCACGCTTGAATTGCAAGCTTGCGCTGGCACAAAGTGAATGCTCGTTTTCGATGAAGGTAGTGCTGCGATGACGCCCCAGCTCACGATCCATGATCTGCGCATCCGTGCGGTGAGCGTGCCGATCGCCCGGCCGTTGGTCACGCGCGTGGTCGCCGTCGACCGTGTACCGTTGTTGCTGATTGATGTGCGGACCGAAGAGGGGGTGACGGGGTCTGCCTATCTGTTCGGCTGTCTCCGGCGTGGCCCGGCCTACCTCGCCGCGGTGCTGCGCGACATCGGCGAACTCACCCGTGGCCAAATGGTGGCCCCCGTCGGCCTCTATGCCCGGGTGCGCCACGCTTTTACGCTCATGGGTCACGGCGGCATTGCGACCATCGCCGCGTCCGGGTTCGACATCGCTTGCTGGGATGCGCTCGCGAAGGCCGCCGGGTTGCCGCTGGCCAGCTTGCTGGGGGCCGTTCCTCAGCCACTCAAGGCTTACAACAGCAACGGACTGGGGCTCGTAGAGGCAGACGAAGCGGCGGCAGAGGCCGAGGTCCTGCTCGGCGAAGGCGGATTCAAAGCGATCAAGGCTCGGCTCGGCCGCGCCACCCTGGACGCTGATCTCGCCTGTGTGCGCGCCATCCGCGCGGCGGTGGGCGCAGAGGTTGTTTTGCCGGTCGACTTCAATCAGGCGCTAACCCGCGTCGAGGCAGTAAAGCGTGCCCGGGCTCTGGACGGCGAAGGCGTCTATTGGATTGAAGAGCCCGTCGTCTATGACGACCTGGCGGGCTGTGCGGCGCTGCGCGAAGAGGTGGCTACACCCATTCAACTGGGGGAGAACTTCTACGGTCCTCGCGCCGCCGCCGATGCGATTGCCGCCCGCGCTTGCGACTATATGATGTTTGACGTCATGCGCATCGGAGGGGTTACCGGCTGGCTCCGTGCCGCGGCGCTTGCCGATAGCGCCGGTATCGAGGTCTCCAGCCATCTGATGCCCGAGGTGTCAGCCCATTTGCTGGCGGCCACGCCGACCCGGCACTGGCTGGAATATGTCGACTGGGCGAATCCGATTCTGGCCGAGCCTCTGGAGGTCCGGGATGGATATGTCGCGACACCGCAATCCCCGGGCACCGGTGTCGCCTGGGATGAGGATGCGGTAGTGCGCTATCAGGTTCAGATGTAAGTGGGTAGACGCAACGCCGTAGGCGGGTCGGCAGGTCCGCATCACACGGCCGGGAACGCGCTCTGGAGGGCGGCGCCGACCGCGCTGGCTGTCAGAGAGCGCCGCGCTGCAGCGCGCCGCGCCTGAACGGAACACGTCCGCCGCGCCGCCTGTCTTAGATGGATGAGACTTATCCCGGCGGAGACGTCTCATGCATGCGATTCGAGATTTTTTCCGCAGCCTGTTCCTGCTCGAGCTTGCCCGCGGCCTGAGCCTGACTTGGCGCGTCATGCTGCGCCATAAGGCGACCCTGTACTATCCGGAAGAAAAGACCCCGCAGTCGCCGCGCTTTCGCGGCCTTCACGCGTTGCGCCGCTATCCCAACGGCGAGGAGCGCTGCATCGCCTGCAAGCTATGCGAGTCGGTGTGCCCGGCGCTCGCCATCACCATCGATTCCGAGGAGCGCGAGGACGGCACCCGCCGCACCACGCGTTACGACATCGATTTGTTCAAGTGCATTTATTGCGGCTTCTGCGAGGAGGCGTGTCCGGTCGACGCCATCGTCGAGACACGCATTCACGAATACCTTTTCGAAAGTCGCGGCGAGCAGGTTATTGGTAAAGACCAACTGCTCGCCATCGGTGACAAGTACGAGAACCAGATTGCCGCCGATCGCACCGCCGATGCAGCCTACCGCTAGTCACCGCCTGGGCAGTCGTCCCAGTGAGGCCGGGCGCTGGGCCCGGTCGGGACCAGGTTTCCGGCTGCCCCGGATGGATCACGGGCGCGGGGGTAGGTCTGGGTATGGTCCTGGCGCGCCCGGGCCCGTTATACTGACCCCGCACTAGGGCGTGTGCGCTCGGCGCGGAATCGGCGTCGAGCGTGACTGGGAATCCGGTGGCGGGATGATTCGTTCGGGCCATGCCTGAGCGAGTACATCCCCAGTCCGGAGCTGCCCCCGCAACGGTAGGCGAATGAGACGCGTACACCGTGTTGCCACTGTCCAGAGGCCCGGTTCAACGGGCATGGGATGGGAAGGTGGTGTATCAGGGCTGCCACGCAGCCCGTTCGCGAGCCCGGAGACCGGCCCTGGCGCACGTACTTACCCGTGCCACGGTGGGTGGCTGTGCGGTTCGGTGGGTAACGGCGGCGATGCGCGTGTGCATCCCGTGGTGTCGACCGGGTGGTGCAGTGACTGCCGGGCCGGACAACACGGGAGCACACCATGCCAAGCCGAGCTTACTGGAGCAGGGCGGGGTTGGTCGCACTGACGGTCGGAGGGACCGCGGTGACGGCGAACGCAGCGACCAGCCAGATCAAACTCAACCCGATCACGGTTACCGCGCAGCGCCATGCGATCACCGCCGATCGCACGATGGCACCGGTCATCGTGATCACGCGAAAACAGATCGAGCGCCACCCCGGGGCGGACGTCCCGGAGTTGCTGCGCCTCTATGCGGGGATCGGCATCGCCCGCAGCGGCGGGCGCGGCCAGCCCACCTCGCTATTCGTCGACGGCACTAACAGTGACCAGACGCTGGTGCTCATCGATGGCGTGCGCGTCAACCGGGGGACTTTGGGCGGCGCGACGCTGCAATTCCTCGACCCCCAGTTGATCCAGCGCATCGAGATCGTCAAAGGTCCGCGTTCCGCGCTCTACGGCAGCGGGGCCATCGGCGGCGTCGTCCAGATCTTCACGCGCCGCGGCGGCGCGGGCGTGGCGGGCACCGCCGGTGCCGGCTCGCACGGCACCGAGTCCGCCTCGTTGCACCTGGCCGGCCGGCACGGATCCAAGCGCGCGGGGCTGGACGTCTCCGGCCTGTACAGCCGCGGATTCCCCACGCTCGAAGGCGCCTCGCTCGATCGCAATTACCACAACTTCTCCGGCTCGGGCTACGTGGACGGCCACATCGGCCCGCTCCAAGCGCAAGCCTCTATCCTGCGCGCGCAGGGCAACAGCGAATACCTTGCCTATGGCGGCTCGCCGCTCAACGAAGACTTCCGCAACGAAGTGGATCGGCTACGTTTGCGGGCTCGCCCGGCGAGCCGCTGGCGCAGCAAGCTTCTGCTTGCGCGCTCCCTCAACGACGTCAAGCAACGGCAGAGCCCCGATCACGCCCGCACCGAGCAGTACTCAGCGGACTGGCAGAACACCGTTCTGCTGTCCCCGGCACAGGTGCTGATCACCGGACTCTACGGCCAGCAAGAACACATCGACAGTCTGTCGTTCGGTACTGGTTACAGGCAGGTAATCGACTCGGGCGCTGCCTATGCCGAGGACACGCTGCGCTTTGGCAAAAGCCGCCTGCTGCTCGCGCTGCGCTACACGCACAACCAAGGCTTCGGGGGCTACGCTACGGGCAACGCCGAATACGGCTGGCAGCCGAGCGAACGTCTGCGCTTCAACGTTGGCGTGGGATCCGGTTATCGCGCCCCGTCGGGCTCCGAGCTTTACGGGTTCGGAGGCAATCCGCAGCTCAACTCCGAGCATTCGCTGTACCAGGATGCCAGCGTGCACTACCGTGTCTCGGCTCATCAGCGTGTTCATCTGCGGCTGTTCCAGAACCGCATCGACAACCTCATCGAGTTCACCGGCACCTACCCCAACGGGCACAACGAAAACGTCGGCCACGCGCGCATCCGCGGCGCCGACATCGGCTATCGCGGCTTCACGGGCGCTTGGTCCTGGCGTGTCGGCGCCGTCTATCATCAGCCACTCAACGAGGACACGGGGCAGGATCTGTTGCGCCGTCCCCGCCGCCGCGTCACGGCCGGCGTGGACTACAGTGGGCAAGCGCCCGGCGCGCATCAATATAGCGTGGGCGTGGCTGCATTGGCGGCCTCGCGCCGCCAGGACATCGGCCTTTCGGGTGGCTCGGTGACCGATGGCGGCTACGCACTCGTCAATTTGCACGGCACCGTGGCGCTCGCGCACCATCTTTCGCTCGCCGTACAACTCGACAATGTCCTCGGCAAGGACTATACCACCGCTGCGGGCTACAGCTCGCCCGGGCGCACGTTCTTCGTGAGGCTGCGCTACAACGGCGGCTAATCGGCTAGTCGCGTAAGGCGAGGACGCAAGCGATCGACCGCGTGGCCGACGGAAGCGGTGGCAGCGATGCTTGGGCTCGCCGGTGCGCTGGTGGGCGGGTCGAAATCCATGCTGGCGCGGCGCCGCCGCCTCTGCCGCTCGTGGGGCCGCGCCAGCGAGAGGCCCTCGTGCATGTGCATGATGCCTGCGCTGTTAGCGGTTATCGTGCGCCGGGCGTCGCGCGCGCGGGCGCATGCCTTTCCCAAGAGCAGCCGATCAGTCATTGCGCCTACGCCTGTGCCCTTGGCCGGCGTTGCGCTCGCGTTGCCGGCGCGACGCGCCGTGAGACGCTTCACGATGCCGCTGGCGTACCGATTGTCCGTGCGCCGCTTCCCGTTGCCTTTGCCGCTGGAATGAATGCCGTCGTTGCTGGCGGTGCGGGACCTCACGATGCTCGTGCCCGCGATGTTGCGCCGGTACCGAGTGCCGCCTGTCGGGACGACGGTGCTCGTCGCGATGCCGGTACGCCCGCTCATGATGTTCGTGCCGGTCACGCGCATGCCCTCGCTCCGGATAGCGCCCGTCGGGAGCTGGGAGATAAAGCGGTGACGGATAGCTATATCCGTACGGGTAGCCGTACTCGTACGGGCCATACGGATAGGGCTGCGGCGATTCGTAGTAAGGTTCGGCACAGCCGACGAGCGCGAGCGGCACGGCGGCGGTCAAGGCTGCGAGACCACATAAAAGAGCGCTGCGGCGAAGAGTGGGCATGTGGTGATGCTCCGTAAGCGGCTAAAGCAAGGCGTTGTTCCCGTGTTGAGCCAGGCTCCTTACCCTCTGGATCTGTTAGGTCTGATCCGGAGGTATAAGGGTTATGGGCGTTCAGCGGTATCAGCGGTTGTCGGCG
>Ga0102962_1000512_pt1 | contig 18247 bp, 14 predicted proteins | sample SalPonF2_C_D2_MG_FD_84519 | JGI IMG/M metagenome (GOLD analysis project Ga0102962, IMG submission 84519) | Salt pond soil microbial communities from South San Francisco under conditions of wetland restoration - Salt Pond MetaG SF2_C_D2_MG ...
CGCGTGGCCGCCATCCCCAAGTCCGCGCACGCCCAGCGGCGCATCGACAACTTCGACATCTTCGACTTCGAGCTCACCGCCGAGGAGATGAGGGCGGTGTTCGCGCTCGACCGCGAGGAGCGGCTGGTCGATCCCGCCGGCGGCCCCGACTGGGAGCGCTGAGCCCGCGCCGCCCGGAACCGCGCTAGGCCCCCGGCAGCGCCCACAGCCCCAGCCACAGCACGCCCATCCCGACGACCAGCGTGAAGGGCACGCTGCGGGTGCGGTAGGCGACCAGCGCCGCCGCCGCACCGGCGACGAGCTGCGCGGTCTCCAACCTTCCCCAGGGCGCGCCCAGGTCGACGAACACCGGCAGCACCAGCGCGGCGAGCACCGCCGGCGGCACGAAGTCGAGCGCGCGCTGCAGCACCGCCGGCAGCGACAGGCGCTCGCCCAGGAAGAAGAACGAGGCGCGGAAGAGGTAGGCGGCCAGCGCCATCCCCACCAGCACGACCCAGAAGGCGGCGGGGCTCACCGGGCCCCCTCCCGGGCGGCGCGGCGGCGCTCGCGGCCGCCGCTCAGCGTGCCGACGAAGATCCCGGCGAGCGATCCCACCAGCATCCCGAGGTTGAGCGGCAGCCCGGCCAGAACGACGGCCAGCGCGCCGCCCACCGCCGCGGCCAGGACGGCCGGCCGGCCGCGGAGCGCGCCGGCCAGCAGCGCCAGGAACACCAGCGGCACCGCGAAGTCGAGGTGCCAGGCGGGCGGCACCACCGCGCCGAGCAGCGCGCCGGCCACGGCCGAGGACGTCCACAGGAACCACATCGGCATCCAGGACGCCGCCAGGTAGCCCAGCACGCTGCCCGGCGGCGCGTCCGACTCGAAGCGGTGCACGGCCAGCACGAAGCCCTGGTCGGTGATGAAGAAGGCGGCGACGAAGCGCCAGAAGCGCGGCACGCCGCCCAGGTAGCGCGACAGCGAGGCGCTGTACATGGTGAAGCGCAGGTTGATCATGGTGGTGGTCGCCAGGATCACCAGAACCGGCGCCCCCACCTTGATGAGCTGGTAGGCCGCGAGCTGCGAGGCGCCCGCGAACACCAGGTACGGCATCAGGATGGCCTGCAGCTTGTCGAGGCCCGCCTGCACCGCCGCCAGGCCCGTGATGGCCCCGAACGGGATCACCGCGACGGCGAGGGGGACGCCGTCGCGCAGGCCCATCGCGACGGAGCGGCGATCGACGTTCATGGGGGCGAGTCTACCCGGCGAAAGGTCGCCTGCCCGCGGACCGCTCGTCGCGGGATCCGCCGCGCGATGCGCGCAGCGCAACGGCACCACCGCGCCGCGCCGCGTCATGATGGGACCTGGAGGCATCGACATGCGCATCACGGTTTCCGGCGGCGCCGGATTCATCGGTTCCCACCTCGTCGACCGGCTCGTCGAGAACGGCCACCACGTCGTCGTGCTGGACGACTTCTCGTCGGGCCACCGCGCCAACCTGCCGGAGGACCACCCGCGCTTGCGGATCCTCGAGGGCGACGCCGCCGATCCCAGGGCGGCGGCCGCGGCCACCGACGGCGCCAGCGTCGTCGTCCACCTCGCCGCGGTCGCCTCGGTGCGGGCCTCCATCGAGCACCCCGTCACGACCCACCGCGCCAACCTGATCGCCACGCTCATCATGCTCGAGGCCGCCTGCGCCGCGGGAGCGCAGGACTTCCTCTACGCCAGCAGCGCAGCCGTATACGGCGATTCCCAGGACCGGCCGATCGCCGAGGATGCGCCCAAGACGCCGCTGTCCCCCTATGCGGCCGACAAGCTGGCCGGCGAGCACTACCTGGCCCACTACCACCGTACGGGACGGATCCGCGGTGTCGCCTTCCGGTTCTTCAACGTCTACGGGCCTCGGCAGGACCCCACGAGCCCCTACAGCGGGGTCATCAGCATCTTCGCGCGGAGCGCCCGCCGCGGGGAACCCATCACCGTCTACGGCGACGGCGAGCAGACACGCGACTTCGTGTACGTTTCCGACGTGGTCGACCAGCTCGCCGCGGCGATCGCCGCGGCACCGTCACGGCCGAGCGACGGGGGCGAGCTCCCCGTCTTCAACCTGGGGACCGGGCGCGACGTCAGCCTGCGCCAGCTCATCGCGACCTTGGAGGATCTCCTGGGGCCGATCGACGTGCGCTACGGGCCGGAACGCGCCGGCGACATCCGCCACTCGCTCGCCGACACCACGAGGCTCGAACGCTGGTGCGCCGAGCGCGGCATCCGGCTCCCGTCGACGACGCTGTCCACGGGCCTGGAACGGCTGCTGGCCGCGGCGCCGGGGTGAAGACGCCGGGGTGCAGGCGCCTGCCACGGAGAGCCTCGCCGATGGAGAGGTGCGGGGACGCACAGCAGGGCTCCGGGCGCCGGCCCGCGTCGTGAGCCCCGCCGGCCCGGAGCCCGGGCCTCAGGAGTGCGAACGCAGAGGGCTCCGCGAGGAGGGAAGGCGCTCGTTGGACGGCGCGGTCGCGCTGGGGCGGTCGTCCACATCCGCCGCCAGACGTGCGTCGGCCAGGCCCTTGAGCGAATGCGACACGTCGCCGTTGATGCGGTTGCCCGCCCAGTCCTTCCGCACGCGCGCGAACCTCGGGGCCATGCCCTCCGTGAGGAAGCGCACGTTGCTGTAGCGCGGATCCTTGTAGTCGACCACGTCACCGGACCGCAGCGCCTCGAGCACCTGCCCGATCCCGCGCTCGAGCGTCCACTCCGGAACGAACCCGAGGTCCTTGCGGATCTTCGAGAAGTCGACGCGGTAGTTCCGCCGATCGCCGTCGTGCCCCGAGTCGACGTAGGTGGCTTGCGGAACGAGCTCGTTGATGAGGCTCCCGACGTCCCCGAGCGTGGCGTTCTGGCCGTCCGAACCGACGTTGTAGATCTCGTTCCGGACCCTGCCGATGGGGGCGTCGAGCGCCAGGACGATGGCCTTGGCCGCGTCGTCGACGTGCACGAACGGACGCCACTGGTCTCCCCCGAACACGGTGATCGCACCCTCGGTCCACGCCTTCGCCGAGAGCAGGTTGACGACGAGGTCGAAGCGCGGCCGGCCGGAGATGCCGTAGATGGTGCCGAACCTCAAGATGATGGGCGCGAACTTGCGGCCGGCCATCTCGAAGAGCACGTTCTCCGACGCGATCTTGCTCCTCGCGTACAGCGACACGGGGTTGAGGTCGGATCCCTCGTCGAGGACGTCATCCGAGGCGCCGTAGACGGAGCAGCTGCTGGCGAACACGAACCGGGGGACGCCCCACCCCTTGGCCACTTCGGCGATGAGCCGCGTGTAGTCCAGGTTGACCTCGGTGGTGAGGCCCTCGTCGAGGGAGCACGCCGGGTCCCCGACGAGCCCGCCGAGGTGCACGACGGTGTGCACGCCGGACATGGCCGCCACGACCTGGTCGACCTGCCGGAAGTCCGCCCGCACCACCTCGAGGTTGGGGTGGTCGAGGTACCGCGCGATCGGCTCCTCACCGAACAGCAGCAGGTCGAGGATACGCACCTTCGCGCCGCGGTCCAGGAGCTTCGGAAGGAGCGCCGAGCCGATGTAGCCCGCGCCCCCGATGACCAGGATCCGGTCACGCTCTGCCTCGCCGCGGACCACGCGGGACAGCTCGGCCTCGGCCAGGGCGAAGGCGCGGAAGGTCGCAGACCAGTAGCGTGACAGCAGCAGCATGGCGGTCCCGATGGCCCAGGCCAGCACCACGTAGCGCGCGTCCAACGCGAAATCGGGCAGGACGAGACCCTGCCCCACGCCGAACAGCAGGTAGGCCAGCGACGAGGCGGCGACCAGCATCGCGATCTTGCTCGCACCCTTGAGGTAGCGGACCCGACCGTACAGGCCCATGGCGGAATACACCGACACGGTGCACAGCATCAGCGCGGGCGCGAGGTAGGCGACGCTGCGACCGAACTCGCCCACGCCCGGTGGAGGCGCGCCCTGGTCGCCCAGCCGGACCAACAGCACCGCGACCAGCGTTGCGGCGAGGGCCAGCGTGCTCATGACCGCATCGGCCACGGTTCGCAGCGCGACAGGCAAGACGGAAGCATCACGGTGGATCATTCCCGACCCCCTCAGTCGCAGACGCCAGCGCATCCGCGTGGGAGAAGAAGACGTAGGTGTCGACGTCACCGGGCCGAGGCTGCTCGACCAGGACCAGTCAGTTCGCCGCCCCGACTGCTTGGCACCGTTCATTCTGAGTGCGCGGGGCGGGATTGGCAGTGACGGCTGACCACCCAGCCGGGCGCGCACGTGACCGCCGCACGTCGACGAGGTGGTCGGAGCGGCCTAGACTCGGTGGAACGCCGCCGCGAAGCGCACCGACGCTCCGATCGCGGTGGCCGCGCGAGGAGATGACATGCCCGATCCGAGCCGTTCCCTGGCCGTCGTACCCGCACGCGGCGGCTCGAAGCGGATTCCTTCGAAGAACATCCGTGAGCTGTCAGGCAGGCCGTTGATCGCCTACACGATCGATGCCGCGCTCGAGAGCGGCGTCTTCGAGCGCGTCGTGGTCAGCACCGACGATCCCGCCATCGCGGAGGTGGCGCGCGCCGCGGGCGCCGAAGCTCCGTTCCTGAGACCCGCCGAGCTGGCCGACGACCACACCCCTTCGTCGCTCGTGACGCTCGACGCGTTGACGCGTCTGGACCCCGACGGCACGGCCTACGCATCCGTCGCGCAGCTCCTGCCGACCTGCCCGCTCCGAGACGCGGCCGACGTCCGCGCCAGCCTCGATGCCTTCCGGTCGGACGATCGCTCGTTCCAGATCTCGGTCGTGCCCTTCGGCTGGCTCGATCCCTGGTGGGCGCTGCAGCTGGGCAACGACGATGAGGTCACGCCGCTGTTCGATGAACCGCTCACGCGACGCAGCCAGGACCTCCCGGAGCTGTTCTGCCCGACCGGCGCCATCTGGTGGGCCCGCAGTCCGGCCCTCCGACGCGAGCGCACGTTCTACGGTCCCGGCGTGCGCGGCTTCCCGATCCCCTGGCAGCATGGGGTCGACGTCGACACGCTCGACGATCTCGCGATGGCCCGGGCGCTGCTCGCGATGCGCCGTGGCCAGTAAGTTCCAGCTGCGGCGCGCACGGGCCGCCCGCCTCCGGGAGCCCGATCGCGCCGGCCCCACCGGGCCCAGGTGATGGCGCACACCGACAGCAGGGACCGGGACTCGCATAATTCCCTCCATGGCAGTAGCGTCTAGCTCTTCGCCGGTGTCGATGGCCTCGTACGCCGGCCCGCCTTCCCGTCCTCCCCTGACCCGCGGGAGCCTGCTTCCATGAGCGAGCATGTCGAGCTTACGTTCGGGCACCTCTGGGGTTTCCTGCGTCGGGGGCTGATCCCCACCGTTGTCATCGCGCTCGCCGTGACGTTGTACGTGTATACCGTCACCAGCCGTCAGCACCCCACATTCCGCACGCAAGCCGTGGCCTACGCCGCGGAGCCGGCCATCGACCAGGGCACCTTCGGGCTCCCGCAACTCCAGCGCCCGCTCCACATCAGTGCGTACCGGGTCTCGGCCATGAGCGGGCCCATCCTCCAGGCCGCGCTCGCGCAACTGGGAGAGCCCTCGAGCGAGCGCGACGTCGACGCCTTCCGGCATCGCCTCTCCGTGAGCTCGGACCCGGTGGCCAACCTGCTGTACGTGACGGCCACCGCGCCCTCGGCCAAGCGGGCCGCAGACGAGGCCAACGCCGTCATTGCGCAACTCGTGCTGTGGGACAGGAAGCGAGCGGTCCAGGACCTCGACGCGGTGATCGCATCGCTCGAAGCCAGCATCGGCGCGCTCTCGCACGAGGTCACCACGCTCAAGGCGGGTAGCAACTCCGACAGCCTGGAGGTCGTCGCCCAGGCCACCTTGCTGGCGCAGCAGCAGGCCCACCTGGCCACCGCGAAGGCGTTGCGCTCGAAGGCGAGCGGAGGCCTGGCGCTGCTGCAGCCGGCCGTGCCGCCGACCTCGAAGATCGCACCGACCCCGGCCTTCAACGCTGGGCTGGCGTTCCTCATCGTCCTGTTCCTGGCGTACGGCGTGCTGTTCATTCGGGAGATGGTCGATGCCCGTGTCTACACGGCACAGGACATGGCGCGCATCGGCGGCCTCCCGGTCCTGGCCTCGATCGGCATGCCACGCGCACGGCACAAGTTGCCGGCCGAAGGGGCGAACCAACTCAGGACGAGCATCATGGCCATCGCCCGCAATCGCCACTCGCTCGTTCTCCACGTCGCGAGCGCCGACGCGGGCGAAGACGCGACGCGCGTGGCCGCGTCGCTCGCCGAGAGCTACGCAGCCAACGGTCGCAAGACGCTGTTGGTCGACGCCAACCTGCGGCGTCCGGAGCTCTATCAGCTCTACGCCACGAAAGCGAACCCCGCCAAGACGCTGTCGCGGGTGCTCCGCGCTCAGACCGACGCCGGTCCGACGACCAGCATGAGGCTCGGGCACGCCGGCCATCTCCACGTGCTGTTCGACCTGCTTCCCATCAGTGACGGCGGCCGCTTGATCGACGACAACTTCGTCGACTTCCTGGACGAATGGGTTCCGAACTACGACGTCGTCGTGGTCGTGACGCCGCCGCTGTTGACGGCCAGCGAGAGCAGTGTCGTCGCGAGCCTCGCGACCGGCTCGCTGCTGGTGGCCAAGACGGGGCGTGCGACGCTGCGGCGCGTCCAGGGCGCTGTCGAGCTGCTGGAACGCTCCGGCGCGCGCACGCTGGGCCTGGTCGCCGTCGTGCGCCGCGGGCGCATGCCGGATCGTCCGGCTGCCTCGCCGTCCTCGGCCGCGACCACGACCCAGGTCATCGAGCTCGGCGCGAACGCGGAGCCGGAGGGCCACCCGTGGCCTTCATGAAGCTGGCCCGGCGCCGGCGACCCCTGTAGCCGCCGAACGTTCTCGGCGGATCGGCGAAACGCCTTCCTGACGACCGCGGAAGGCGAGGGGCCGGTTGGCCCCGCAGGGACCGCTGGGCGCAATGTCCCGCCGGCGTCGGGCAGGGCCCACACGGCCCAACCCGAGCTTCACGAACACCTCATTCGCCTCACAAGATACTTATCCAACCCGAAACGTTCCGGAGGTACCGTACCGCAGCATTCGGGTTTGGTTACCAGGGCTCGCGACCCCGGCAACCGAACGGCGCAAGAGCACTTCTTCATTTCCTCCCGGCCCGATTGCTGGTCAAATGGTACTGACCCGGTGCGTCGAGCACCTCAAGGGTCAGCCCTCAGCGGCTATGAGGCCTATCCGGCTAAATTTGGGCGCCTTCGGATAGGCGGAGCCAGTGGCGCAACCGGCCGAGGCTAGCATCCCGCAGCGCATCCTTCATTACAGCCCACGGCGCGATCTGGAAGAGGTGGGGCCAGGCGACGCGTGTCGCTTCGTCACCGCCCTGTGCGAACTGGAAGGAAGGTTGTCAGTGGGCAGCGGAAGAGGCACTGAGGAAGCAGTGCGCGGGAATCGGGATCCACGCCATGGGGGGAACGACAGCAGGGAAGGTCCACGGGGGTCGTATCCAGCACGGAAGCGAGGCGTTGCCAGGCTCTTCGTTCTGGCGACCCTGATCGCCCTGGCGGCGGCCGCCTGTACGCAGTCGCCCTACACGACGGGCTACGTGACGCCCGACCAGGTGCTGTTCCAGTCGTCGTCCTCGGCCACGCCGACGACGCTGCAGGACGCCACGCTCGACGGCACCGTCGACATCAGCGTGCCCAACGACAAGTCCCTGACGGCGGTGGCGTTCTACGTCGACAAGGCGCCGCCCCAGGAGGCCGACGCCACCGACGGCAGCGCGCCGTTCGACCATCAGCTCGACACGACGACGCTGGCCGACGGCCAGCACACCCTTCTGCTCGACCTCACCTACAAGGGGCAGGGGGTCGGGCAGGGCGCCTCGACGGTGAGCGTCACGTTCTCCGTCGACAACACGACGCCCTCGCCGAGCCCCTCGCCGAGCCCGAGCCCCGCTCCGGCGGTGGGCAGCATGCAGTTGCGCGGCGACCCCAACTTCAACGAGTCGCAGCTGCCGCCGCAGGCGCGCCAGTGGTACGACCGGTTCCTGTACGCCGTCAACGCGTCCAACCAGTACCCCAATGCCCTCTCGTCGGCGCAGACCGGCGACCTCTACCAGCTCGGACGCTTCGTGAACGACAACGTCACGATGCTGCTGCAGGCCTTCCGCTACACCGGCGATCTGCGCCTGCTCGACGACGTCGACAAGATCATGCAGGCCGCGCGCTCGCAGCTCAAGGACTACAACGGCGACGGCTTCCTGAACTGGCGGTGGCTGCACGACCCCAACAATGCGCAGTACTACGGCGACGACTGGCACGTCATGGACGAGACCCTGACGCACAGCCTGGTCGCGGCGGTGGCCTGGGCCTACCAGAACAACCGCGACCTGACGAGCCCGTCCGGCGTGAACTACGGGGCCCGCGCGGACTTCTGGAAGAACTACCTCGTCAATGACTTCGAGGCCAAGTGGCGCAAGCGCAACGGCGTTGCGTACCCGAGGATGGACTTCCTGAAGTACTACCTGATGCACCCCTACACCCAGTTCATCCGCTACTACTGGTACATGTACCGCCTCACCGGCAAGCAGCCCTACCTCGACGAGGCGACGCGCCGCGCGGGCGTGGTGATGGACAACATCCACACCGTCTCGACCGCGGACGGGCCCGCCTACGTGTGGCCGCACGGCGTCGTGACCGCGGGCAACAACGAGACCGGGCTGCAGCCATCGACCTACGGCCAGAACGTCGCCAACGCGGTGAACGACCTGGTGCTCGACGGCTTCCCCGGCTTCACCCAGAGCGACCGCGTGGCGTTCTCCAACGGCGCGGCCACCTACGTCGTCGACAACGGCACCAGCAGCTACGCCGCGACGGTGGGCGGGGACTCGTCGGTGGGCGGTGTTCCCTACGACGCTTCCATCTCCTACGGCGACGCGACCCCCGCCCAATGGGCGATCTGGACCTACGCGCCGGCGACGGCCGCCACCGACGCGAGCGGCAAGATCGCCGCCAACGCCGCGGCGCTCGACAAGCAGATCGAGTCCAGCGTCGACGCTCCCAGGAGGATCTTCCTGAGCGGCGCCATGTTCGTCTACGACATGGCGCGAGGCAACTGAGCGGCAAGAGGCAACGGAGCGGCAAACCGTAGACCGCCGCCATCGATACGAACCGGCCGCGCCTCGGGGCGCGGCCGGTTCGCGTCGATGCCCTCGTGTGGCCGCTTCCTCGACGGTGGCATCGGTCCCGCTCCGCGCCCGACGGGGTGCTACCATCCTCTGAGGGCGCCTTGTCGTGGACCGCAATCTACTCTTCACCAGCGCGGGTCGCCGCGTGGGCCTCGTACGGGCCTTCCGTCGTGAGATGGATGCACTCGGACATCCGGGTTCGATCGTCACGGCGGACGTGCGCTCCGACGCCCCGGCGCACTACTTCGCCGACCGCCACCTGCTGCTCCCCCCGGTCGATGCCCCCGGCTACCTCGACGCCCTGCTGGGCGCGTGCGAGCGCCACGGCATCGGCTGGCTGATCCCGCTCATCGATCCGGAGCTGACGGTGCTGGCGGCGAACCGGAGCCTGTTCGAGGCGATCGGCACGACGGTAGTGCTGTCGTCGGCCGAGACGGTCCGGCTCAGCTCCGACAAGCGCCTGACCTACGCCTTCTTCCGCGAGCACGGCATCGCCACGCCACGCACCTACGACGCCGAAGACCCCGCCATCGACCGCCTGCCCCTGCCGCTGTTCCTCAAGCCCGCCGATGGCAGCGCCAGCCAGCACACCCACATCGTTCGGACGGCCGAGGAGCTGGCCTTCTACCGCGGCCACGTCCCCAACGCGGTCGTCCAGGACCTCATCGAAGGCGAGGAGTACACCTTCGACGCCTTCTGCGACGTCGACGGCGCGGTGCGCTGCGTGGTCCCCCGGCTCCGCATCGCCACCCGGGCGGGCGAGACCAGCAAGGGGCGAACGGTGCGCGACCCCCGCCTCATCGAAGCCTGCTGGGCCGTTGCCGAGGCCTTGCCCGGCGCGGTGGGGTGCATCACCCTGCAGGCCTTCCTGACCCGGTCGGGCGAGATCCTGTTCACCGAACTGAACCCCAGGTTCGGTGGCGGCTACCCGCTCTCGTACGCGGCCGGAGCGAACTACCCGCGCTGGCTGCTGGAGCGTCAGCTCGGGCGGGCCCCGGCCATCGACCCGGAGGCCTGGCGCGACGGCGTGGTCATGCTGCGTTACGACGACGCCGTCATCCTGGAAGCTGGAGACCATCGTGGCGTGGCTGGTGACGTTCGACCTGGATGACACCCTCTACCTCGAGCGCGACTTCGTCCGGAGCGGGATCGAGGCGGTCGACGCCTTCCTCGGCGAGCAGGGCTACCCGTCCGGCTTCGGAGGCCACGCGCGCCGCGCTTTCGAACGGGGCGTGCGCGGCAATCTCTTCGACGTAGCGCTTGGGAGCATGCGCATCGCCGCCGACCCCGGGCTGGTCGCGGCGCTCGTGTCCGTCTACCGCTCGCATCGACCCCGCATCGCCCTGCCCGACGACGCCCGCTGGTGCCTCGGCGAGCTCGCCCGGCGGGGCATCCCGCTCGCCCTGATCAGCGACGGCCCGGCCGCCACCCAACGCAACAAGCTCCGGGCGCTCGGCCTCGCGTCGCTGTTCGATCCCGTCGTGATCTCGGACGAGCTTCCCGGGCGCCCCCACAAGCCCGACCCGGCGGCCTACCGCACCGTCATGGCGGCAACCCTCCCCGGCGCGTCGCTGGTCTACGTGGCCGACAACCCCGCGAAGGACTTCGTGACCGCCCGCGAGCTCGGATGGCTCACCATCCGCGTCCGCCGGGAACGGGGACTCCACGCCGCGGTCGATGCCGAACCGCCCCACGCCGCCCACCACGAGCTGCGCGACCTACGCGGCCTGCCGAGCCTGCTGCATGACGCAGCCGGCGCGCCCGCCGGGGCCTGTGACGCCTGACGGTTCGATGCCCCCGCATCTGGCTAACAATGCGTTCAGTCCGTCCCTGGGGGTTCGTGGAAGGAATCGAGCGCGTGAACAGGTATGTCGAAAATCGGCCCGAACGAGCGACCGCGCCACGCCTGGCGATGCTCGCCGTGACGTTGAGCCTGCTGCTGAGCGGCTGCGTGGCGACACTCGAGCCGCCGGCGGTCGCGGTGGGCGCGGTCCCCGCGGTGGTCGGCAGCGGCGGGGGGAGCTTCGGCACCTCGGTCGCGGCCAGCGGTGACACCATGCTGGTCGGCGCCCTGCTCGACGGCGTCAACCGGACGGGCTCGGTCTACGTCTTCACGCGCGGCGCCCAGGGCTGGGAGAAGACGCAAGTGCTCGAGCCCGAGGTCGCCACCGACGATGCGTTCTTCGGGTCGAGCGTCGCCGTGCAGGGCAACACGCTGGCGGTCGGCGCGCGGGGCGAGGGCGCCGTCTACCTGTACACCCGGTCCGGCTCGCGCTGGGCCCTGCAGAGCCGGCTCCAACCCGCCGACGCGACGCCCACGGATCACTTCGGCACCAGCCTCGACCTCTCGGGGGACGTCCTGGCGGTCGGCGCCTCGTCGAAGACCACGCCGGGTCACGGCACCGGCGCCGTCTACCTCTTCCGTCGCACCGACCACGGCTGGAAGCGGACGGCCGTCCTCACCTCGGACGTCGGCTCGGGCCTCGCCATGTTCGGCACCTCCGTGGCGCTCGACGGCGCCACGCTCGCGGTCGGCGCGAGCCAGGAGCCCCTCGACGCCGGAGCGTCCGGGAGCGTCTACCTCTTCCACCTGAACGGCCAGGGCGCCGAGCTCCTGGCCCGCCTGCGGCCTCCGCAGGCGGGCGTCGCGCACGGCTTCGGTACCAGCGTGTCCCTTCACGACGACCTGCTGGCGGTCGGGACGCCAGGCGACGACTACGGCGGCTACGGCTCCGGCCCGGTGTTCGTGTACCGTCACACGGGCGCCGGTTGGAACGCCGTCGGGCAGCTGACGCCGCCCGCTCCGGCGCCTTCGGAGCACTTCGGGACGGCGCTGGCGGTCTGGGACGGCGCCATCACGGTAGGGTCCGTGACCGACAACGACATCCCGATGGGGACGGTCAAGGTGCTGGTGTACCGGGAACTCGGGGCGAGCTGGGGGCTGGACAGTCAGGTGACCATCGCGCACCACACTGCGTCGCCGCGCTACGTGGCGCTGGTCGATGCAGGGTCGAGGCTGATCGTGGGATCGGCAAGCTCCGACGGTAGCGGCCAGGTCCTGGCGCTCGGGCCTCGCTGATACCATCGTGGGCATGCTCCGACGTCTCCTCTCGCGCTCCTTCCCGAACCAGACCCGCCGCTCCCTCGTCGCGCTCGGAGTTGTGCTGGCGTTGGGCATGTCCTGCGCGCCCCAACCGGCGCATGCGCAGGTGGGCGCGATGTCGCTGCGCGGCGACCCCTCGTTCGACGCCGCCAGCCTTCCCGAAGGGGCCCGTATCTGGTACGAGCGCTTCCTCGCGGCGCTGGCGTCGCCCGATCAATACCCGGACGCCGTGCAGGCCGCCAGCACCGGCGACCTCTACCAGCTCGGGCGGTACGTCAACACGCACGTCACGACCGTGCTGATGGTGTTCCGGTTCACCGGTGACCTCCACCTGCTCGACGCCATCGACCCGATCATGCAGGCGGCCAGGGCCCAGCTGAAGGACTACAACCACGACGGCTACCTGAACTGGCGCTGGCTGGCCGACCCCAACAACAAGCAGTGGTACGGCGACGACCAGCACCTCATGGGCGAGATCCTGACGCACTCGCTGGTGGCGGCGGTGGCCTGGGCGTACCAGGAGAACCGCAACCTCGAGAGCCCCGCAGGGATCGACTACGGGGAGCGCGCCGACTTCTGGAAGAACTACCTGAAGCACGATTTCGAGGCCAAGTGGCGTAAGCGGGATGGGACGTCCGGTTATGACTACCTGACGGGGTACCTCATGCACGCCTACCTGCAGGAGATCCGCTACTTCCACTACATGGGCCTGCTGTTCGGCGAGCCGGGTTACAAAGTCGAGGCCACGAAGCTCGCCAGCGCGCTCAAGATCGACTTCCACGCCGTGACCACGCCGGCCGGGCCGGGGTACGTGTGGATGCAGGGGGTCGAGACCGAGAACACCAACGTGAAGTTCGCTCAGCCCACCATCTACGCCTCCAACACCATCCAGGCGGCCGAGGACCTGGCGCTCGAGGGCATGGCGCCGTTCGCCGAAGGCGACTTCATGGAGCGGATCGCCAACACCGTGAGCAGCCTCGTGATGGATAACGGCAGCAAGGACTTCGCGGCCGACATCGCCGGCGGCAAGCAGTTCCCCGGCTTCGTGTCGCTCCCCGCCCCGCCCAGCGAGGACGCGCAATCTCGGGTCACCGACCGGGTATTCGCCATCATCCCGCTGGCCACGTTGGCTCCCTACGACGCCACGGGACGCATCGCCCGGATCTCGAAGCAGGTCTACGACACCATCGAGACCGGAAGGGTGCCGCGGCGCATCTACCTGCCCGCCGCGTTCTTCATCGACGCCGTCGCACATCCGTGAGCCAGAAGAGCCCACGGTGGGGCGTTCGGCCGTCACCGACGTCAGGACCGTCGCGGCCTACACTCGCCGCAATGAGTTGCCCTCTCCCCTGCGATCTCCCTGACGCGCCGCGCCCGGCCCCCCCTTCACCGGAACGCGCCGCCGCGATCCCGGCGCGACCCGTTCCGGAACGGGCCCCTTGACGTGATCGAGACCGTCCGCTCCATGCTGCGCCTCTTCGAGCCGCGCGAGCGCCGTGAGGCCTACGCGCTGTTGCCGGCCATCATCTTCGTGGCCCTCGTCGAGACCGCCGGCGTCGCGTCCATCGCTCCGTTCCTGGCGCTGGTGGCGAGCCCCTCGTCGGTCGACACGATCCCGCTCCTCAAGAACGTCTACGACGCGTTGGGCTTCACGTCCGAGCAGGCGTTCCTGATCTTCGTGGGCAGCGCCTCGCTGGTCGCGATCATCGTCAGCAACGCCTTCTCCGCCCTGGTCCGCTACCTGATCTACCGCTTCGCGTACCTGCAGAGCCACCGGCTCCAGAACCGCCTGCTCAGGCACTACATGTCGCAGCCCTACGCCGCCTTCCTGGGCCGCAACAGCAGCGAGCTGGGCAAGAACATCATCATCGAAGTCAGCGAGGCCGTGAACCGCGTGCTGCTGCCGCTGCTGCAGGGCGCCTCCAAGCTGTTCGCCGTCACGGCCATCATCGTGCTGTTGGTGATCGTGAACCCGCTGCTGGCGCTCACGGTGGCCGTGGCGCTGGGCGGTACCTACGCTTTGATCTACGCCGGCATGCGCAAACGGCTGCAGCGCACCGGCGACGAACGCGTGGCGCTCGAACGCATCCGTTACCAGACCATGGCGGAGGGGTTCGGGGGCCTCAAGGAAGTGCAGGCCGGCGGCCACGAGCGGCACATCCTCGAAGCCTTCTTCCTACCGTCGCTACGGCACGCGCGCATCACCATCGCCCAGCGGACCATCGGAGCCATGCCGAAGTACCTCCTCGAGGTCGTCGCCTACAGCGGCATCATGGGGATCGTGCTGTTCATGCTGATCCGCAGCGGGGACCTTGCCACCGTCCTGCCCGTCCTCGGGCTCTACGCCTTCGCCAGCTTCCGCCTGATGCCGGGGCTGCAGCTCGTGTTCGAGTCGGCGGCCCAGATCCGCTACTCCGGAGCCGCCGTCGACGTCCTGGCCCAGGAACTCGCCAGCGCCCAGGACGATGCCGAGGTGCCCGACGCGGCGCGCCCGGAACCGATCCCCCTGGAGCACGCCATCGAGCTCCGCGACGTGACGTTCCGCTACCCGGCGCGCGAGTCCGCGGGGCTGTCCCACGTGACGATGCGCTTCCCCGCCGGGGCGCGCATCGGCCTGGTGGGGCCGACGGGGTGCGGCAAGTCCACCACGCTCGACCTCGTCCTGGGCCTGTTGAAGCCGAGCCAGGGCAGGGTCCTCATCGACGACCGCGTCCTCAGCGAGAGCGACTGGCGAGCGTGGCGCGCCAACATCGGATACGTGCCTCAGAGCATCTTCCTGGTCGACAACACCATCGCCCGCAACATCGCCTTCGGCGTTCCGGACGGCGCCGTCGACATGGACCGGGTGCGGCAGGTGGCGGGCATCGCCCAGATCGGCAGCTTCATCGAGAGCCTCCCCGAGGGCTACGGCACCATCGTGGGGGACCGCGGCGTCCGCCTCAGCGGAGGGCAGCGGCAGCGTCTCGGCATCGCCCGGGCGCTCTACCGCGACCCCCAGGTCCTCATCCTGGACGAGGCCACCAGCGCCCTCGACCACCGCACCGAGGCGGCCTTCCACCGGGCGCTGGACCGGGCGGCCCGGGACAAGACGATCATCATGGTCGCCCACCGCCTCTCCACCGTGCGCGACTGCGACAAGCTCTTCCTGCTCGATCAGGGCCGCCTCCTCGCAGAAGGCACGTTCGGGCACCTGATGTCGACGCATCCCGACTTCCTCCGCCTCACCGACGACATCCCACCCGAGCCCGTCTCGGCCTACTCGCTCCACGGCTAGCCCATCGAATGGAGGAACCATCATGAAACCCCTGACGCTCGTGACCGGCGGTGCCGGCTACATCGGATCCGTCCTGGTGCGACAGCTCCTGGCCACCGGCCACCGCGTTCGCGTCGTCGACGTCTTCAGGCAGGGCGGCGAGTCCCTGCTCGGCGTGCTCGACGACGACGCCTTCGAGCTCGTGAGGGCGGACGTCCGCGACGCCGGGGCCATGCGCGCGGCGCTGGAAGGCTGCAACGCGGTGGTGCACCTGGCCGCCATCGTCGGCGACCCGGCGTGCAAGCGCGAACCCGACCTGGCCCGCGAGACCAACGACGCCGCCTCCAAGCAGCTCTTCGACCTGGCCGAACAGGCCGGCGTGGAGCGCTTCGTGTTCGCCTCCACCTGCTCCAACTACGGGCGCATGGAGGACCCGGCGAGCTACGTCACCGAGACCTCCCCGCTGCGGCCGGTGTCGCTCTACGCCGAGACCAAGGTCGAGGTCGAGCGGTACCTGCTGGGCAGCGATCGCGACCGCACCTGTGTGCCCACCAGCCTGCGCTTCTCCACCGTCTACGGGCTCTCGCCCCGCCCCCGCTTCGATCTGACCGTCAACGAGTTCACGCGCGAGCTGGTGCTCGGCAAGGAGCTGGTGGTGTTCGGCGAGCAGTTCTGGCGGCCGTACTGCCACGTGCGCGACCTGGCGCGCTCGGTGGTGGCGGTGCTGCAGGCCGACCGCGACGCTGTGGCGTTCGAGGTCTTCAACGTCGGAGACACCGACGAGAACTACCAGAAGGCCACGCTGGTCGAGCTGCTGCGCGAGCAGCTGCCCGACGCGCGCGTGCGCTACGTCGAGGTCAACGACGACCCGCGCGACTACCGCGTGTCGTTCCAGCGCATCCGCGACGTCCTCGGCTTCCAGGTCACACGCACCGTCCCCGACGGCATCTCCGAGATCAAGGAGGCCCTCGAGGCCGGCCTGTTCCTCGACCCCTACGACGCCCGCTACAGCAACATCGCGCAGGCGCAACCGGCCGCTGCGGGGAGCGCCGCGGTCGGGGCCGCTCACGCCCGTGAGTCCTGAGAGGCTGGCTGTCGCAACGACGGTTCATCCGGCCTCGCTCCCCTACCTCGGCGACTTCGCGCGCAGCGTCGCCGCCCAGGACGACACCGACTTCGACCTATGGGTCACCCTCGACGACGTCGACGTCGCCGACGTGGAGGACGCCCTCGTCCCGGTGGGGCGGGCGCGCCTCCGCACGGCGCCGCCCGGCGCCACCCCGGCCGGCCACCGCTCCGAGCTGCTGACGCTGCTGTGTCAGCGCTACCCGGCCGTGGTGCTGGTCGACTCCGACGACGTGCTGGCGGCGGGGCGCGTCGGCAGCGCGCGGCGGGCCCTCGAGCTCGCCGATGTCCAGGCCTGCGCCATGGCCCTCGTCGATGCGAACGGCCGCGCTCTCGACCTGACCTTCACGACCGCGACCCCCGACGACTGGCTCGAGCTGTCCACGAGGATGAACGTGGTCGGCTTCGGCAACGCCGCCTACCGCAGCGCCACCCTGCAGGCATGCCTGCCGCTGCCGGCGGACGCCGTGCTCGTCGATTGGTGGGTGATCACGCGCGCGCTGGCGCTGGGGGCCCGGCTGGTCTTCGACCGGGAGCCGCTGGTGGCGTACCGGCAGCACGGCCGGAGCTCGGCGCGGGTGATCGGCCCCTTCGCCCACGACGACCTGGCGCGCGGCACCGAACGCGTGCTGGGGCACTTCCGGTGGACGCTGGACCACGCCCGCGGCTACCCGGAGGCGGCCGTCACGGCGATCGAGGCCGCCCGCGACGAGATCGAGCGCTTCGCCGACGTCGTGGTCCGGCGCGGCGCCCACGCCGAGGACTACCTGCAGGCCCTGAACGCCGACCGCCAGGTGTTCCGCTGGTGGGAATGGATCGCGGACCGGAGGTACCGCACGCTATGGACACGATGACGATCGGCAGCAGGACCGTGGGCGCGCAGCACGCCCCCTACCTCATCGCGGAGATCGGCTCGAACCACAACGGCGACATGGAGCTGTGCCGCGCCATGGTGAAGAGCGCCAAGGAGAACGGCGCCCACGCCGTGAAGTTCCAGTCGTTCTCCAACCGCTCGCTCATCTCCAACGCCGAGTACGAGCGGAACACCGAGTACGGCGACAAGAAGAAGCACTTCGGCACCCTGAAGCAGATGGTGGACGCCTACCAGTTCACCCCCGAGATGCACGACGAGATCGCCGCCTACTGCCGCGAGCTGGGCATCGACTTCATGTCGACGCCGTTCGCGCCCGACGAGGTGGAGTTGCTGGCGTCGCTCGACGTGCCGGCCATCAAGGTGGCGTCGATGGACATCAACCACCCGGTGCTGCTGCGGGCCATCGCCGAGACCCGCAAGCCCGTACTGCTCTCGACCGGCATGGCCACGCTGCAGGAGATCGAGCGGGCGCTCGACGCCCTCTCGGACGCCGGCTCCGGCCCCGTCATGTTGCTCCACTGCGTGTCGCTCTACCCCCCCGCGCCCGACCAGATCCACCTCAGGAACATCCCGATGCTGGCCGAGGTGTTCGGCCTGCCCGTCGGTTTCAGCGACCACACGCTGGGCACCTCGGTGCCCATGGGCGCCATCGCGCTCGGAGCCAGCCTCGTCGAGAAGCACTTCACCCTCGACA